>Ga0180433_10002681_pt1 | contig 27052 bp, 22 predicted proteins | sample SS_ome_8_FD_132980 | JGI IMG/M metagenome (GOLD analysis project Ga0180433, IMG submission 132980) | Hypersaline lake sediment archaeal communities from the Salton Sea, California, USA - SS_1_D_1 metaG | ecosystem: Environmental > Aquatic > Non-marine Saline and Alkaline > Hypersaline >... | reverse complement strand
GTCGCGAATCCCCCCGGCCCCGTCCACGCCCACCGCCCCATTGAACGCGACCCTCGACAGCACGCAGACGCGCTCTACACTCGCCCCGCCCGCCGGATGAAACCCGGTTGAGGTCTTCACGAAATCCGCCCCACCGTTGGCACATGCAAGACACCCGATCTCGATCTGCCCGTCGGTCAAGACCGCTGTCTCCAGGATCACCTTCACCAGACCACCCTGGTCATGGACAACCCGCGCCACGGCCTCCACGTCTCGGCGAACCGCATCCACGTCGCCCGCAACCAAAGCTCCAATCGCGGCAACCATGTCGACCTCGGTTGCACCATCGCCCATGGCGCGGCGTGCCTCGTCTGCCTTGGTCGACGAGAGGTTCGCCCCCAACGGAAAACCGACGGGTGCAACCACCACGGGAATGCGTCGGTCGGTGGAATCCACCCTCGACAAACGACCGGCTGCACGGGCAACATGAACCGGGTTCACACAAACGCCGTGGAACGCGAACTCGATCGCTTCTTCGCACAGCCTGTCGATCTGGTCGGGAGTTGTCTCCGGTTTGAGCACCGTGTGTTCGATCGTCTTTGCGATGCGTTCGGCGTCATTGCTCATGAGTTGTCCACCATCGGCAGGTAATCAGCCAAAAGACCGACAGCGCCGCCGCCTATCAACACATATTTCAGTCGCAAGCGCTCAGCCGACGTTCCCAATGACGGAAGGCGAGTAGCTGCCCGATCCACAATCCCCAGCCCCTTGTGGACATCGTAGATGTTCAACAGGTGGCGCTGATCGCCTGCGGCTGAACATCTTGCTAGCCAACCGGCGGAAGCTATCGCCAGCCAAAGTGCCGCCAGACCCTCGAAGACCGGCCAACCGTAATACCCGTTGCCAAAGACTCCCTGCCCTTCCAACCTGGCTGACACATAGCGAAGCAGCAGGTCTTCAACATCCTCGTTGGTCGCGGCGTCGGGTTTGACGGCCTCGACAAGCTCGAAGGTCGTTTCGCCACCACTACCGGGGGTAACCGGAACGAGACCCTTACCCTTCAGGAAACGCCTGGCCTTGCCCAATTGTTCGAACTGTTTTCGCAGTCGCCCTATCATGCCTGATCGAAGATCATAAACGCTGACGTGCTCGGCGTGAGCGAAGACAAGTTGGCGAAGCATGCCGCGTTGCTTGGAACTCGCCTCTGGAAGCGGCGTTCCGCGATCCGCCGGCAAAGCCGATACAAGCAGGTCGAGCAGCTCGCCGAACCGCTCGCCGCGCAAGGCGGTGAGCTTCGCCGCGAAGAACGTCTGTGTGAGCTTAGCCGCCCCGATAAGGCGATCCCATACGGACAGCTCACCACCTGCAAACCACGTAGCGAGGCTGTCCGTCAGGAGGTTGATCTCTTCACGTGTCGCGCGGACCCCCTTCTGCAGATCGACAGCCTCTTCATCCGCGGCCACATGATATGGAAGCTCGTTTGCCAGCTCGACAAGCCAGGGTTCGTATTCGCGAATCGGCTGGCCTGTCGACGCGGTCATGCTCGGACAGTCAAACCGCAAGGAACCCTGCCACCCTCTTGGCACCGGTCTGACCGAAAAGGGAAAAATCCTGCACGCCAGCGGCTTGCTTTGCTCACCGAACTCCGTGTGAATCCTGCATCGGTTGTCCTTGTCCAAGAACACACAATCGCCGGAAGGTGTCTTGGGAATCACCCACGCGCCGCCTGCGTCAACATACGGATCAGTCCCCAGCTTACGCTGCCATCCCTGGCGATCGATCTTCCGACGGTCCTCTTCACCCAAGTGGATCACCAGCGCCCGGCAGCACTTGCCACACGATTGACACGACCACCGCTGACCAGACGGCGAAGGCAACAAGACCGGTAACCGTTTCGACTTGCTCATAACCCCCGATTGTCCACGCAGACCGCCCGCTTGACAACGCCGGGAAAGGGGGCGTGTGCCATCAATCGCATTCGGCAAGAAAGAAAGGTATGTCCGGGGGCGCCCCCTACGCGGCTGAACGCAGGATAGTCACCGATTACCGAGGCCAAAGGACACCAGTAGGCAAGGTGCTCCCGGATCACGGCGGGATACTCGGGGGGAAGCTGTAAGCGTCGCGAAAGCGCGAAAGCCGTATGCGGTACGCGTTCGCGTGGGACGCATTGATATCACGACACGGGCGTCCCCGGTAGGACCATTCCCCCCTGCTGAACTTCGTGGGGCAAGGTGGCTCCTCATCGACTATGAAAAACACTCTCACGGGTTTCTCAACGGTGATCACGCTCTTCAAAGGCACGTCGAAGGTCTCTTGTGAGAGGTTGAACGAAAAGGATTCACTGCTACCGGGCCAGTCGATGCGTCCGGGATACGTGCGCGCAATCGGACCGACGTCGTCGGGGATGTCGCACACGATCCGCAGAACAGTTCCCGGATGAACATCCGAATCAGCCGTCGGCTCACGCTCGACTCGCGGACTCGTTGCATCCCCTCCGCGGTGTGCGGTGCATCTGCAGCCAAACAAGCTCATGGACCCGGCCACGCAGAAGAGCATCAGCACTGCGAATGTGGCCACCCCACGGCGGTGTGTCGCAGAAAACGGATCAAACAACGACTTCTGTTCGCCATTATCCAACGTCGGGATTCCGCACATATGCATTCTCCAGTTGAAAGGCCAACAAGACGCGACGTAAACAAGCGAGATCAACATGACCTGCCTGTCACCAGCTCGCTCCCACACTCCGGGCACACTCCCGACACGTTCCCTGTGAGATCATAGCCGCACTTCAGGCATAAGCCTCGTCTTCTTCGGCGCCACCGCAAAACCGGGCCACGGATGAACGCTGCGGTCGGATACGTGGCGAAGACCACAAAGAACAGTCCTCGCGGTACGACAAGTGCACGTTGGAAGACGTGGGACGGATAGACGTCATCCTCACGGGCGACGCTCACGATTCTTCCATCCTTCCGGCACAACGGGACGGCGCAGAGGACGCGAAACCAGGCGTCGCTCTCCTCATCCCAAACCCCTACCCAGGGATCACCATTCGACTCGTAAATGAATAGACGCGAGTAGCCGATAGTCGAGAACCAAGAATCTGACAGGAAATAGACGAACCTCTCCGACCCGCGATCCGAACGTCCGAGATGCACGCGCACCGGGAAGCCCACGATGCCGCTCCAGAGCTCGACGGCGGCCGCCCCAATCGCCGTCAGCGTCAGCAGCACCATGATGGCTTTGCGGATCATATCGGCGTCCCGCATTCCGGGCATACACCGGAGACATTTCCTCGAAGATTGTAGCCGCAACATTGGCAACCGGTCGCCGGGGGGCATCTGCGAGCGAACAAACACAGCACCACCGCCGATACCGCAAGGGCTAGCGCCGAACGCCAAATCGGGACGTGTCTGGAGTGTGCGACCTTGCCCTTTCCCCATGATGCGTCAAATCCCCCCGAGCTGCCGAACAGATCGATGGTCTGCGACCATGTGGCCGTAAACGTCAGGGGAGTGCCAGAAGAGGCTACGCCCGTGTGATGAATGAAGTTCCCTTCTCCGAGAGCCACAGCCCGCGTCGGAGTGTAGGGCACCCGCACGTAGGCCACCGCACTGATGACCCAGAACAGCAGGATGGCAGCGGATGCGGCGACCACCCCGTTCCGAACCAATCGCGTTAAAGACCACCCTCTAACGGCCTCAACCAGAACGCTTGCGAACGTGTAGACGACAACCGGCATCAAAGCGATCCAGACGGGGGAATCCTCCAGTACATACAGCCAGACCAAGCCAAACGCGATGATCAAGCCGGAATAGGCGATGATGGCTTTGCGTATCATGTCGGCGTCCCGCACTCTGGGCATACACCGCTGACGTTGCCGGTAAGGTTGTATCCGCATTGCCGGCAATGTCCCCTTGGACGGGACTTGCGGACAAGCCAGAACGGAATACCAACCACGAAGGCGATGAGGCAATCCCAGCACCAACCAACGACGACAGCAATCAGAAAGAACGGATCCAGATAGCCCGCATGAAGGTACGCCAACACCTGAAACAGGATGGTCGCAATAGTGGCGGAAACAACCGTTGCCCGCACGATGTGTCGTATGAATGCATGCACCACCAGCGATACAACAATCGCGGTGGCACAAAGAACGACAATGCCTGTAGCTGCCTCACTCATCCGCGTTCCCCACTTAGTACACCCGGGAGGCTACCAAACACGTTGCGCTTGAGAGGAAAGGCAGGTCGTCGACCTGCCCTACCCGGCTGAGCATAGAAACGAGCACCTGTGAACGCAAGACTGTCCTCAGAACGGCGAATGACAACCGGGAAAGGCGATCATAAGCAGAGATGGCCCCTGAAACCTATCTACGGCTCACCGGGAAGGACAAGCCGCTTGTTGAAACTCGACGTGGCCATCGGCGTACAAGATGTTCCCGCCGCGTGCGATACAAGCCATGGCAAAGAAACCAGCGGCTCCCAGTCGGGCGCCCGCGCGAGAATAGCCGAACTCTCGACCGGGGCTTCGACAGGCACCGAGAGTTGATACTCCTGCCCATCGAGCGGACATATGGTCTGGTCCGCCGCCAGGATGCCATCACCTACCCACCGAATAAGAGCCTCGTGACTGGTGCTGGATGGAGGAACCCAGTACAGACTCATCGCCTGGCCGATGGCCTTGAGGTTGTTAGCGCACCTCTGTTGCTTAGACTTCAAGGTCGCGACATACGCGCACGCAAGCAAGAAAAAGCCCGACGTACACAGCACTGCAACCGCGATTCGTATGCGTCTCCCCCTGGGTTTCGATTTCATGCGGCACCTCCGGCTAGGTGAATGCTACCAGACAGAAACGGTGCGTCCGGGACGCACCCTTCCTCGGTAAAAAGAGGGTGCTGGGTGCCCCATCCTTTGCTCCGTACTCGGAGGAAAGGGTGGGGGACGGACAGGCCAAACATCACGCAGGTGCCTTCACCGCGAACTATCTGCCTATCGGTCCCCCACCCTTCGCCTTTAGCGAAGGATGGGGCACCCGCGCGCCCTACCTCGGTAGGGGCCATACCGTCAGTCTACGCCTTGGTTCTACGAACGGAGAGTGCTGTTGTTCGGCAGGATCTCCCAAGCGAATAGGTGATCATGAGCCGTTCTTAGCGGTGCCCCCCTATCCGCCAGGAGCGTCTCCTGCCCCTCTTTCTTCATCTTCTGTGGCCATTTTGGTTCCCGTTACAACCGCAACCCCCGATTATCATTGCCGACGCTGTCGACGACGGTGTATGTTTAAATCATGACCGTGCTCAATGAAATCCCGGACTCACTTAAGGAGCCCACGCAAGACCTCGAATGGACGTTGGGCCGAGGGCTTACCAGGGGCACGATCGCGACTCTGATCGCCAGTGTGGTGCTCGGCGGCCTGCTCCTGTGGTTGGGCTGCGCGGCGCGAGTCCTCGCTGTGCACTGGCTGATGTGCATCGTGCAGGGTTTTCTGATCGTCTGGATACTGTGCGCGATCATGCACAGCACCTCGGGCACGGTTGGGGCGAGCTGCACGTCGATTGTCCTGATATTCACGGTCCTGGTGGTCGCCGCAAAGCACTACGGCATAGCAATATCTGTAGCAGCCGAAATGACGCCGCCGGTCTCCGCGTGGTCCTTGTTCTACGCGAACGAAATGGCAGCGCTCAACCTGACGACCTGGCTAGGAGCAGCAGTTGCAGCCTACCTGTGTTACGACGGCAACAGCATCGGCAGCAGCATCGTGAACTTCCTCCGCATCAACCCGCTCTATCCAAGAGGGTAATAACCGGACACGAACGGGACGCAAAAAAGAAGGTGCGTCCGGGACGCACCCTACGTGCCTGCCTGCCTTCGCGATCCGGCCGCGCGTTTCGCTGCCTTACTCGCTCTTGCGGTCTTCGTCTCGCCCGACATCGTGAGCCTCACGCTCCTTCCTACCCAAGTACTTAAAAGCGGCAAGCCAAGCCACGAGATAAAACCCCACGGCAATCCACGACCAACTCGGCGCGGTCGTCTTTAACCATGAAGATACGATCCCATAGGAAAGCACGACCACGCCCCAGACGACGCATGACCAGAGCACGAAGCGACGTTCGCGACCTGACCGAGCCCCATGGAGGAAGACGACGACCATAGCGACAAGTGGGATTCCGATTGCCGTTAGAAGCATGGCATGGATCATTGTGAGGGCTCCCGGGCGCGTGGACCACTGAGCATCGGAGACCTCCTAGCCCGAGTCCTCTCGCCAACTCCCAGCCACCCATCGCTCACTCATCACCTTACACAAGTCGGACTAAGCCTGCTTGCCGCATTCCGGGCATCGCACATCTATCAGGCCCTTGAGAGGGTAACCGCAGTGACCGCAGCGCGTGAGTCCGTCCGGCGGGTCCTCGACACCGAGGGCGTGATAAGCCAGTATACCTACCAGATAGCTGGGGAGCATGATCACGTACATGATGCCCAGATTGGTGGATGAGCCCTTCGCCAGGCCCGTAACTGCCGCTATTGCCTGAAAAAGGAATGATGCAAGGAACGCCCACGCCCAAGCCCAGAATATGCGAGTCCGATTCCTGCGTACCTCAAACATCGCCATCTCGAAATCCTCCGTGCTCGACGGTATGACCCCGTCCTCGCCCCAGGCGCCAAGCCGCGGCGCGTAACGATCAGAGACAAGCGGGACAAAAAAAGGTGCGTCCGGGACGCACGCTACGTGGCTAAGTCAACACGTCCCTTCTGCTGCTTGGTGCCGATTCATGCTCCGAGATCCCTGGCTCAAAAGGCGATCCGCACTCCGGGCAGCGAGGCACTGGGAGACCCCGCAGGTCATATCCACATCGCTGACAGTAGCCAACTCCATACACATCGGCGAGCAACGTTCTTGCCACCAAGGCTCCTGCCCAAAGACACCCGATAGTTGCGCCCATTGAATACAACATGCCGGGCAGCTTAAGCAGAAGGCCAGTGGCAATACCCACGAGGCAGGCACACATGACTATTACCATCCAGGCACGTCGGCTCTTGTGTCTGAGAAGCCACGCGAATACTGGCGCGTGAATCAGACCTATAGCCCCCCATACGATGAACATCCCAAGGCAGGCGTCGGGGTGTCGTACGCCACGTGCTAGCAATGCAAGAAGAGCGCCTATTCCAAGGACTGCACCGCCGCCCACACAGACACGTGCGTAGGCAATGAAATCCCCTGTTCTGCCCATCACACTGTTGCTCCGTCGGCGTCCTCAACCAGAATCGTCCGCTCGGCACTTCTTCGGCCCAACCGGTGTTCCACATTCGGGGCAGACACCCGAGATGTTGCCGGTCAGATCATACGCGCAATTCATGCACAGTCCTTGGCGCCGGCGGCGTCTACGTCGTACCGGGCCGCGTAGGAACGCAAAGGTAGGATAGATCCCGAACAGGATGCCCAGAACCAGCGGAACCTCAGACGACGCTGTTACCTCCCACTGCTGGTAGTAATGTTTATTGACGGAGTCATAGAACACCCTCGCCGTGTATTTCCACCAGGGCCAATTCGTGTCCTTGTATTGGGGAATGTGCGGGCCATCCAGGTGCTTCCGATAGGTGATCAACACGACTCCCTTTCCGAGACCAACGCCGGTCAAGCATGTCCAGTATGTGCCATCCTTGGAAACGCGCCCTCCGCATGTACCCCAGTCGTCCTCCGTTCGCACGCCCAGCCCAAGCACGACACTTGCGGCAGATAGCACCGTGAACAGGATGATGATGCCCCTACGGATAATCGCGCTTGCCGCCCGCCGAGTTCCCTGGATTGTCGCAGTCATCGTTACGCCCGCCTAACAAAGCAACCGGGCCGCCGTATTCTCATCCCGTTGGTCTCAGTCGAATGGGTACGCATGAACTGGTGAACTGTCATCTGTCCGATCCGTCGCGGGTATCGATGATCTGGTGGCTTCCAGAGTAGTCTACAGTGGTACCGTCCAGATCACCAGAATACGCTACGGTTTCATTGATCCGCAGCCCGGCCCGTCTGACAAAGCCGCCTGGAACACCGCCGGCGTCATGGGAGAATCAGCTGTACGAACCGGCGTTTGCCGCGTTGCAGGACGTCGTCTGGTTTGATTTCTATCGGTGTCATTGCGTCTTTGATGGCGGCGCCGTTTAGCTTTATGCCGCTTTGTTTGATCAGTCGGCGGGCTTCGCCGTTGGATGCTGCGAAACCGACGTGGGTGATCAGCTCGAGCGGGACGACCTTGCCGTCGCTTATCATCTCGGGCGGAATCGTGATCTCCGGCACGTCGTCCGGCAGGCCGCCGTCGGCGCCGCCGCCGTGCACTCTCTTAAACTCCTCAGCCGCTGACTCCGCGGCCTCGGTCGAGTGGTACTGTGCGATGATGGTCTTGGCGAGAAACTCCTTCGAGTCGCGCGGGTTGCTCTTGGCGGCGTTGGTAAGCTCGCCCACCTTCTCCGGAGGCACGTTGGTGAGCAGCTCGAAGTAATTACGCATCAGCGGGTCAGGAATGCGCATTACCTTGCCGAACATGTCGGAGGGCGTATCGGTCACTGCGATGTAGTTGCCCATCGACTTGCTCATCTTGTTAGTGCCATCGATGCCCGCGAGGATGGGCATGACCATGACGATCTGCGGCGGCTGACCGGCGTTACGCTGAAGATCGCGGCCACAGAGGTTGTTGAACGTCTGGTCGGTGCCGCCCAGCTCGACGTCGGATTCGATAGCGACGCTATCGCGTGCCTGCATCAGTGGGTAAAGCAGTTCGTGCGAGTATATCTCCTTGCCCTCAGCCTGGCGTTTCGCAAACGTGTCGCGTTCCATGAGCCTGGCTACCGTCATCTGGCTCATCAGCTTGATGACGTCGGCGAAGTCCATTCCGGAAAGCCATTCGCTGTTGTAGCGCACCTCGACCTTGTCATCGGAAAGGTCGAGAACCTTGCCGGCCTGTTGGAAGTAGGTCTCGGCGTTAGTTTTGACATCTTCATCCGAGAGCATGGGCCTGGTCTTGGATCGGCCTGTCGGGTCGCCGATCTTCGATGTGTAGTCGCCGATGATCAGGACGGCTTTGTGCCCGAGGTCCTGGAACTGCCTGAGCTTGCGAAGCACGACGGTGTGGCCCAGCGTAAGGTCGGGGGCTGTCGGGTCCATCCCGAGCTTGATCCTCAGGCGTTTGCCGCTTTTGATTCGCTGGCCGAGCTCCTCAAACGTGTAGACCTGTTCACAGCCACGGACAAGTAAGTCAAGCTGCTGATTGACATTCATATTCCAATCCGCCGTCTGTTAAGACTCCGCGGTTCCATTAAACCTGACTCGCTCAACGGCGCTCGCCCTGCCAGTTGTTGTGTCGCAGGTGATAAGCAAACCGCACATCCGAGGATCGTCCGTGGCTACGTCGAACCGGTTGGGTACACCGCTGACCATCGCGCTTACGACGCGTTTGCGATCCCGCCCTAACACCGAATCATAAGGACCGGTCATACCAAGATCGGTTATGTAGGCTGTCCCCTTGGGCAAAACGCGCTCGTCAGCCGTCGGAACGTGCGTGTGAGTGCCCACCAAGGCGGTCACCCGGCCGTCTAGATGCCATCCCATGGCGATTTTTTCGCTGGTGGCTTCTGCGTGAACGTCGACCACGATCAGCTTCACATCCTGCGGCAAAGAGGCAAGAACCCGATCAACAGCCCGGAAAGGACAGTCGAACGGTGTCTTCATGTACATTCGCCCCAACACGGAGATGACAGCCACGCGGTGGTTCGACGCCGACTCGCGGATCACGACTTCCTTGCCGGGTGCCCCGCTCGGCATGTTAGCGGGCCTGACGATGTGGTCGGAGGTTTCGAGTATCTGGATGATCTCCCGCCGCTTGTAGATATGATCGCCCATCGTGATCACGTCCACGCCACAGCCGAGGATCTTCTCGTAGATGGTCTCGGTCAGACCGGAACCACCGGCTGCGTTCTCGGCATTGACCACGACGAAGCCGATGCCTCGCTCCGACACGAGCTTATCGAGTGCCTCCTCGAGAACACGCCGCCCCGGGTTACCAACGACATCACCTATGCAGAGGATTTTCAGTTCCATAAAGGACGGACCACCAGACAAGGACCCAGCGTGCACAGCAACGACACGAACCGGCGAACCATTCGTGTCCCCCACCTCTAAAGAGATGGGCCACCCAGCCAACGACACAAACCGCCAAGCAACCCCCACCGGTCAGCGCGCGTGCGAAACGACGCGCAACTCGCGCAACACGATGACCCGGATCTCGCCGGGATAGGTAAGCTGCTCTTCGATCTCCTTGGCTACATCACGAGCAATCTTGGTCGCCGTCGGATCATCCACTTTCTTCGCATCGACGATGACCCGGATTTCCCTACCGGCCTGGATAGCGAACGCCTCCCGTACGCCGGTGGGCTTCTTGGCGATATCCTCGAGTTGCTGAAGCCGCTGCACATAGCGCTCAAGGGACTCACGACGGCTCCCCGGTCTCGAAGCGCTTATCGAATCAGCGGCCATCACGATCGGCGTGTACGGGCTGGTCGAAGGCACGTCGCCATGGTGGCCTTCGATCGCGTTTAGAACTTCGGGCTTCTCGTTGAACCGCTTGCAGAAGGCGGCGCCTATCTTCTGGTGGCTACCCTCGACTTCATGGTCGATGGACTTACCAATGTCGTGCAGCAAACCGCAACGCCGCGCCAATCGACCGTCAAGCCCCAGTTCGTCCGCGATCGACTGACTCAGAAACGCAACTTCCAGACTGTGCCTCAGCACATTCTGTCCGTAACTCGTGCGGTACTTAAGCCTCCCCAGAAGATCGATCTGCTTGCGATGCAGACCGCCAACGCCGGCTTCCACTGCCGCCCGCTTTCCAACATCGAGAATCTCCTCTTCGACCTCTTTGCGAACCTGCCCGACAAGCTCCTCGATCCGACCCGGGTGAATCCGACCGTCCTGAATCAGCTTCTCAAGCGAAAGCCTGGCGATCTCCTTGCGCACCGGATTAAACGAGCTTACCAGCACCAGCCCCGGAGTGTCATCTACGATAACGTCCACGCCGGTAGCGCGCTCGAAGGCGCGGATGTTGCGACCCTCACGCCCGATCACCCGCCCCTTCATGTCATCCGAGGGAATATCAACGGTCGATACAGTCGCCTCGACCGTATGCTCAGCCGCATAACGTTGAATGGCCGTCAGAGTGATCTCTCTGGACCGACCGACGGCTTCGTCCTTGGCAGCGGTCACCGACTTTTCGACCATCTCGGCCGCTTCCTGCTCAAGCTCCGACTCGACCAGATCGAGCACTGTCCGTCGGGCTTCCTCAGCCGAAAGATGACTCGCCCGAAGCAACGCCTCCCGCCGCTGTTCGATAAGACCTACCGCCTCCTCTTCACGTTCAACGACATCCTGTACTCGTTTCTCGAGCTTCGCCTCAGACTGATCGAGGTTGCGCTCTTTGGTCACCAGCGTATCCAGCTTGGCTTCGAGGTTGTCTTCACGCTTGACGAGACGCTTCTCTCTCTGCTTGAGCTCCGCCCGCATCTCATTGCCTTCCGCCCGAAGCTGCTCCTGGCCCGCCAGAAACTCGCGCCTGGCGTCAACCTCCGCCTTCTGACGAACTACGTCAGCCGAAGTCGTGGCTTCTAAGACCATTCGCTCCGCTTCGTTGCGGGCAGATGTCAAACGCGCTTTGTCCCAGAACCGCTGAATAATGAAAAGACATATCACCCCGGTCGCAATGCCGACGACGCCACCAATGGCGCTCGGCAGGGTGATGCCCGCCAGATAGAGGGTGTTCATGCTCTTGGCCCGTAATCTATTCGAACACAGGAGCCGTCCCGATCGCACGAAAAACGTCAACTTGATCAGCGCGACCAACTAATCCGGTCGCGGAGGATCGAGACATCAACTCCAATGAATATTTGGAGAAACGCGCGGTTCCCAGGACAGCTGGGGGGCGGGTTCGAACTGCGTCGGATGCCCTTGGGAAAGTGTGGCAGACTCCGCATAAGATGGACGAGGGATGAAACGCTACTATCAGCTTACGGTAGCAGACTCCTGACGTTTGCTCGGCCACAAGTGGACCGCGAACACGAGTTTCATCCACACCATCATGCCGCGCTCTACACCAGTGAACCGATCCAACGCCCGAGTGGGGTACGAAAGTGACCGATTCTCACCTGCAATCGAAGAGGCAACCTGGATAGCGAGCACAGCCAATACCTATAGCGGCAAAAGCACTCAATTCGGGCCTGTCCCGCGATCGCCGCCCGGAGCAGAGCCGCCAGGCTCCGCAAACAGAGCGACACGCGGGGACAAACCACCGTGCAAGGGCAACAGCGAACGGAACGACCCCAAGACCCTGGGAATCGACTACAACATTTCTCCTATCGCCTGATAACCTTTCGGAAACCAACGGGCGATCCACTGAGGATAACATCCGAAAAGTACCACTTCGGACAACGCCTATCGGTCCATTGGCGCGAGTATAGTCTGTAAGGCCTGACTGTCAAGCAAAAAACAACGCCAAACACACACCGAAAACACGATTCTCCGATCCTCGTCGGGAAAACCAACAGAGCACATCAATCAAGCGTCTTCCCTGGGCGTTGGGATGCTCGTCGTATAAGATGTTCCCGGCTGGAAACCGTTGTCCGGTCAAGCTACTTTCGTCGGCACCGAAGCGTCTTCGCTCGCCGCAAGGGGGAGACCATGGCGGTCATCGCTCCTGGAAGATAGCCGAGCCCTTTGCAAAACCCATGAAGGAACGCCCTTTGATGAAGAGACAGTTCACCCCCCCCATCGTCCTTCTCTGTACCTCAATTGCTATTCCCGCCGCGGTGCTCGGGCAAGACCACGGCGCTGCCGGTGAGCCGGTTTGTGAAGTTTCCGTCCACGCATCCGTGGAAGCGGTCGTACCGGCAAGCCCCTTCGAGGTCGCCATCCAGTTCGATCTGCCGGACGATTGGCACATCTACTGGCAAAACGCCGGAGAAGCCGGCTCGCCTCCTGTCATCACATGGACGCTCCCGGACGGGTTCACGGCTGGGCCTTTGCGGTTCCCCATACCACACAGACATGTTGACCGCAGCGGCGTACAAACCAACATTCTCACCGACACACCCGTCCTGCTCGCCCGGATGATTCCGCCGGACGCGATTGCCGAAGAGCGAATTACACTAGATTGTCTGATCGATTACGAAATGGGCAACGACGTGCGTGCCAAGCGGCAAGCTCGGGTCGCTCTCGATCTTCCCATAGCTTCGCCCGGTAGCGAGCCTGAAGTCGCCAACCAAGAGCTCTTCGACGATGTCCGCCTGCCCAAGAAACAAAGCTCTCGCCTGAGCATATCGTCGACCATCCCTGAGACGGAGTTTGTACCTGGTCGGTTGTTCAACGTGCTGCTGACCATCAACGTCGCCAAGGGCATGCACGTTCAGTCGAACAGGCCCCTTTCGCCCGCCTTCATCGCTTGCCAGCTCTTCTTTGAACAAACGCCGGGAATCACACTGGGTGATCCTGTGTATCCCAAACCCCAGACTCGCCAGGTTCCTTACGTGGGGCGAGTCAGCGAGTTTGGCGGTACGTTCACGGTACGCATACCCGCCGTCGTCGGTGACACGCCGCCTACGGACCCTGTCGCGTTTGGCGGGCTTCTCACCTTCCAGGCCTGCAACGACAAAGGTATCTGCTTTCGTCCAGAGACGATCTCGTTTTCTGTGCCAGGAGATGACACTTCACAGCGGCAAGCGACTACACCCGCCGAGGCTCCCGATCAACCCATATCCGCCCAACCCTCGGCGCCCCCGCCTGACTCCGCCCTGGTGACGAAAGACGTAGAGGACAAGAGTGCGAAACAACCCATCGAGCTTGCGCCGCAACCCTCTTCCGATCAGACAGTCGCCACGGCGGACGAAGATCCGGAAGAGAACGACGGACTGCCGAAGACCCTTCTGGGGTGGCTTGGCCTGGGGTTTCTCGGCGGTCTGATACTCAACATCATGCCGTGCGTCTTACCGGTGATCTCGATCAAGATCCTGAGCTTCGTTCAGCAGGCCAAGGAAGACCCGCGGCGTGTCTTCGCGCTGGGGGTCACCTTTGCCGCAGGAATCGTCATCTCTTTTGAGGTCCTTGTGGCCATAATAATCCTCTTGAAGTCCGGAGGACACGCCGCCGGCTGGGGTTTCCAGCTTCAGTCGCCGATCGTCGTTATTGCGATGATGGGGATATTCTTCGCCTTCGGGCTGAGCCTCTTTGGACTGTTCGACATCACGCTGCCCGGTGCTACGGTCACCAAGCTGTCAGCCGCAGAGGAGCGCGAAGGGTACCTGGGCGCTTTTCTCAAAGGCGCGCTTGCTACCGTACTGGCGACTCCTTGTATGGCGCCTTTTCTGGCGCCCGCTTTGGGATATGCGTTCACGCACAGCAACACCGAATTGATCCTGGTTTTCAACGCGGTAGCCTTCGGCATGGCGCTTCCTTATGTACTGCTCACAGCCAACCCGGCGTGGCTTCGTCTCGTGCCCAAACCCGGGATGTGGATGGAGCACTTCAAGCAGTTCATGGGGTTTGTTCTCATGGGAACGGTCGTCTATCTGCTTCTCGTCTTGGGCGACCTGATAGGGGCTGGGGGCGCGGCCTGGAGCGTCGGGTTCCTGTGCTTCCTGGGGCTGGCTGCATGGATCCTGGGTAAGCAGACTCCCAGCACGACGCTCGCATGGAGGCTGACGGCGTGGGGAGTCGCCATCGTGTTTGTCGTGGGCGGATGGTGGGTTTGCCTTACGCGCAACAGCGCCATCAAGCGTGGAGAGCTGCGCCAAAGGGAGATCGCCCTGGCGCTGGAGTTCGTAGAACGAAGCTCCGGTGGACAGCTGTTCAAGCTGGCCAACCTCGACTTCTCGGGGAAGTTCCCCTGGCAGCGCTGGTGGAAGGGAAGACCAGAGGAGCTGGCGGAAAAAGGGATGACGGTCTTCGTCGACTACACAGCCACCTGGTGTGTCACCTGTCAGGCGAACAAGAAAGCCACTATGGAGTCCGCCGAAGTCCGCAAGAAAATGGACGAACTGGGCGTCGTTCCCATCAAGGGTGACAACACCAGGAAAGACCCGGAGATTCTCAAGGTGCTCAAGGCGTTCGGCAGTGCCGGCGTGCCGCTCAATATCATCTATCCTGCCGGCAAACCGGACGAACCCATCGTCCTGCCGGTCCAACTGGTGGGACGCATCGGACTGGTGCTCGAGAAGTTGGACGAAGCAGGACCGTCGAATCCAAAGGAATAAACCGCCGGCTGCCAAACTGTGCGGCTGCCCCGTCCCTGCTATCGTGAGTCCCCCACCCCTTCCAGGGGTGGAGGACTAATGGCTTGGTAACTCGCCTACTTCGGACATGGGCCACCCAACGATCGCCTGTACCCGACGGTTCGAACATGACGCGACACCAGGCAGATTCGCTCCAGACTACGCCGGTCCGGGACCGATAATGACAAAGAGAGTGTGTTTTCAGTATCGTTATCCGGCTTCCAGTCGGCCTGCCTCAGTTAGGCAGGTGTCGATCGGGTGATGATTGCCGGTCGGGATTGAAGATCCCCGGCGGTATGCTCGGGGGAGAAACTGAGCCAATGGTCCCAAGTAACTCGACGATTCCTCCTCGTCAGATTCTGCTGCGGGTCGCAGCGATGATGGTCTGCGTCTTCCTCTGGCCGGCGATGGTAACTTTCGACCCCGGCGACTTTCCCAGCCCCCATCAGTTCCCGCACAACTATCCGATCATGAACGCCTGTGGGACCGTAGGAGCCTGGTGTTCGTATTACCTCCACCACTATCTTGGGGACGGCGCCTATCCGCTCCTGCTGTTCGTGACGCTGGCGGCTGTCATGAAGCTGATCCGCGGGACGATCGGCAATGTCCTGGAGCGCGTATCGGGATTGGCGCTGTTTGTTGTCTGCACGTGTGCGGCTGTCCACCTGGTGCCGTCTTCTGCCACGCCGCAACTGCCGGTCGGTCACGGCGGCGTCGTCGGCCATGCTTTGGGCGAGTTCCTCAACGACAACCTCAAACCCCTGGGTACGCTGATCGTCCTGGGGTGCTGTTTGTTCGTGGGTCTGCTGTTTGCGACTGAAGGTTGGGTGCTGAGGTTGCCGGCGATGTTGCGGCGAGCCGGGGAGGTTTCCGGCGAGGCTGTGACTGTCGCCCGCGGTTGGGCATACAACGCTTCGAGCCTTCGCACAGCCCCCGCACCGATCGGAAAGGACAGCGGCAACACACCCGGCAAGCTCCGGATCAACCCCGACAGGCCAGGCCGCAAGGAAAACGAACCGGACGATCAGCAGGAATCGCTCTTCGACGAACCCGAGGTCGAGCAATGCGAAGACGTGGACGATACCGACGTCAACGAACAATGCGAACAAGAGGAAGTCTTTGACGAGGAGGAACCAGACGCCGAGGACGCTCCACTTGACGAGTCTAAGCGTGACGTGCGACTCGAAGGACAATCAGCTCCGATTGTGAACTTCTCGTCTCCCCAACGTCAACCGGCTGGTGCCTATCCGCGGGAGATTGAGAACTGGACGCTGCCTTCGATTGACCTTCTGCACGAACCGGAGTACGGGTTCACCGCGCAGCAGGAGGTCGTAGTGCGCGAGCAGGCCAGGACCCTGGAGCTTACGCTCGAAGAGTTCCGCCTTGACGCCCACGTCGTCGAGATCGACACCGGACCTGTAATCACGATGTTCGAGCTCAAGCTCGGCGCGGGCATCAAGGTTTCGCAGATCGCGTCGCTTTCCAACGACATCGCCCGGGCACTGAAGGCCCACGCCGTCAGGGTCGTGGCACCTATTCCCGGAAAGAACACCATCGGTATCGAGGTACCCAATCTCGAGAAGGAAGCGGTCCGCATCAAGGAGCTCATGACCCTTGCTGGTCGAAAAGCAAGCGGGATGAGACTGCCTCTGTTCATCGGGAAGGACGCAGCCGGCGCCCCGCTGGTGGCTGACCTCACCAAGATGCCACACCTGCTTATCGCCGGTACCACCGGGTCGGGCAAGAGCGTGTGCATCAACTCGATCATCGTCAGCCTGCTGATGACCAAACGCCCCGATCACGTCAAGCTCATCCTGGTCGACCCCAAGATGGTCGAGATGTCCCATTTCAAAGAGGTGCCCCACCTGATGTGCCCGATCGTTACCGACCTGGGCAGGGCGGAGAAGATCCTCGAATGGGCTGTTACCAAGATGGACGAGCGGTACGAGCTGCTGGCGGAATGTCGGGTCAAGAACATCGCCGAGTACAACAACCTGGGGCCCGAGGGAATCTACGAGAGGCTCAAACCCGCCAACGACCGCGAGAAAGCCCAGATCACCACGCACGTGCCCTACATCGTGATCATCATCGACGAGCTGGCCGATCTGATGATGACCTCCGCCAAAGAGGTCGAGCACCACCTTTCGCGTCTGGCGCAGAAGTCCCGCGCGGTCGGCGTGCACATAATCGTCGCAACACAAAGACCGGAAGCCAAAGTCGTTACCGGTTTGATCAAGTCCAACATGCCCTCGCGGATCAGCTTCCGAGTAGCCTCGCGAATGGACTCTCGGATCGTGCTGGACCAAAACGGCGGAGAGGTCTTGATGGGACAGGGAGACATGCTCTTTTTGCCGCCAGGAACGCACAAGCTTATTCGCGCCCAGGGGACCTTCCTGCACAACGATGAAGTGGAGGCGGTCATCGACGACCTGACCGGCAGAGCCAAACCGGAGTTCCACCCGGAGCTGGTTCGACTGCCTGCTTCAGGCGGCGAGGGCAGCGGCGTTCGTGATCCGCTCTTCGAGCAGGCTGTCGATATCATCCTCGAAACCAAAAGGGGAAGCGTCAGCCTCCTCCAACGGAGGTTGACCGTAGGATACTCGCGAGCTTCGCGTCTGATCGATCAGATGGCTGACGCGGGAATAGTCGGTGAATACAAGGGCTCACAGGCGCGCGAGGTTCTCATCTCGGCAAAGGAATGGAAGCACCTTCAAAAGCAGGTGGCAGCCGATCTGAAAAACGACTACGAAGCCGACCAGGACACCCTCGTCGAAGACCCCTTTGAATCGGATGTGGACGACGAGGCATCGACAGAAACGGGCTCAGGATGATCTGCCTGACATCCTGAGCCGCGCCTGCACAAGTCATTCGCGTAAGTCGTCTTCGCGGCTTCTCAAAACCCAGCGGTCTTGGCGAGCAAGTCGCCGATGGGGCCGAAGGAAAACTCGCCGAGCAGGCTCTCCAGCTTCCGCGCGAAGGACCGACGCCCCAAGCCCTGATGGATACGACGCGTGACAGGCACCTTGAATGGAAGTTCCGCAAAGGCCTCTGGATCGAATTCGTGGGGATGACAGTAGAGGATCGAAGGTGTCCGGCTCTTATCCAATCGCTTTATCTGTGCAATGATGATCCGCGATGGCAAGAGCCGAAAATAACCCCCACCACCGAGCGGGAAGTGACGGTTCAAGGTCTTCCCAACCGTCACGGGAACCTCGGTGATCCCATTTCCCAAGCTCGTGCGGACGCGGACCGGTTCTAGGGGCCAACCTGCGATTCCGTAACCGCGGATGCGCATGGGGAATATCGATGAGTCGTACCGAAAACCGCACTCTGCCAGCACGTCGAGCGCCCATATCGTCTTGCGGTCGATGGAAAACCGGGGGGCGCGGTATCCGACGATCTCGCTTCCCAGGATATCTTCGAGCGTGCCCTTGGCCCGGAGAAGGTCTCGGCGAAATGCCTCGGGCGTCATTGTGTGGATTTCGGTGTGGTCGTACCCGTGGGTCTGGATCTCGTGTCCGCAGGCCGCCAATTCGCGAATCAGGTCCGGAACCTTCACGGCGACGTTGCCCAAAACGAAGAAGGTCGCCCGAGTCCCGGTTTTGTCGAGCAGGTCGAGGATACGTCGAGTACCTGTGACGAACCTCTGCGATACCGGCAACGAGTGATCAAAGACCGATTGCTGCCAGTCCTCTACATCAACCGAGATGGCGTGACCACAACCAGCGGTCGACCGATCGATGTTGATTGGCTCGGTCGCCAGCCCGGGCAAGTCCGCACACGGGCGGCGGGCATTGGCTCGTGTTTCGACGGTTGCGAGAGACTCCATTTTCGAACGCCCACCGGAAGATCAAAGGCTCGATTGACAGTCCGACACGAACCGTCCTCTTGCTTTATCGGTACGACCGGCAGAAGCCTTGACGCCCTCCCTGCAGCATAGCCATTTCAAACGCAGCCGTCGGGATAGAGGGACTCACAAACGACACCAACGACTGAAGGCTACGGTCGGATGGAGCTTGCACTTAACGAAGGATCAGATGGATGCCGGAGTGTGAGGGTGCAGAAAGGCGGCCAACTTCGCGCGGATCAGCGTTTTTTCTTGGCCTTTGGCGTGCGTTTGGTCTTGGACTTTGTCGCAGTTGCCTTCTTCTTTGATGCGGCGGCGGAAGACTTGGCGGATGATGATCGTTTGGAGGTGGTCCTTTTGGCTGACGAGGTCGCCTTCTTGGTGGCGGTTTTTTTCTTTTTCACCTTCCTTGCGGCGGTGGTCTTTTGCTTCGTTGTCTTGGGCTTTGGGGCCGGCTTTGCGGAGGTCTTTGCTTTCTTGGCGCGGGCGGCGGCCGTCTTTTTCTTCTTGGGGGTCCTGGGCTGAACGACCTTGAAGTCGATGTCCACCACTTTCAGGTCGGAGTAGTACCCGTCCCTCAAGACGCGATCCTGCTGCGCCTCTACCTCTTCACGGACAGCGGATTTGAACAGGGTAACAACCGCTCCGGCGGAAGACCCGAGCAACTTCCAGGCGAAGGGAGGAACTTCCTTGACCCCCAGGGGCTTTCTCGTGGGCTTGGCGGCTGCGTTCGTCGTGCCTGCCTGTGCCCTTTCCTCATCCGCCTCTTGGGGTGCTTCACCGGGCGAGACCACGGGTAGACTCTCTTGCTCGGTCGGCTTTTCTTTGATGGGGTTAGTCGAACTCACAGTCTAGACTCACCAACACGCTAAGATGGACCCTGGCTCAGCACGAACTCCGAATCGAACTCAGCTGACCGCAGGATACAACAGGAACGTTCTGTGGGAAAGAGGTCTTTCGATCACTGTGGACCACGCCACGAACGGCACTATAATGACATTCTACTCGGCAGGGAAGATGCCATCGACCCGGAAACCGGTAATCCGTGCAGCGCCCGTAGCTCAATTGGATAGAGTAGCTGGCTTCGAACCAGCAGGTTGGAGGTTCGAGTCCTCCCGGGCGCGTTTTGTCTGCATCTGCGATCGTTCTCGCCTGTGGTTGCCGTTCTTCTCGGGCAGACCGTGGTTCCGGGGGCTTCTGGACCCCTCGCCCGCACATCCCTCGTTCGACATACGCCAGTACACGCGTGCCCGACCGATGCTCAGCTGATGGGCGACCCATGACTTTGACCATGGGGAACACGGATCAGCGGGCCGTTCACGCGGTTCACGTCAACAGAGACGGGTCGCCCAATCAACGGCGATCCGTCGGATCAGCGCGGTCAAAACACTAATCCTCGGGGTAGAGCTTCTGGCCCGACGTCTTGTCCTCGACGATTATCGCATCGACCGGGCAGTTGCGGGCGGCTTCGAGGATCGTCTCTTGGTCGTCAAGATAGTCGCTCCTGACGACAGCCTTGTCCTCATCGTCCATCTCGAAGGTCCCCGGGGCGTCGCTACAGCACGCCTCGCAACCAATACACTCGTCACGATCGATCGTGATTTTCAAGCTCTGAGCATCGCCCATCGTTCTAGTCTCCGTGGTGGATTCGCGTCCCGCTAACTTCAAAACTCCACAGCAAACCAGATACCAGGAGCCGGAGTATTAGCTGATCGGCGCTAGAATGTTGAATACATCTTGAGAGGCAGTGGGGCTTTGTCGCAAATGACTTGGCCGGTGCCGTCACGCCCCTCATCTTACCGGCTGGCAAACACTAGAAGCAAATCCCCGACGGAAAACCACGAACGCACGCTGATCCACCCCCATCCTGGAGCGCACCACCAGATCCGACCCTGGACCGGACCGCATCCCAGACTGTCGGGGCTGGGCACTCGCCCAATTCCCCGCATTCATCTCTTCCTTCAAAGAAGATGATTATGATTGCCGGCAGACGCTGTGGCGCATCAGACAGACCGATGGCCGAGTACCGTACGACTACTGAGGCCCGGTCAGAACCGGGGCGAAGGCGGCGTAGTCATCCAGATCGATCATGGAATCACCGGCCAGGTTACCCGGAGCACAGTCGCCGGAACCCGCCTGACTGAAACATTCCTGGAAAGCGACAAAGTCGGCGAGGTCCACATCGCCATCCTCGTCGAAATCGCCGTCGCCATACGCCGACACGCACTCGACGGACGCTACCCGGAAGTCATCCACGCCGGCTTCAACAACCGATCCGTCGCCGAAGTCTGAGGCTTCGAAACGGACCATCATTTGGCTCGTCGGTGTCACAAAATCCCCGACCATAAAGGCGTGCTCAACCCATCCGGACGACGTCACCGGGCCGATGGTCTCGGCCAACACCCAACTCGCACCGTCGTTATTCGACACGTGGACCTTGAACAGGTCATCGTTGGGGCTGGCGCTGAAGTTGTTCGTGTACCAAAGGGCGTAGTGAACCTCGCCGTCGCCGTCGCCCAAGTCAAGCGTGGGGGAAATAAGCCAGGTGTACCCGCCGTCCACATCGGAGTTGTCGTCCACGTTGTCAGTCAGATAGCACCGTCCCGAGCCGTCGTAGTCGGTCGGCGGGTCGCCGCGATCGCCTCCCCCAACCGGAACGCCGCGCTCCCATGTGCCGTCGTCGAGTCCTGGATCGTCTACCACGGTCCAACCCTGGTCGGTCTCAAAATCATCAGTGAAACTGACAATAAGCTCGCCAACTCCAGCCGTGAAGAACTCCGCGGGCGCGGCTTCCGGATTGCATACCACTCCGGTGACAGCCCCCTCGGCACAGAAATAATACTCTGGAACGTCTCCGCAATCAGCGGGTGGTAAGGTAGCCTGGTATTGATTGCCGCCCACGTGCGTCATCGTGCTCGTCTGGAACGCACCGCCGTCGAAACGATAGTGAAGCGCCGGCGTCGCAGCGAGGCCTTCGTTGATTGAGATGATCTCGACATCGATCACCGCAGGAGTAGCCGGCAGGATCATCTGCGGCAAATCGCTGACAATCCTGATTCCCGTATCGACTTGGTCCTGCGCCCAGTCGGCAAGATGCATGATGGCGGGCAGATTCTCTTCGCAGGTCGGAATGATCTGGTCGGGAGGCAACTCGAAACCTCCGCCGCCGCTCGACTCGGGTCGCAGCTCGACGGTATACGCCAGGATCAGACGTTCGAGGATGTTCCCGCCGTAGGCCCAGTCGACCGAACCGCCGGACGCGGGATATATCGTCGAGTAGATCGGGCCATAAACGTAGGTCTCGCCGTGGACGTCATAAATTTCGCTGGCCATGACCGACCCCACGGCGTCGAATTCGTCGTTGTCGTCGCACAGATCCGCGACGTTGCCCCAAGGCCAGAGGATAAGCTGTGAGTAGCTGTGAAAGTCGATGTAGGCGATTATGTTGGTGTGCTCGTGGATGAAACCGCTAATCGCCTGCGTTTCCGGCTCGGAGAACGGTCCTGTCCCATAGTAGAGATCGTTTCCAGTATCGCCGCTCGCGCCGACACCGCCCCATCCCACACCCCAGTTACGGTTGAGATCCACACCGAATGTCCCGTCGCCGTTGTCGCGACGGTTCTTCCTCCACAGACGATATGTGGTCCAGGTATGGTCGTATCCGTCGGGATTCATAACCGGGAGGATGAACCACTCGAGATTGTCGACCAGTTCCCGTACACCTGGGTCCGCGAGGTAGTTGTCCAAGAGGTATTCAGCCGCATAGAGCTGGACTGGAACAGTGATCCACTCACGCGCATGTTGCCCGCCGTGGATGAAAACGCCAGCCTTGTTCGGCGGGCCGCCCTGCCCGGTTATCCTCAGGCCCCATTGTATCCTACCTTCGAGAGAGGTTCCGAAGCTGATAACCTCAGCCAAAGCGGGATAGTCATTCGCCAGTTCTACGACCTTATTATTAACGACATCAAGCTGATGATAGGCGGTATAGTTGAAGTCGCCGCCGCGCTCGCCGGCGGAAGCATACTGGGCCGCTATCGCCGGACCTATGTCATCGATCGTCACCTCAAGTCTGATACCAGTCTTCAGCAGCATCGCATAGCCCGCCGGTGAGACCGCAAGATCAACCTGGCCAACGCCGACACCCTCCGAGTACAGCTCGATACCCGGATCGCTGATAAGAGCCATCACCGTCCCAACCTCTTCGGCGTCGGCGACCTCCACCGCAACGAGCTTCCACCCGTCGAACGCCTCACGCTCAGCGTGGGCACTTAACGAACAGCAACAGACTACGGCAACAAGTACAACTACTGACAAGTGTCCGCGGAACCACTGCATCGGTTCTTCTCCTTGTGTTCTCGAAGACCCCCGGGCGGGAACAACCCCAACAGCCCAGTCTACCACAATCCCGCCTCTTGCTCCACAATAACCGCAACCACCGCCCGGGCTGACCGAGTGCACCCGCCACCCACCTGCACGATTCAGAACGAACCGCTCTGTCAGCCGCAGTGGAATTGCGTCTCGCTCCCAGGTATACTCTCAATGAGAGGCATGCACCTTCAGCATGCCCAATAGAGCGATTCCCGGACAACGTCCAGTGTGGCTGGACGTGCGGAATCCAAGCCGGGTTTCGCAGGTGCCGATGATAACGGCACCTCGAAAAGGGTGAGTCCATTGGACACGGATGACACATCGTCCCGGATTGAAGTGCCCGTCGCGCCGGACACCGCACCCCAACTCCACCTACTGCTGAAGGGATCGCCAGGGGAGTCGCGGCGGATGCACTGTAGACGAGTCATGACCCTGCTTGGGTTTCACGACGCATGCAAGGTCCAACTCAAACATCCCGAGGTGGATAGCGTACACGTTGCTCTGATAAACACCGGGGCCAAAGTGATCGCTGTCGACCTCGTAACCCAGCAAGGTACGAAGCTCAACGGGTTGAAGATGGAACACGAGGTGCTCCGCAACGGCGACGTGCTTCTCGTCGGTCCGTGGGAGTTTCTGATCGAGCTGAAGCCCCCTGCGACGCCAACCGATCCGGACTTCAAGGAGCCCCGCCTCGAGCCTACACCAGAAGCGATCGGTCTGCAGCATGTCACAAGTGGCCAGGTTTTCAAGCTCAACCGAGAAGTATGCACGATCGGGCGACGTAGCGGATGTGACATCACCATGACCGATCCATGCGTGTCGCGCATCCATGCCTTGCTGTTCTTCCTCGACTGGCATCCGGTAATCGTCGACCTTTTCAGTGGCAATGGCCTGCTCGTCAACGGTAAGCCCGCCAGATTTCAGAAGCTCGCCCACAAGGACATCCTTACCATCGGCGAGACCGAATTCCGCGTGTACCTTGTCGGCATGCCCGGGAAACTCGATTCCTCGAAGGGAAACGGCCAATCCTCAAGACATGTTCCCTCACCGGAAACGCCGCCGGTTGATCTAATAGACATTCGCGAAACCGAAAGCTCGCAGCGATGGCGCATTGCCGACCACGTCGACGAGCCGACACGCAAGAAGTCGTAGATTGCTGTACGATTGATAGCAGAGCGAGAGAGCGGACATCCCCTCAGGGGATGGTGCTGCAAACCCCTCTGCCAGTGGATGAGGAGGACAAACACGCGGGCGAGCAGTAGCTTGCCCGTGGCACCCGGCTCTGGTCTCTCACGAACCACCGATCCGCCGCTCGTTGGAGAACACATCCAGCAAAGGACCGGGCGCCTGTCCCCGTTGGCAGCTGCGGCACGATCGTCCTATAATGGGGTCGTCTTGCTAGGCAATGATCACCGGTGTTTTTTCGCAGGAAGTCCACAATGACCATGCCATCGTTCGACCGAGGTACGCCAAAAACCGTTCGCGCGCCCCGAGGTAAAACCCTCACATGCAAAGGCTGGCAGCAGGAAGCAGCCATGCGGATGCTGATGAACAACCTCGATCCCGAGGTCGCGGAGATGCCCGACGAGCTGATCATCTACGGAGGCAGCGGTCGAGCGGCTCGTAGCTGGCCGGACTTCGATCGCATCGTCGCCGCACTGAAGGAACTCGAAAACGACGAGACCCTCTTAGTGCAGTCAGGCCGTGCAGTGGGCGTCGTCAAGACCCATCCCGACTCACCGCGAGTGCTCATCTCGAACTCGATGCTGGTTCCCAACTGGGCGACGTGGGACGAGTTCCGCAGGCTCGAAGCACTCGGGCTGACAATGTACGGCCAGATGACCGCCGGCAGTTGGATCTACATCGGCACACAGGGAATCCTCCAGGGAACCTACGAAACGTTTGGAGCCCTCGCCCGCGAGCACTACTCTGGATCGCTCAGGGGGCGATTCGTCCTGACCGGAGGACTGGGCGGCATGGGCGGTGCCCAGCCACTGGCCGCTACCATGAACGAAGGCGTCTGTCTTTGCGTCGAGGTGGATGAGTCTCGGATCAAGCGTCGCATCGAGAGCAAATACGTCGACAAATGGACGGCGGACCTGGGTGAAGCCCTGGGATGGGTCAATCAGGCCGTGGAGGCGAAAGAGTCGTTGTCCGTCGGACTGCTGGGCAACTGTGCCGACGTGCTTCCAGAGCTGGTCAAGCGGAATGTGACCCCCGACGTGCTTACTGACCAGACGTCAGCCCACGACTCCCTGGAAGGATATGTGCCCAACAGTATGGCCTACGCAGACGCGCTCAAACTCCGCGAAAACGACCCGGACCGTTACATCAGAGAATCGATGCGGTCGATGGGCGAGCATGTCCGGGCCATGCTGGAGATGCAGAAGCGCGGAGCCGTGACGTTCGATTACGGCAACAACATCCGGGCTCAGGCAAAGCAGGTCGGCGTGGAAAACGCCTTCGACTTCGAGGGTTTCGTGCCTCTCTACATCAGACCTCTGTTTTGCGAGGGGCAAGGGCCTTTCCGTTGGGCGGCGCTTTCAGGCGACCCCAAAGACATCCAGCGTACCGACCGGGCGATCCTGGAGACCTTCCCGGAAAACGAGCATCTCTGCCGCTGGATTCGCCTGGCCGGTGAACAGGTGGAGTTCCAGGGCCTGCCTTCGCGCATCTGCTGGCTGGGTTACGGCGAGCGAGCGAAGATGGGTTTGATCTTCAACGACCTGGTGGCGACCGGCGAGATATCCGCGCCGATCGTCCTGGGCCGCGATCATCTGGATTGCGGCAGCGTCGCCTCTCCCAATCGCGAGACTGAGGGCATGAAGGACGGCTCGGACGCCATCGCGGACTGGCCCATTCTCAACGCCCTGGTCAACACCTGTTGTGGAGCCACGTGGGTCTCAGTCCACCACGGCGGCGGCGTGGGGATCGGCTACTCGATCCACGCCGGTCAGGTCACGCTTGTCGACGGCACACCGGAAGCGGCAAGGCGTCTTACGCGAGTCCTTACAGCCGACCCGGCGATGGGCGTCTTCCGCCACGTGGACGCGGGATACGAAAAGGCTCAGCAGGTCGCCAAAGAGCGCGACGTGAGAATCCCCGGACGGTGACCCTGATCCGAATGAGGTGGAATGAAAAGCGCGTCAAGACCCGGTCGCACAGGACCAGCTCTACGAACTCGGCCTGCTCCTCAAACCACCACCGGCTACGCTCGAGCAAGACTGAGACGGAGAGGTGGAGTCATCTTCGGTAGCGGCAACGGATTCTCTCACCGGGCGCCACGGGCAAACTCCGCTTGAGGCTGTCCGGGCATCATAGTGCATCAAGGATCCACTGGATGCTCCCGTTGTTTCCGCTGTGTTGCTGATGGTAGCGGCACAATACCTGGTAGGCGAACATGGCCGTAGCCATTTGCGTAGAGTTGTTCGCTACACCTCGATGCCATACGCGATTACTCAACTCGAACTTGGCTATGAACCACTCATTGAACGGCTCGACGGTTTTGCGGCGACGCTGATAGAGCCGTCGCCATTTGGGGATTCTATAGTAGGCCCATCGT
>Ga0180433_10002679_pt1 | contig 27067 bp, 18 predicted proteins | sample SS_ome_8_FD_132980 | JGI IMG/M metagenome (GOLD analysis project Ga0180433, IMG submission 132980) | Hypersaline lake sediment archaeal communities from the Salton Sea, California, USA - SS_1_D_1 metaG | ecosystem: Environmental > Aquatic > Non-marine Saline and Alkaline > Hypersaline >... | reverse complement strand
TCGATACCGTAACGGCCCGCCACGGTAAAGGCACTGTTCGAGGGAGCGGTGCGGTCACCCTGGGCGACGTGCCCGCGATCACGCTCGATTTGGAGGGACGCGATGTGCCGATTGACGAAGAGCTTCATGCGGTGGTGCCCGAGGAGGTCCGCGAACTGTGGCAGCGGTGGACGCCCACCGGTCGGTTCGATTTCTCTTTGCATATGCGCGACAAGCAGTTCGCGCACGAACCCGGTACCGGGGAGCCGCTTGCGGGCATCGACACATACGTTCGCCTTAAGAATATTTCCATTACGCACAAGGAGTCGGAGCAAACGGTCAAGCTGCTCCATGGAACACTGCTGGCAAGCGAAAACAGGGCCGAGCTTGTCGGACTTGTTGGTGAAGCATTCGGCGTCCAGCTATCGACGGATGGTTACGTCTCGTTCACGGACGGTCAGCCGCGTGGCGTGGTCCGGGTGAGGTCGCCGCGGACAGAACTCACCGCCGAGCTGGTGGCGGACTGGCCGGAAAAGATTGCACAGCAGGTGCGCAGGTTCGGTACCGAAGGGGGGTTCGAGGTGGTGGCGGAACTCCGACCGTTCTCAGCAGACGCCACGCAAGGCGTCGGCGCCAGTCTGGACGTGATTCTTCATGACCTGGCATTACGCGTGAACGGTACTCCCGTCTCAACGACCGGCCGTCTTCACGCCAACACGGAGAATATTGTGGCGAAGGAGATTGAGGCGAGAGGCTCGACGCAGCTTAACCGTCTCCGGTTGGGACCGGTTTATGGGAACGACTTGGTCGCGCGCGTCGATTACTCAGGGGATAGGATCAGCCTTTCCCGGGTCGATATGAAAGTGTTCGGCGGCATGCTGGCCGTGGAAGAAGGTTTTTGTGCGCTGCCCGAGATGGACTGGGCGATTAACGGACGCATCTCGCACGTGCATCTCGAGACGCTCCTCACCGCGCTCGGTATGGAACGGAAAGAGGTACCGTCAGGGGTGGTCGGCGGGACGTTTGAACTTCGCGGTAACCGGCTCGGTGTTGGTGCGCTTCGCGGCAATGGTGAACTGAACGTGGTGCGCGGTCGTCTCTACGACATCCCCATAGTGATGTCGGTACTCAATCTGTTCGACCTGCGTCTGCCGGGAGCCGCCGGCCCGGTAAGCGACGGCTATACGGCGTTTCGTATCGAGAACCAGACGTTGTATCTCGACGACCTGCTCCTGCTGGGAGGGAGTGTGCCGATACACTGCCGGGGCACTATAGGGATGGAGCCGGGCGTAGCGGCGATGGACCAGCAGATCGACCTGCTGTTCACGATTCCGAAACAGCGGGGTATTCTGGACGCAATTCCGGTCGTGAACTGGGCTAAATACCTGCTCATAGACCCGCTGCGACGGTATGCGTTCCAGGCGCGCGTCACGGGAACACTGGGCGAGTACAAGGTGAGCTCACTACTCCGACCGGTCACGGAACCGATAACCAGGGTAGGAGAACTCCTTCAAAGGTTATCCCCTCCGCAGGTGAAAGAGTAGCACTCAAATTGGTAGTGTGCGCGGGAAGTCTCCGGAGTTAGATGACCTCATTTAGAGATTTTGCTATAGTGTTGGAAGGGCGGGACGAATAGTATGGTGCTCTACAAGGGACACGTTTTATCGCGATGTGGCTGCGAGAGGATGGTCACACACATACACGTCTTGTACGATTCCCGCGATCCGCGACGGGTCGGCAGTCGAGCCGAGGGATGCAATGGCAGTATGTAAGAGATGCATAGTACCAGACTCCCATCCCGGTGTTACCCTGGAGAACGGACTATGCAGCTTTTGCAGGGTTCATGATCGGTCGCCCCGTCTTGACAAAACCCCTTTAGGTAAAGACAAGCTGCTGGCGAAGCTGACCTCGAAACACGTTGACAAGTACCACTGTGTCGTGCCCCTGAGCGGTGGCAAGGATAGTTGTTATGTAGTGCTGTATGTTGTAAAGCAGCTCGGCCTGAAGCCGTTAGCGGTCACGGTTGATTCCGGGTTCATGGCGGATGCTGCGAAGAAGAACGTCGAGACGATATGCCGGAAGTTGACGGTGGACCTGGTGATTCACAAAACGAGGTTCGTTGGGAAACTCACTAGGGAGTCGTTCCACATTTGGAAAAGCAGCGGCCCTGTTATCTCGCCGTGTACGCCATGCGAACGGAACAATCGGTCGGTAGCAATCAATCAGGCTATCAGGAGGAAGATCCCCTTCATCGTTTGGGGCGCTACCGATTATGAAGACGATGCGTCGACATTTCTCGATCCTCACCGATTGGCGTTCAGACAACGTTATGCCAACAAGGGCGACGAAACGAAACGCCACGTCCGTGCGATAGTATGGGATGTGTTGTCCGATATGGGTTTCTGGCAGGTACGCGCAGCTCTGAAGTCGCTACCGCCGGATAAGAAGCTGAGGACTGCGTTTCATATTGCGAAGTACATGTATTACAGTTTCCGCAACAATCTCGACGTGGGTGTTCCTGAAAGATGGCGGAGGTGTCTGCCGTTTGTGGAGACCTCGTTCGAAAACAAGCACGTTGAGACGATATACTTTTTCGACTATATACCGTACAGCCCGCTTGAATTTATGAAAGCGCTCAAGGAGGAGGTGGGTTGGGAAGCGCCTGTCTCTAAGGAGACTAGGCTTGACTGCAAGCTGCATTGCATTCCCGCCTATCAGTCTTTGAGAGAAGCGGGCATAACTTCCGACGGCCTTACCTTTTCTGTGCTGGTCCGGTACGGGCTCATGAGTCGAGAGGAAGCTGAGCAGAGAGAGCGGGTTATCAAGGAAACCCTAGAGAAAGACTGTGAGGACGTGCTTGGTGCTCTCGGTTTCGACAAAGAAGGTATTATTTCTTGAGCATCTGAATTACAGCTAATTCCTGAAAATGGCTGACAGCAGGCTGTCCAAAAACTTCACGGAGACGACTGAGTGTCATTATGGTCAAAGTAATGAACCTGGCTTGCTCAGCCTTTTCCGAAAGGCAAATTCTTCGCTTACGCTCAGGACGACATCAAGAACCGTTTTTTCAACGGTTCGACAGGCGCCTATTTCTTACGCCGTTCCTTCCTGCTCACAACCGACGCGCCCCCGAACGCCAATGCCGCTGCCAATAGGCGGAGACCCAGCGCGGACGCCGCAGGAAGCGCATCCACCACATTGATCCTGACCCGACGGGTCTCGACGGATGTGTAGTCGTCGGTGACGATGCAGTAGTAGTACCCTTCATCCGCGTACTGGCACACCGGGATGGTGTAGGTCGTCCCTGTACCGAGCACACCGGCTTCGCCCTCTTTTCTCCATTCGATGGTCTCGTTGTAGAGCCCTTCAGGCCGGATTTCGACCTCGAACGTGCAGGAGGCGCCGACGAGGACATACCAGGGAGCATATGGACCGCTGATGTTGATCTGCGGCGTGTCGCTTTCGACGATACCGCGTCGGGTCTGCTCGCCCAGATCGTTCCAGGCACCGCTGCTGGTCATCTCGCCGTGATCCTCGGCACTGTCGGCGTCGTTCGGCTCGCCCTCACCCCAGTTAGCATACATCCCCGGCACCACGCTGCCGGTCTCATCGCCGTTCCAGAAATCCGTACCGTCCTCGACCCACTCCCAGACGCCTTCGGCGGCGATGTCGTTCGCACCGATCCAGCCGCCGGACAGGTTGAGCGAAACCCACAAGTTCTCGTCTGCGTCGTCGATGGTGGCGAGATAGCCGCCGAGCGCCTCGGCCGCGGCTCGGGCCTCGGGCCACGTCATCACGTCCGTCCGTTTATAGTAGTGGCCGTTAGCCGGGTTACGGTGCCAATCGCCCTCGTCGTAAGGGTTCTCGCCTTCACCGGTTCCTGCGGTGAGGTACGCGCTGTCGATGATCGCCAGGGGCTGGCTTGCACTCGACCACCTCAACTGGGCAACGGCACCACCTCCATTTTCGTAGTACTCCACCTTGATTGTGTACTGCTGGCTGGCGACGAGTGGCGCGGCTGTCGTGTAACTGTCCACGGTCGTCCCATGGTCGGTCCAGTTATTGATAACAAGCTCATCGTCGATCCACAGCCTTACCCCGTCATCGGATCTGGTGTAGAAGGTGTAGACCTCCGAATACGCCGGGGCGACAGTCCCTGTCCAGCGCACCGAGAACGTGTCGTTCCCCAGACGCGCGTCCGGTGTCCCCTCGCCCCATTCAAAATCTACCGTGGCGTCAACCCGTGTGAAGACCAGAATGCCCAGGTTCATCCCGTCGAAGTACTCACCGAACAGTCCTGGCTCGGCCAGAGCGGCCTGCACACCCGCAACGTAGGCGCACAAGAGCAATACTCCCGCTATTCTTGTTACAGTTTTCATTGGATGGACCTCCCCCGACCGCCGGAAGTGGTCCGGTGCCAGCCCCTTACACGCCGCTTCTCTACAAACTCTGTTCCGTTTGGTACGCGTCATCGAGTGGTTCATGATCCTCCCCTCCTTGATAAGAGCGTTTGATTCCCCCGACGTCGCGAAGATGCTTCCCGACGGCTTTGTTCAGCATACAGGCGTTCACGCCGTTTTGTCAATACATTTGCCGGGCTTTTTCGGGCACTTGACATTCGTGATCGGTATTTGGTACGATTCTTCGCACACCGCAGCGATGCGGTGCTATGTTTCGAGTAATCTAAAGTAACGGTTGATAGCAGGGACAGTGGATGAAGACATATACGCCGAAAAAAGGCGAAGTCGAACAGAAATGGTACGTTGTGGATGCCGACGGCCAGGTGCTTGGGCGGCTCGCAACCAGGGTGGCGTCCGTCCTGCGAGGGAAGCATAAACCGCAGTATACCCCGTTCCTCGATACGGGCGACCACGTTATCGTTATCAACGCGGCGAAGGTCCGGCTGACAGGGAACAAGCGCGAGAAGAAGGTGTACTACAGCCATTCGGGGTATCCGGGTGGGTTGAAACAAACGACGTGCAAAGAAATGATGGAAAAACACCCGGAACGGGTCGTGATGATGGCGGTGAAAGGGATGTTGCCGCACAACGCGCTCGGTCGGGCGATGCTCAAGAAGCTGCGGGTGTACGCGGGACCCGAGCACGATCACGAGGCGCAGAACCCCGAACCGATGGCGGTGTGAAAAGTAGATGACGAGGAGGTCCGAGTAAGGTGGAACAAGCCGTAGAGTACTGTGCTACAGGGAGACGAAAAACGTCGGTCGCCCGGGTTCGTCTGAGCCCCGGTACCGGCGAGGTGGTGGTCAACGGGAGTTCGCCGGAAGAGTATTTTCACAGAGAAACGCTGGTGATGCTCATCAATCAGCCCCTGGAATGCGTGGATGCGCTCGGGAAATATGACGTGCGTGTGCTCGTATCCGGCGGCGGTGTGGCGAGCCAGGCGGGCGCCATGCAGCTCGGCATCGCGCGGGCACTCGTCAAAGTTGATGAAGAGTCGCGTACCGTGCTTCGTCGATCCGGCTTCCTCACACGCGACCCACGGATGAAAGAACGGAAAAAGTACGGGCAGCGCGGTGCTCGCGCCAGGTTCCAGTACTCCAAACGGTAACCCTCCGGGCGCTTGAATTCACCGGCCTACAATCCGCTCTAGACCGTTCCCTGCAGGTAGCGAGAGGGCCGAGTTCCACCTCGGCCGCTCGCTAGCAGCGTATCCCGATGGTGGACGACATCCTGCGGCCCGGCGGGAGCCGGGCCCTTCCACGGTGTACCCCCGGAGGGTACGCTCCTCGCCAGGGCGAGTCTTCGATAAGACCCCCAATATGTCATACACCCGCGGCCGTGCGTTGGTTTGAAAGGCGGTGCTTGCTATAATACAGCTCGGGGGATAGCGTGGGAGGCGCAATAGAGGGATGAGTGACGTGCGGCGTACAAGCATCCGTCGCGTAACAAAGGGAGGGTGAACCAATGAAACGTGCTACAACACTACTTCTTCTCGTTGCCACACTGTCTCTTGTCTGCGGTACGGCGCTTATGGTGCCCGTGAGTTCGCAACAGGCGAAGATCGTCGATCTGCCGCAGCCTACGCTGAAGGGCAGCATGACGGTGGAGGAGACGCTGGCGCGGCGTAGGTCGGTCAGGTCGTTCACACCGGAGCCGCTCACTATAGAGGAACTCGGCCAACTGGCCTGGGCGGCACAGGGGATAACGGAACCTTCCACCGGGCACAGAACGGCACCGTCGGCGGGTGCGCTCTATCCGATCGAGCTGTACATCGTTACCGGTAACGGTCTCTACCACTATGTGCCGCAGGGGCACAAACTGCGTCTCCTGGAAGAGGCCGACCTGCGTGAGGCGGTTGCGCGAGCCGCGGGTGGGCAATCGTCCGTCCGCGACGCGGCGGCTGATTTTGTGGTGACGGCGGTGTATGCTCGCACGGCGGTTAAATACGGCGGCCGCGCTCGACAGTATGTCCAGATCGAGGTCGGGCACGTCGGGCAGAACGTACATTTGCAGGCGGTGGCGCTGGAGTTAGGCTCGGTCTCTGTCGGTGCGTTCAGCGAGGAGCGGTTGAAATCGGTGCTGTCGTTGCCGGAGAACCACGAGCCGCTCTATATTATCCCGGTCGGCCATCCCGCGACGTAAGCGGATACGGGAGTGACGGGGTGCCAATGCGCCCGTCTTGACCGCGAACCTTATCAGGTTTTTGGCGCAATAGAGAAAGGGTAGCACACCATGAAAAAGGAAAGTTTAGAACTGCTCAAGGAACTTACCGAAGCTGCCGGCGTGTCGGGGTACGAACGTCAGGTCGCCGAGATCATCGCGGCGCATCTCGCCGAGATCTGCTCGATCAACTACGACAAGCTCGGCAGCATCATCTGCGAGAAAAAGGGGACCGCCGACCGACCGCGTATCATGCTCTGCGGTCATATGGACGAGGTCGGGTTCATGGTCAAAAAGGTGACCGACGACGGGTTCATCCGATTCGTCCCGCTCGGCGGGTGGTGGGACCAGGTGCTGCTCGCGCAACAGGTGGTTATCAAGACGCACAAGGGCGACATGCCGGGCATCATCGGCTCGAAACCGCCGCATGTGCTCGATCCTGAGGAGCGGAAGAAGGTCGTTAAGCAGAAGGATATGTTCATCGATATCGGCGCCTCGTCGAAGGCCGATGCCGAGAAGCAGCTCGGTGTCCGACCGGGCGACCCGATCGTGCCGGTGTGCGCGTTCACTGTGCTGAACCGAGGCAAGACGTTCATGGCGAAAGCGTGGGACGACCGGGTCGGATGTGGCTTGTTCGTTGACGTGATCAAGCGGCTTGCGAGGAAGAAGCACCCGAACACCGTCTATGGCGTCGGCAGCGTCCAGGAAGAGGTGGGTCTTCGCGGCGCGCGGACGAGCGTCACGCTTGTGAAACCGGATGCGGCGCTTATTATGGAAGTCGGGCTCGCGACGGACACCCCCGACGTGAAACCGGACGATGTCGAAGGGCAGCTCGGCAAAGGGCCGCAGATCGGGATAATCGATTCGAGCATGATACCGAACCTCAAACTGCGCGACCTCGCCATCGCGACCGCCGAGGAACTCAAGATACCCTACCAGCTCCAGGTGCTCATGCGCGGCGGTCAGGACGGCGGCCAGATTCACGTCTACGCGGAAGGGGTGCCGTGCGTGTACATCGGCGTACCGACACGGTACATACACAGCCATGCCGGGATCATCCACGGCACGGATTACGAGAACGCCGTCAAACTCGTCGACGCTATTGTCAGAAAACTCGACCGCAAAACCGTCGAAAACCTGACGAAATGAACCTTAGCCGGCGAGAGTCGTCAGGGAATAATACAGGGACTTGGCTATGATGACACGATTCTCGCTGAATATTCTTTCTGGATTCTCGGGTGGCCGGATTATATTATAACGGGCGATTTGCAGGGTCGGGCATCCAGCCAAGTGCACTCTGGCAACTTTCATATTTTTGCTCGCGGGATTATGATTCTAAGACAACTTCAGGCAAATCCGATAATGATTGGCCAATGGAGGAGGGATACTGTGAGGACGTTCATTAGATACCTGGTTTTGACAATTCTCTCATCAGCCATAATCATTGGCGGTGCGTGGGCTGCAAAGCCCGCGAAGGATATCTGCTATGTAGATCGGCCCAATACACCTGCCTCGCTCACTTCGCTAGACCTCTATCTCCCCGAGGCATGTGATGAGCTCGCGCCGGTGATGATCATGGTTCACGGCGGTGCGTGGGAGACCGGAGACAAAACCGATGCTGCGGTGACGAAGAACCAGTTCCCATGGTTCACGAACCAGGGATGGATCTACGTGAGTATCAACTACAGGCTTGCTCCTGAAGCCGGATTCGACAACATGGCCCAGGATGTAGCAGCAGCCGTTCGCTGGGTCCAGGAAAACATCCGCGATTACGGTGGCGACCCCGATCGGATAAACATGATGGGATACGAAGCGGGTGCTCACCTCGCTGCGCTTGCCACGCTCAATCCGGTCTACTTCGAGCGAGAACGCGTGGAAGGCATAAAGCCTGTGAAGAGCTTGAGCCTTTATAACGGGCTCGCGTTCGATGTTCAAGCGGTCATGGGCAACACCGACAATAGAGAGTTGCAGCGTCAGATTAAACAAGCGATTGGCAATGACTCATCGAGCCAGAGTAGCGCCTCGCCGACTACATACTTAGAAGAGTGGCGCGGGAAAGAGGGGAACCAATCAAGCAAGCGGGCGAGGTTTCCTTTCTTGATCCAGTTCGTACCGGAAACTGCAGCTGCCAAAGCTCAAGCGTTGATTCTGAAGACGAAGCTCCGGGAATCCAAATGGGTGGCGCGCTCGTGGGCGACTGACGAAAACGACGAGACGATCGTGTCTGATATCGGGGCATTCAACGAGCCGGTCACCCAGGTGCAGCTCGACTTCCTTCGGGCCGTCCAGGGCGCGTGGGTCTACACCAAAGAAATCGAGATGGGCGAAGCCGATGAGAACGGCAATGTTATCCAGGCGACGGAAATGGACCATCTCGCAGCCTTCCAGGGTAAGTTGTATGCGGGGCTCGGTAACTGGAACGACCGAGCGTTATTGAAAATGCCGCTGCCCGTTCCTGATGAGATCAACAGCATGCCACCGGGAGCCTTCAACGGCTATTACGGTGCGTTGATTGTGGTGAAGGAGAGTGCGGACGCGCCCTGGAAGGTGGACCACTATTTCGGCACCGGCACTATGCGGGTGGATGAGATGGCGGTGCTCGAGCTCACGACGGACGAGGATGGAAACCCGCTCCTCGAGCCGTTCAAGATCCTGTATGCCGGAGTGACGGATATCCACAGAGGATTCGTCAACACGTACTGGAAGGATCCTTACACCGGCGAGTGGGGGAAGTTCCTGCTGGACGAAGATTCGCACGTCCCGCCGGGCGGCGCTGGCGCGGGCAAATATACGCAAGCACCCTTCGTGCGCAACTATTGGACCGCGGTCAATTCTGTGACCGGCGTGCATGAAGCCTTCGCGGGCACAGCGCCCGGCAAGATTTACCGAGGCGTCTATGATCGGACGGCGCCCGGATACATCCGTTGGGACGCTGCCCCCGAGTTCGACATCGACGACACCGACAACCGCGTAGGCCGCCCAATCACTGCGCTCAACATCAACGGGCAGAACCTCGTTGGAATGGCCGGCAAGGTTTTCCGGCGAGACGGCGAGACGAACACGTGGTCGGAAGTGCTCACTCTACCGAGCGAAAACCTGGCCAACGCGCCACGCGCGTTTACTGCCGTACCGGCAGCTGACGGACGCGGCCAGGAGTTCCTGGCCACGCTCATTTTGCACGGCGTGGTTGTCCGGATCGACAATCGTACCGACCCGCTCACATTCGTGGAGGAGCTCAAAGGCAGTGAGCTCATGAATGAGACATACGGACCCGTGTCGCCACGAGGTTCCCACTTTTTCTCGGCGTACAACTACTTCGAGCCGCACCGGGATATCAGAACCGGCAGGTTGCAGCATTTGAGCGGCACCTGGGCCCATTGTTTCCCGCACAAGTACGAGCTGACACGAGCGCCCTGGAACGGCACCTTTCTGCTGACCCGCGACTCAGAGACGCGGCACTACGATCTGAGCCTGATCTATGACTACGAGGCTGCACCCCCGGCCGGCCCCAGTGGGTGCAGCCTGCGTGGCGCAAGGTATTTCATGAAATCGCCGTTCCCGGAACACGAGGGGCGCGTTTTCTACACCGGCGGCTTCGACGCGGACATTATTACACGGGCTGACCGGCGCCTCTATAGAAACACAGCCTGGCTGTACCGGGCAGAGTGGTCAAAGGACATCGGGTACTGAGAGCGGTCCGCTCCTCATCAAGCTGCCGCATAAATGCTTAACTGCCCGGATGCAGTCACACAGACCAGGAGTTCACAGGACCTCGCCCGTTGCTTCGGCCGTCAGAGGTACTGTCTCACCGCTTTCTCCGGTAACTTTCACCGGGTTAACGGCAGCATCGTACGCCTCGAAATCCCAGGTGTACTCGCCGGAAGGCGCTACCGAGGGAACATCCATGGTGTATGACCAAATGCCGTCGCCCGCCACTGCGTCTCCGTATTCACCCTGATCGTTGAGATCGAAGGAGATTTGAGGGAATTCCCTTACCGTGGCGACGACTATCGACACGATCCCCTGCGGATCTACCAGTTTTACCTGGACGAGCGTCTTCTCACCGGGCGACACTTTCGGCGGCACAAGTTTCGCATCAACGAGTGCCGGTTGCTCCGTTGTCGCGCACCCGCTCACCAGCGCGATAATCAGCCCGACCAACGCCACGCCGCAGACGGTGCCTCTTCCTGTTGAAATCATGCTCCTCTCTCCTCTACGTTTCACCTGACGGGCGATTCTCCTGCCGGCTCCTCGTGCTAGAAGTTAGAAGTCGCAGTTGCGAACGCTCTCGTAACCGGATGGTTCCCGGGGTACTTTATGAACTCGACGTGCCCGTCCATATACAGCACGTTGGCGCCACCCGGGATGTGGTTCATGTTATCCGCGTCTGTGCTCACCATATCCCACGTCACCGCCACCTCGCTCTGCGCTATCGCAGTTGCGGCAGGATTGTTGATGTCGGTGATCATGAAGCGCTCAATGCCTTCTCTCAAGCGGTAGATTGTCGTCCCGTCCGGAGGGACGTTTCCCTGACCCGCCGGTACCTCCATATCTCTGTCCGTTGACTCCGGCCAGTCATTACCGAGTAGGCCTATAGCCTGACCGAACGCGGCCAACACGGCCATGTCTACATCAGCCATGGTGAACGTCGGATCGTTCGGGTCCTTGCCGGCGACACCACCGAGTATCACCTCGTGTCCCATCTGAACCCAGCCGAGATACGGGTAGCTCATCGCGTGGATCAGGCATGGCTGCATAACACCGTTATCGTCTTCCCACCAGCCGCTCTCGTAATACTCCAGACCTTCCCTGTCCGACGGGCAGACGAGCACCTTCGCGTCCGTCAGGTACTCGGGATAGATTGACGGCCCGTTAACCGCGACAACGACCGCCGGTCCACCTGTGTATACGATACCGTTGTTTTCGACCCTCTCACAGCCGTGGATCGCTACCGGCGGGAAGCGGCCGTCCCACTCGTTCGCGTACATCTTGAAGACCAACCCCTGTTGTTTGAGGTTGTTCGCGCACTGCGCACGTCGTGCCGCCTCGCGTGCCCGCGCCAGCGCCGGCAGCAGTATCGCCGCCAGTATGCCGATGATCGCGATCACCACGAGCAGCTCGATCAGCGTAAATCCGGATTTCCTTTTCACAGTACTCCCTCCTTGCTTTTCTCGAACCAGTTTGCACACAGAACCAACGGCGGGTTGTTTTAGGATTCCGTATCATCACCCCCTTTTCCCTGCCGTGTAGGTGAGCCACGCACGATGCTCAACCACTACCGCCGTGCTGTCTCCCGACGAGTTGAGTTGTATCAAATACCGCCGCAGACTGTCAAGAACTTCCATCAAACCAGTTGTCAAAGATGTGGTGCGAGAGCTGTTATATCGGAGAACGAATCTGTGATCATGTGCTTGAGCCTTTGCTCCAGAACCCGCACAAGGAGCTAACGGAAGAATTAGATGCGACTATGACAAAGTATGTCACAGTCGAAATCTACCCTGTCCGCAAGCGTGCGGAGATGGCGATCAAAGAGCTCCGGCGGATCCGTGAACAGCGGGAGGAGGTCGCGGCGTCAGCCGGATCGCCGCCAGTACGCCGCTGATGGCTATGACCACCAGCAGTTCGATTAGTGTGAATCCTTTTCCTCATCGTATACATTCGCTCCTGGAAATCGAATATCCCTGGGGTCCGGACACCACCTGATCTTCAGTATCGCTTGAGGCTAAAGCATCAACTGCTCGAACACGCCTTATGTCTATACCGCCTCAACGACTACTGCGATTCCCAGTCCGCCATCGCGCCGAAGTACAGCACGTCGGTAGCCCTGCTCGGGTACTGCCCAGCTTCGCGTCGATTACCCGAAGAGATTGTTGTAAGCCACCCAGGCGCAAGACACCGGCGTCTCGGTCGGGTACTTCAAGAACTCAACGTGACCGTCCATGTACAGCACATTGCAGCCGCCGGGGATATGGTTGAAGTTCAATACCCATTGTTCGTCGTGCATGATCCATACTTCGCTCTGCGCCTTTGCCGAAGCAGCCGGGTTGTTAATGTCGGTGATCATGAACCGTTCTATACCTTCGCGCACGCGGTAGAATGTTGTATTGCCCGCACTCATATCCTGGTCGAACGGGTCACTTGCCGTCGGGTCAGCAGCCCAACCCGGAATGGTGGCAAAAGCAAGTGTGGCCATCGCGGACAGGAAATCGGGGTTGAAATCGGCGAGTTCAAACGGCTCCTTGTTCTGATCGACGCCTGGGGCAAGGAGGTTTTCGTTTGTGAATACCCACGGAAAGTAGGAGTAGGAGAGGCGGCGGAACCGGCACGGCAGAACAGGCCCATTGGGATCTCCATTCTTATTGAAGAAGCCGTCCTTGACCGCGCGGCGACCGTCTTTGTCGGACGGGCAAGCGAGAACCATAACGTCGGTCAGGTATTCGGGGTAGAGCGCATCTCCATCAGGGTGATCTTCGAACCAGGTGACTGGGCTGACATTGGTGCCGTCGTCATCGCAGGTCAGCCTCTTCGAGGGCGGGAACATGCCGTCCCACTCGTTCGCGTACATCTTGCACACCAGCCCGAACTGTTTCAGATTGTTGGCGCAGCTCGCCCGTCGTGCCGCCTCGCGTGCTCGTGCCAGCGCCGGCAGCAGTATTGCGGCCAGTATGCCGATGATCGCGATCACCACGAGCAGCTCGATAAGTGTGAAACCTTTCCTTCTACGCATCGTCTTTCTCCTTTCAGAAAGTGTACCCCTCAGCCACTACGCTTCTTCTGCAAGCGTTTAATTTGCTCTGGATCACCTCCTCTCGTGTAATCGGTTGCAGCAAAACCGGTCATGCCGCACCATATTGCGGCCTCTCACCGTTCATTGCTACGGTACGGTTGGACAGTATCACGTTCCCCCGTGCCTTTCCGGTAGAGCTAGAAGTCCATTTTTCGAACCCTGTCATTATAGCACCGTCCCCGCACATGTCAAGAAAGAGAGTATGCGCCCAGATCGCCGCATGTCTGTCTCGATATCCCGCCGTGCCTGGACTGATGCTGACAGGTGCCCTCGCGAGAGGACGAGACGCTGCCGTCGTGCAATAAGCTTTCCTAGCCGCCTCTTCCCGCTGTCCGTATCAGCACGGTGGGGTTCATCGGATAGCGGCCCATGGTGGTGCCGTAGATGGCGAGTCCGCCTTTGTGTTGAGCAGTAGGTTCGACGGACAGTCGGATTTTCATCACGCGGTCCGCGGCAAGAGATCCCTTGATCCTGTCCAACGTCTCGCCCTTGACCGCAATCTTCTGCAGGTACCCGTATGATCCGTGGTGGTAGGCTGCCGCGTGAGAGAGCACGCCGCGCGCGTCCGCCGGATCGTCCGGTAACGTGAGTTGCGCGACCTCCATGCCCTGGAACTGTACGGTGACGTCGGTCGGCCATTTCGTCCCGTCGGTCTGCGGATAATCTACCGGTGTGACCCGTTCCGGCCAATCATGTTTCTCGGTGGTTGCCTTCGCGCCGAGTTCCGCGAGCAAGGTTATCTCCGTGATAGCCGCAGTATCGATGTTTTCGGGCACCTTGACCGCGTACTCGAAATAGCCGGTGCCCGTACCGAAGACCTTTCCGGCGGCATGTTCCGAACTGACGTCCATGGTCTGCCAGCCACCACAGTCGGCGATCTCGTTCGGTTGGAACCGCACGGCGCAGGTGCGGCCGTCCAGCAGCTCGATGGTCGGCACGTCTCCCACGACGTTGATATTGACGTAGTTCGCAGCAATCGTCTTGCCGGACCCGTCCTCGATGCGGCATCCCAGGGTGCAGAGCGCAGGCTCACCGGGCAGTTGGGTCTCGAACTCCGGCAGCTCGACCACCTCGTACGGTTTCCACGTCACCGCCTGCTCACCCTGCACATAGTTGTGCTGCGTGCCGAGCGAATCCACACCGGTAAGCTGCCATTTGAGCACTAGTTCTTGCGGGTTTCGCTCGGAAAAATGGCTCAGGAACAGCCGTGTGCGCCAGGTACCGTTCGGTTGCGCTTCGGAATACGGTGCCGCGTCAATCACGAGAAAATCGAGGTTGTTCAGATAGCTGATGTCAAATCCGGGGAACATCTCGTCGTACCCGAACTCCTTATCGCTGCGGTCGTAATTCATGAACCCGTTATGTTCCCACTCTATATCGGTCAGCTCCGTGTAAACGTAGCCGCCGATCTTCGGATGAGTCCGCAGCAGGTTGGTCTGATACTTAAAACACCACGAGATGTCCCGGTCGCCGCCGCCGGCGCTGACGCCGCCGTACTCGCTGTTGATAAGCGGCTCGTCACCCTGCGTCTCGCCCTTGGCGAAATTGAACCGCGAACCGACATACGTCCTCGCGACGACATCTTCGATGTGCTTCCTCGTCCTGTCGTAGTCGTCGATATAGAAGTGCCAGCTATTGATATCGGTAGCGACATGGTCGCGCCGGTTTGCCGAGTTATCCTCGACCAGCCTCGTCGGGTCGAGCCGTTTTGTAAGCAGGTACATCTCGCGAACCCACCGCTGGTTCTCGTCGGTGTACCTGCGAGCGGTCATAAGTCCCCACGTCTCGTTAAAATCGCACCACGAGATTATCGACGGGTGGTTGAAATCGCGTGCGACCGCGTCGCGTAATGTCTGCTCCCACGCCTGCCGGGCACGAGGCGTATGCTTGGCGAAATTCGGCATGTCGCACATCAACATCACGCCGCATCGGTCGGCCCAGTACAGCACGCGCGGTTCGTCCACCTTGATATGGATCCGCAGGAAGTTCAGCCCGAGCCGTCTCGTCTTCTCCATATCGCGCCGGATATAGTCGTCGGACGGGTAGGTGTACACACCTTCCGGGTTGAACGACTGGTGTAACGCACCGAGCAGGTAGATCGGGCGGTTGTTAAGGTAGATGTAAGTGAAGTCGTTATCGCCCCACTTGCCCGTCGAGATCTTCCGCATGCCGAAATAGGTGTTCAGTCTGTCGGTTACCGATCCGTCCGCCTCGAGGGTTATCTCCGTCATGTAGAGCGTCGGTGAATCCGGCTCCCAGAGCTCCCGGTCGGGTACATCGAGTACTACACTTAGCCGGTTCTCGCCAACTTTCAGCGAGACGGTCTTGTTCGCCTCGAGTTGCTGGGGCTCGGTCACGCTGATGTTCACGTTGCAGCCTGCAACCGACTCTGCGGACTCTATCGCGAGGTCGAATCGGGCATTCTTCCGGTCAATGTCGGGCGTGACGTGCGCGAGCGTGATATACGGCGACCCATGCGCCTCGACGTACACCGTCTGCCAGATCCCGCTCGTTTTGGTGTACCACCCGGTCTGTTTCCCCGACGGGAGCTCGGGGTGAGTCACGTCGAATGCGCGTACCGTCAAGACGTTCGGCCGGTCGAATCGAACGTGTTGGGTAACGTCGAACTCGAACGGCGAATAGCCGCCTTCGTGATCGCCGAGGTACTGGCCGTTCAACCAGGCTTTCGCCTCCCAATCGACCGCGCAGAACTTCAGAGAGACGCGTTTGCCGTCCCACGCCGGGGGGACGGAGAACTCCCGTCTGTACCATGCTGCACCGCTATACTCTTTGTCGTTGATCCCGGACAGCTCGCTTTCCCACGGGAACGGCACGGTAATCGTGCGCGTGAAATGGCTGGTATCCTTCTCGAACCATCCCTCTTTTTCGCCGAGATCCTCCGGATCGAACCGGAACTGCCATTGTCCGTTCAGGTTCTGCCATTCCGCACGTTCAAAATCCGGCCTCGGATGTTCAGGCCGCGGTATCTCCGTTCCGCTCGATTCCGCGTCGCACACCGGCATGATCCTCCACGTGATAAGCCCAACAACAATCAACGCGCCTGCGAACCAACGATAATGATCTCTCATGAACAGCCTCGCTCCTCTTCCCCTGCCCGATTCCTCAATCTGCCCCGCCGGTTAGTCCCCTGTTCAGCGACTTTGACGATTAACATTATTGAGGTGACCCCCGACCATGCGCAGCACTCTTGCGAAACAACCTGCGTGTGAATATGTCCCGACCTACTCCGGGCCAAACCTACCATGAAGCTGGACGAACTGTCAATTCGCACTTGAAACGGGGGTGCCCGTGCTTCCACGGTCCATCATCCACGAGATGCGCGCGCTGCGGGAGGGTCGAGTTCCACCTCGACCGCAGGCGACCCGCCGGGTCGCCCCTACACAATTCGCCGTCATTGCGAGCTTAGCATCCGCCGAGCCGAACTATTAGTCTAAGAAAACGGGTACAGACACGTCTGCGCTCGTACCTCGCTACGGCCTACTCCGCCGAAGTGGCTTTCGGGTACGAAGGCCGGGCTTGTGTCAGTCCCCGTTTTCTTAGGAGTCCTCCATGCCTGCCAGAGGCGGGCGTGGCGGACGTGGCAATCACGGTTTGAACCGCGTGCCCGAGACCAATACTGCCACGTCATCCCCCCAAACCGTGCTTTTTCGTCGTCATTCCCCCGAGGCGGGAATCCAGGGAGCCCGCGACCGGGACTGTCCGCGCCGAAACACCTCCAAATATGGCACGCAGACGCCCGCGAGAAAAGTGTTGACTTCTCCGAGACGGATGTGCGAGAATAGATGTCGAAAAAGAGACGAGATAAGAAAAGCAGGCGTTCCAGCAAGATACGGATCAACCAAAAGCACCCGAGGGTACGGCGTCGGTAGTGCAGTATCGAGAAGTTTCTGCGACGCTGGAAAGCCCTTGGGTTTTTTTGTACAGGGGCACGACGAGAACGTTACGGTGTGAATGCGTCAGGTAGAACTGTGGTAGACGGGAGGGTACTATGGCTATAACGGTCGGCATTAACGGTTTTGGCAGGATCGGTAGACAGGTGTTTCGGGCGATGCACGGAAAAGACGATTTCCAGGTTGCTGCCATAAACGATCTTACCGACAACAAGACGTTGGCGCATCTGCTCAAGTATGATTCGGTCCACGGGAAGTTTCCCGGCGAGGTGAAGGCCGAGGACGATGCGCTGCTCGTTGACGGGAAGAAGGTGCAGGTGCTCTCGGAGAAAGATCCGGCGAAGCTGCCGTGGGGAAAGCTCAACGTTGATGTGGTGCTCGAGTCCACAGGTGTGTTTCGCAAGCGCGAGCAGTGCGAGCTTCACCTGAAGGCCGGCGCGAAAAAGGTGCTTCTGTCCGCGCCGGCTCGCGACAAGGTTGACGCTACGATCGTGATGGGCGTGAACGATAAGACGCTGAAACCCGGCGATACGGTTGTTTCGAACGCGTCGTGCACGACAAACTGTCTTGCGCCGCTCGCCAAGGTGCTGCATGACTCGTTCGGCATCGTGCGCGGGTCGATGACGACGGTTCACGCGTACACGAACGATCAGTGCATACTGGATCTACCGCATTCCGATCTGCGCAGAGCGCGTGCGGCCGCCGTGTCGATCATCCCGACAAAAACCGGTGCCGCGTCGGCAATCGGGCTGGTAATACCTGAGCTGGACGGCAAGCTCGACGGGATGGCGATGCGCGTCCCGGTGGTGGACGGCTCGGTGGTGGACCTCACCTGCGAACTGAGCAAAAAGGTTACCAAAGAGAAGGTCAACGATGCGTTCCGCGAAGCTGCGGCACAGCGGGCGATGCAGGGTATCCTGCAGTACACGGAGGAACCGCTGGTGTCGAACGATATCATCGGGAACTCGTACTCGTGCATTTTCGATTCGCAGTTGACCAAGGTGATGGCCGACACTTTCGTCAAGGTGATCGGCTGGTACGACAACGAGTGGGCGTACTCGTGCCGGTGCGTCGATATCATGAAGCTGCTCGTTAAGTAGGCGGGGAAGCGGTATCGCCGAACAGTTGTGCAGCGTGATGTTTGAAGTGGAGTGACAAACAGGAAGACGATGAGCAAACTGTTTCTGGAAGATCTCGATGTGGCAGGGAAACGCGTTCTCGTGCGGGTGGATTTCAACGTGCCGCTGGACGAGACCGGCGCCGTAGCGGATGATACACGGATACGAGCGGCACTGCCCACGATAAGCTATATCCGTGAACGTGGCGGTATGGCGGTGCTCATGTCGCATCTCGGACGGCCCAAAGGTGCGCCGGACGATAAGTTGCGGATGGACCCCGTAGCCGCGCGGCTCGGCGAACTGCTCGGTGTCCGGGTCGTCAGGACCGACGATTGTGTGGGACCCGACGTGCGAAAAGCGGTGGATGGTATGGAGCCGGGCGATGTCCTGATGCTCGAGAACACGCGGTTTCATCCGGGAGAGACCAAGAACGACGAGGAGTTCGCCAGACAGCTTGCCTCGCTAGGCGACGTGTTTGTGAACGACGCGTTCGGCACGGCGCACCGGGCCCATGCGTCGACCGTCGGGGTGACACAGCACGTGGCGCAGTCGGCGGCGGGATACCTTCTCGAGAAGGAGATCCGCTATTTCGAGAAAATTCTGAAAGATGCAGACACGCCGTTTGTGGCGATACTCGGCGGGGCGAAAGTCTCAGATAAGATCGACGCGATATTCAACCTCATGGAGAAGGTGCAGAGCTTCGTCATCGGCGGCGGAATGGCGTATACGTTCCTGCGCGCACAAGGCGTCGCGATCGGCGATTCCCTGCTCGAGGAGGATAAGATAAACGTTGCGAACGACATACTGGCCAAAGCCGAATCGCAGAAGGTGACGGTGCACCTGCCGGTGGATCACGTCATCGCCAAAGAGCTCGATGCGAACGCCGACAGACGCGTCACGGATGGTGCCGAGATTCCCGACGGGTGGAAGGCGTTCGATGTCGGACCGAAAACCACCGAGGCGTTCAAGCAGGCTCTCGACGGAGCCAGGACGGTCGTGTGGAACGGTCCTCTCGGTGTGTTCGAAGTCGAACCGTTCGCTGCGGGCACGCAGGCTGTAGCCCGTTACCTTGCTGAGCTGGACGGTACGACGGTCGTGTGCGGCGGCGACACCGTTAGTGCGGTGACACAAATGGGGTTGGCGGAGCAGATGTCCCACGTGTCGACCGGCGGCGGTGCGTCGCTGGAGATGCTCGAAGGGAAAGAGTTACCGGGGCTTGCGGCCCTGACTGACGCATAGGAGGGACGTGACAGTACCGTGATCTAGGGGATTCGATTTGCCACCGAATCCGCTTGGACACCGGTGGACGTAAGGAGGTACGACATGGCACTGACAAAGGAACGTAAAGAGGAGATAATCAACAAGTTCAAGATTCACGAAGGCGACACGGGGTCGCCTGAGGTGCAGATCGCGTTGCTCACTGAACGGCTCAACGAGCTCGGCGATCATTTCCAAAAACATGACAAGGATCACCATTCGCGTCGCGGTCTGCTGAAAATTGTCGGCAAAAGACGCCGACTTCTTGATTATCTGAAGAAAAAGGACATGGCGCGGTACCAGCGGATACTGGAGGCGCTGAACTTGAGGAGGTAAGGTGCTTGGAAGCACTACCTGACAGAACGTTGGCGAGAGAGGTACCGCGCGAAAAGGTCCGCGCCTGAAGAAAGGATACGATGATAGAAAACGTACGTGAAACTGTTGGCGAGCGGGAACTGTGTATCGAAACCGGTAGAATGGCCAAACAAGCGCACGGGTCGGTTACCGTCAGCTATGGCGGTACCGTGGTGTTGGTAGCCGCCGTGCACGGGCCGCCGCGTGAAGGGATAGATTTTTTCCCGCTCACAATCGAATATCGCGAGAAGACATACGCTGCGGGCCGAATTCCGGGCAACTTCTTCCGCAGAGAAGGCAGACCGACCGAGAAGGAGGTGTTAACGGCGCGTCTCGTAGACCGACCGTTGCGACCGCTTTTCCCCGATGGGTACAAAAACGAGGTCCAGGTAGTTACGACGGTGTTGTCTGCAGACCAGGAGAACGATCCGGACATACTCGCTATGGTGGGGAGTTCTGCAGCGCTGCTCCTTTCGGAGATCCCCTTCTACAAGGCGGTTGGCGCCGTGCGTGTCGGGTGGGTTGACGGTCATTTAATCCTCAATCCGACACTTACGGAACTGGAAGCGAGCGAGCTCGATCTCGTCGTCGCCGGCACGGAGCACGACGTGGTGATGGTGGAAGGGTCGGCGTCGGAACTGGCTGAATCGCTGATGGTGGACGCGATCGAGTTCGGGCATCGAGCGTTACAGACTTCGGTGAAGATGCAGGCCGAGCTGGCGGCGCGCATCGGTGTCGAGAAGATACAGGTCGAACCTCCGCCACGCGACGAATCCCTCGCTGCTGAAGTGGAGAAAAGTGCGGGGGAAAAGATGGACCGGATGCTCGCGGTGCAAGAGAAGCAGGCGCGTTACAAAGCGAGGGACGACCTGCTCACCGACATTCAGACGCAGCTTGCCGAGCAGTATCCGGACCGGGAGGCAGAAATAGCGGATCTGTTCGAGGAGTACGAACGGCGCGAATTCCGCCAGATGATACTGAAAGAGAAACGCCGGGTAGACGGTCGCGGCCTGGCCGACATCCGGCCGATAACCTGTGAGATCGGATTGTTGCCGCGTGCGCACGGGTCGGCCTTGTTCAGCCGGGGCGAGACCCAGGCGCTGGTAGCGACGACGCTGGGCACCGCACGTGACGAGCAGAAACTCGAAGAGCTTCAGGGGGAATCGTTCAGGAACTTTATCATGCATTACAACTTCCCACCTTACAGCGTCGGCGAGGTCAAGCCTATCAGAGGACCCGGCCGACGGGAGATAGGCCATGGCGCTCTCGCGGAACGGGCGTTACGCGGAATGATGCCGGACGGGGAGACGTTTCCTTACACAGTGCGAATCGTCTCCGATATACTTGAGTCGAACGGGTCATCGTCGATGGCGACGGTATGCGGCGGCAGCCTATCGCTTATGGATGCCGGTGTACCGATCAAGGGGGCGGTAGCCGGTATAGCGATGGGGCTCGTTCAGGAAGACGGCGAGGTGGCGATACTGACCGACATACTGGGTGTCGAAGACCATCTGGGCGATATGGACTTCAAGGTTACCGGTACCGCCGACGGCATCACGGCGTTCCAGATGGACGTCAAGGCCGAGGGGATATCGAGAGAAACGCTTGGGCGCGCTCTTGAGCAGGCTCGTGAAGCGCGGTTGTTTGTGCTGGACAGTATGAACAAGGCGATACCGAACCCGCGCGAGGAAATATCGAAGTACGCCCCGAGAATACTTCAGATAACCATCCCTGTCGAGAAGATAGGTGAAGTTATCGGTCCCGGCGGGAAGGTCGTGCGCGATATCCAGGCCAAGACGGGTGCCGAGATCAATATTGAGGACGACGGTACCGTCACCATCGCGGACAGCGACAAGGACGCGGCGGAACGAGCGCTCCAGATGGTCAACCAGATAATCGCCGAAGTTGAGGTGGGCAGGATCTATAAAGGCCGCGTCGCCCGGATCATAAACATCGGCGCGTTTGTCGAGGTGTTGCCCGGGAAGGAGGGGCTGGTCCACATATCGGAGCTTGCTGATCATCATGTGAAAAAGGTCGACGACGTGGTCAAAGTCGGGGACGAGATCCAGGTGAAATGTATCGAGATAGACAGCCAGAACCGTGTGAACCTGAGCAAGGTTGCCGCTGAGCGCGACCTGGGGCTGATACCTGACACCGGACCGCGACCGTCACGGGGTCCGCGACCGTCGCGCGGCCCGTCCAAGAGAAGGCCGCCGCGCAGACGATAAGCGTTGCGCGAAGCGGGATCGATCGGATATCGTCACGTTGTTCCGAAGAAGCTATGAAAACCGTCCGGATCCCAGTGAGAAAAGCACGCCACGCGACCGATATTCCTCTGCCCAAATACATGAGCGACGGTGCGTCCGGGATCGATCTGGTCGCAGCGATCGATACCAGGGTCACTGTCGAACCGGGACAACGCGCGCACATACCGACCGGCGTGCACGTCGCCATACCGCCGGGGTTTGAGGGACAGATACGACCTCGGAGCGGGTTGGCGTTGCACCACGGGGTCACGCTCCTGAACACGCCCGGGACCGTCGATGCCGACTATCGTGGTGAGATAGGCGTGATACTCGTCAACCTGGGCGATGCACCGTTCACCATATCGAGAGGCGACCGTATCGCCCAGATGGTGATCGTGCCCGTTTGTAAAGCGGTTCTCGCCGAAACCGACACGCTGCCCGAATCGCGAAGGGATAAAGGCGGCTTCGGTCACACCGGCCGGTAATCCCTCTCGGTGTCATTGGGAGCGAAGCGCGGCAATCTCGGCTTGTATCGCGTGCCGCTAAACCAGATTGGCAGCTCGCTATAGCCTACTCCGCCGAAGTAGCCCGCCGTAGGCGGGCCGGACTCAGCGCAATGGTGGCGCAGCGAGATGCGTTCTCATCGAGTATGTGGGCCAGCCCCGGAGGGGCGACAGAATGTAGCCCGGGGCGATGCGAAGCGAGCCCTGGGTTAGCCAGTCCCCCCAGAGGGAGAGCCCCTGGAGGGGGCGACAGAAACGCGTTCGCCTAGCTCCCTTACGTTTTTCCGTGATACGGGAAGCGTTCAGCCAGGATGCCCCGTACCGATTCTCCCCTGAGGGCGCGCGGCAACTACCTTGATCTGGCGATCTGTTGTACTTATAATTGCCTGGTACATTGTATTCTGATGAAGTCCGGAGAACCAGTGAAGGAGTGTGTAACTCGATGTCAACGGTACTTGTAAGAAACGCGACACAGAACGATTATGCCGCCGTCGTTCGGGAGATATTTGAGTTGTGCGAGGTCGATCTGACCGGGAAAAGCGTCCTGATCAAACCGAATATTCTTACGCCGATGCCGCCGGAATCCGGTGCGGTGACCGACCCGCAGCTTGTCAAGGCGATACTCGAGGCGTGCCTCGAACAGACGGCGGACGTCGCGGTCGGTGATAACCCCGGCGGTCTGCAAGGAAATGCGCGCGATACCGCGGGAGCCGCCGGGTTCCTGGACGCGGCAGGTGACCACTACCTGAACATAAGCGAGACGGGCGAATGGGTGGATCTGGACTCTGAGATTGTCCAGAAAGTGTTCGTCTCAACGATAATCGGGGAAGTGGACTACATTATCAACGTGCCGAAGCTCAAGACGCACGTGCTCACCGGGCTGACCGGATGTGTGAAGAACATGTTCGGGTCGATTATCGGGTCGAGCAAGAGCCGGCTCCATATCGACACGGGTCATCCGAAACGGTTCACCCAGATGCTCATAGACCTGTACCGGCGCCGCCCGCCGGACCTGAACATTATGGACGGCGTCCTCGCGATGGAGGGCAACGGTCCGTCGCACGGCAAACTGCGTCATGTGGGCAAGATCCTGGCGGGCACCAACGGGATGGAGGTGGATGTCGTCGCGACGTGCATGATCGGGTGGCAGCCCAGCGAGATCAAGACGTTCGAGCTCGGGAGCGAGGCAGGTCTGGGCGAGACGGAGCTCGACAAGATCGATGTGGTGGGCGACTTCGAGATACTGGAACCGTTCGAGCGGCCGGTGACTCATGCGCTCACACGCGAGGAGGCGGTGGAGATATTCGAGGCGATAACGTCCTGCCGACCGCAACTCAACGAGGATCTATGCACGATGTGCGGAAGATGTGTCGAGGAGGCGTGTCCCGCAGGCGCGATATCGCTCGATCCCTATCCCGTGATAGATGGCACGAAATGTATCTCGTGTTTCTGCTGCGTGGAGCTCTGTCCGGAAGGGGCGATGAGCGTGCCGGACACCGAGAAGCTCTGGAACATGATGTTCGGCCGCACGTGACGGGCCTGGTGCGACACAAGGGAGGGGAAGAGATATGGGGCACGGCCTCCCACTGGAGGGCGTCGAGATTCTCGATCTGACCCGTCTGCTGCCGGGCGGGTACGCGACAATGGTGCTGCACGATCTGGGCGCGTCCGTCACGAAGATAGAGAATCCGGACGGCGGCGACGAGCTGCGGGGGATGCCGCCGTTTCGCGATGGCGTAAGCACACTGTTTTCCGCGATCAACCGGGGCAAGAAAAGCGTCGCGTTGAATCTCAAACATGATAGAGGTCGCGACATTTTCCTGAAACTGGCGCGGCAAGCGGATATCATCGTCGAGGGTTTTCGACCGGGCGTCACGGCGCGGCTTGGCGTTGATTACGAATCGGTGCGCGGCGTGAAGCCGGATATCGTGTACTGTTCGATCACCGGTTACGGTCAGGACGGACCGTACCGTGACAAGGCGGGACACGATCTCAACTACCTTGGCTACGCCGGCGTCGCGAGTCTGACCGGGACCGCCGACGGCACCCTGAGCGTCCCGGGGGTCCAGATAGCGGATATCGGGTGCGGCGCATTGATGGCGGTTATCGGTATTCTCGCTGCCGTGCACCGGCGGGACGGGACCGGTGCCGGCGCCTATCTTGACGTGTCGATGTTCGACGGTGCCCTCGCCTGGGTACCATTTCAGCTAGCCGAGTACTTTTCCACCGGAGAGGTTCCGGGTGCCGGCAACTGGATGTTGAGCGGCAAATATCCCTGTTATAACCTGTACAAGACAGGCGATGGCGGGTACCTTGCGGTAGGCGCGCTGGAGAGGAAGTTCTGGGCAAATCTGTGCCGGGAACTGGGACGTCCCGACCTCGTGGACGGTCAGTTCGCCACAGGCACCGACGGTGACGCAGTGAAGAATGCGCTGGCAACGATTTTCGCCACGAAAACGCGCGATGAGTGGGCGGAACGTCTCGGCGAGAAGGATGTGTGTGTCGGTCCGGTGAACGCTCTTGACGAAGCGGTTCGCGATCCGCAGGTGAGACATCGTGGTAGTATTGACTCTCCCGACGGCGCACCGGTACCCTACGTCCGCTTCCCGGTGAAGCTCGAAGGTGTTGTTTCATCCGGCTGTCACCCCGCGCCGGCGTTGGGAGAAGATACGGACGAGACACTTTCCTCGCTCGGATACAACGAGGCGGAGTTGCATGAGCTCGCTGCTTCCGGCGCAATCAGGCGGGCGGCGTCACCGTAGTACGACATATGCGAAGTTGAGCGTTACGCTCCTACCGTTGAAAGCGCAAGCTCGTCGGCGAAAGGAGATGGCGTGCTTCATCGTCGCACCTAATGCCGGCTAAGGCTCACAGACATCCACCAGCGTCACGCGCCACCAGCCACGCAAGAGCCTACCGTGGAACATCTGCGGTCGAGCAGGAGCTCGACCCTCCCGGGCCGCAGATTATCACAAACGCGCGAAGATCCCGAAGTGCTCCCATGTAGCCCGGCAACTCATTTGCCGGGATACCCCCGCATGGCATGAGACGGGCGAGACGCCCGTCCTACCTTGCGTGAGGATCCGTGTCCTGCACAACGTAACCCCCGCGGTCCATGCCGTATAACACACAATGTGACCCAAATACTGCACGCTGTGCCATCGGTCGGCGGTGGGAGCGGGATGGTTGCCATAGGTGATGACGTAAACCTTTGTATAACAGTTCCTTACAGCATGAGAAACGCGCGGGTTTTCTTGACAAACGCGGCTACTATGTGATAAAATTTAGCGGTTAGCTGGGCCTGAGGTGTGCGGAGGGGTATACTACCACAGTCAATCTCAGAAAGCCATAACCCCTTCTGTCTCTACGGCCCGAAACGCACCGCGGGAGTGGGGCCTGTTTTATGCAGCGGAGGCACGATCAGACAGTCGCCCTGAACAGCAAAGAGCGACTCGGCGAAATGCTGGTCGAAGAGGGACTTGTCCGTCCCGATCAGATTCAGGAAGCGCTCGCCAAGAAGAATGAGACAGGGCAATTCATCGGGCAGATACTGGTAGAGCTCGGGTACGTTTCGGAGCAAGATCTTGTAGCGGTTCTTGTGAAACAGTGCAAGATACCGCACCTGAACCTGCTGGACTACGAGATAAAGAAAGATGTGCTCGACCTCGTGCCGTATGAGATGTGCCGAGAGCACAGGATATTGCCTGTAGACAAGCTGGGCTCGATCCTCACCGTGGCGATGGTCGACCCGTTTGACACGGCGATACTGGCGAAGATTCGAGAGGACACCGGGTTGAGGGTCAAACCGGTGCTCTCGAACTGGTACGATTTTGAGCTGGTATTCGCCCGGTTTTTCGGATCGGGGCGGGCTGAAGCGAAACCGGCGGCGCGTCCAGCAGAGCAGGCGCAGAAGGCTGCTGAAGCACAGACAAAGCCGGCTCCGGCTGAGCCTGAACAGGAAAAGGAGACGCCCGAGGAACAGGCCGGGTCGAGCACCGCCGCCGAGACTGAAGAGGCGGAGACCGTCCCGGTCAAAGACGGGGAAGAGACCGAGACGGAAACAGAGACGGAAACAGAGACGGAGACGGAAGAGCCCCGGTCGGGGACCGCCGTCGAGTCTGAAGAGGAGCAAGATCTCCCGGCCGAAGACGAAAAAGAGGAGAAAACCAGCGGGACAACGACACAGTCGAACGCGCCGGCAGTCGAGTCTAAAAAGGAAGCGGCTGTCCGGCTCGAAGTTCTCGAGGAGGACGTTGAAGAGGAAACGGAAGTAGGTGTCCCGATCGACGGCG
>Ga0180433_10002678_pt1 | contig 27071 bp, 29 predicted proteins | sample SS_ome_8_FD_132980 | JGI IMG/M metagenome (GOLD analysis project Ga0180433, IMG submission 132980) | Hypersaline lake sediment archaeal communities from the Salton Sea, California, USA - SS_1_D_1 metaG | ecosystem: Environmental > Aquatic > Non-marine Saline and Alkaline > Hypersaline >... | reverse complement strand
GAAAATTTCTTTTTATCTCAGAAAAAATCAGAACGTTTTATTTCTAAACTAACCACTATGGAATAAGAATCCTGAGATGTCATGCAAAAAATAAATTAAAAAATTATTGCATCTTTTTGTTGCTTCTCTCATAACATCTTAATGCTTCAGGGCTGAGAAAATCCTGCGGGCATAACTCTCTGTGCCTGTCTCCAAATCCCCTTATTTCTCTTCCCCGTGCACTTCTGCGGCTTTCTGCCGTACGTATATTTCTTTCAGTTCTTCTTATTACACCTGTCTTTCTCATGCTACCTCACCTAATCTTGAATATACTGTTGTTCCCTCTCTTAGAGGGTTGAATGAATTCATTATTTGCATAGGAATTCCGGAATTAAGCATAAACTCTACTGCTTCGTTCTGCACTATCCCACACCCTTCTCCAGCCATAAGTGCGAGATGTGAATATTCGATATCTGTCATCACTTTTGCATCCTTGTTTTTAGCCGGGTCCTTGTCCATTATTCCGTCTACATCGGTCATCTTCTCATAGCGTTCAGCGCTTATGGCAACTGAAAACACTGCCCCGGTGTAGTCGGAACCACCTCTAGAGAACAAACGCCTTTCACCATTCTCATTACCGTAAAATCCGGGTGCGCATACAATCTCATGCGAATCAAGAAGCGATTCTAAAACCACCCTTACCCTTTGCACGTCTGATATCGATACAGACACCTCACTGTTCTCATTTTTTCTTACAGGAAGGTCTGTTGCCGGGTCGAATATGCCTGCATCTATTCCTTCCTTCCTCAGGTAGGCCATCATTACCGCACAACTGAATTCTTCTCCCATTGAAACAAGCTCGGCCGTGCCTCTTCCTATCCTTCTATCTATGGAGCCTAAAAAATCCTCTGAAATGGATGTTTTTTTGGTAAGGTCGCTTTCTATACTGATGAATCTTTCTGCAAGAACAGTCTGCTCCTTGAAAATAGAATGCCCTTTACGGGCATTATTATCTATCTTGAATAATATGTCTGTCACTTTCTCGTCTCCCTTTCCCCTTGCTCCCGGTGCCGAGAATACAGCAACCCTTCTTCTGGGATTTGAAGTTATTATTGAGGCCGCATTCCTGAACCCTCTCGAATGAGCCAGCGATGAACCTCCAAACTTGCAAACTCTCATGTTTTATTAGTGTGTTTTGTTCTAATAAATAAATTGAATGTTAAATTTAAAACAAAAATTAGAGATAGTGTTTTAAATGAGAGCAAATAATACTGGAAGTATGGTGAGTTCATGGTAACAGTATCAAGAGCAGTACAGAAGATAATCAAACAGAACCCATCACTTGAAATAGCACTTGCAAAGGACCTGCTCAGCTATTCCAAGCTTGCGAGATACCTGCATGATGCAGTAGAGGAAGAGCTGGGAAGAAAGGTGAAAGACCCGGCGATAATCGTTTCTTTGAAAAGGTTGAGGGAAAAAGCGGAAAAGATGTACGAGCCGAAGAAGAAATTCAGTGCGGTTGAAATGAACACCAGTTCAGACCTTATGGAAATCACGGTGGTCCGCTCAACAAAAATACCAGGAATAATAAGCGATTTGAATGAATCCGTGCAGGTAAGCGAAGGTTCTGTTCTGAATATAATCCAGGGAAACAGGCAGACGACATTCATCTTCAGCAGGAAAATGGAAAACGAAGTCAAAGATACTCTTCAGGGAGAGAAGATAGTTGAGGAAATCAAGGGTCTTGCACAGATTTCTATAGGCTTCAGCAAGGAGATGTTCAAAACTCCTGGCTTTATCGTCTACGTATTGAAGGAGGTTTCATGGAATAATGTAAACATAATCGAGATAATCTCTACATACACCGAGCTTGCGCTCATAGTGAAGGAAGAAGACCTGATGAAGGCCTATGGAATATTACGGAAGGTGCTGTTCTAATGCCGAAGAAAGCATTCGAAGTAATGAGGAATATTACAGTATTGCAAACCGCCACTTTCGCGTTCATAGTTGGAATAGCATCGATCATTCTTTTGGATAAAGGCCTTGACCTCACAACACTTGGATTCTGGGTTATGCTGTATTCAGCATCCGTGCTTTTACTTGAAGTTCCAACAGGTGCTTTTGCTGATGCTTATGGTAGAAAAAAGGCAATTATAGTCGGTTTCATCTTTCAGTTCATCTTTTTGGCAGGCTTGCTTTTATCTCCGAATACTGCGATACTCATGGCAGTTGCGGTTTTGGGGGCGGTCGGTGATTCGATGCTCAGCGGCTCCAAAGAGGCCCATGTAGTCGATATCCTCTCAGAGAGAGGGAGGGCAGGACTCACGCACAGGCTTCTTTCTTCGGGATTGAGCTGGCAGCATTCAACATTCATCATCGGTTCGGTAATCGGAGGATATATCGCAACCTTCTCTATAGACTATGCTCTCCTGTTGTGTATGCTTTTTGCGGTAATCGGTTTTCTTTATTCACTGGGTTTGAGTGAAAAACGCAAGGAAAAGGATTTCGTAACCGCTGAAAAAAACATATTCGCAAATATGTCTCGGGCGCTTAGCCAGTCTCTGAAAAATCCAGCACTCCGTACAATTTTCATACTAAGCCTTCTGTTTGGACTTGCCGCATTCGGCCTGTTCAACTACTGGCAACCCGTTATGAGGGAAATCGCAGGATGGGATACCTTTGCAATGGGTTTATTTTTCTCTCTAATAAGCATTATGGTAATAATCGGTTCAAGAATCTCTCCTTCTCTGGAGGCTAAATGGAATACTGTCATTCTTGTTTACCTTGGCTTTGGAGTACTGCTGTTCCTTGCTGGATGGACGCCCGCCCCACTTGCAGTCGCCGGTTTCATCCTGTTATGGCAGATACTGCTTGGAATAAACGGTCCTATCGGCGGAACAATAGTAAATCGAAACACTACCTCAGAAATACGTGCAACAGTCCTCTCCCTGGGTGCATTATCCACGCGTTTAGGGATGTTTCTTTTCGGTTTCCTCATTTTCTTCATAGGAGCAGATGAACCTAGAGTATTCTGGATGATTGGCGCAGGATTCCTATTATTGGGAGCATTGTTGGTTTTATTTATGAAACCGAAATCCTAAGGTTTATGCTCTGTTTTAATTATCTCCTTTATCCATGATTTGTGCATTTTGTCAAATTCTTCTCCAAGCATATCCATGTAAATCAAATCATATTCCTTTCTTCCTATTACCCGTGCCTTTCTTATCCTTCCTGCTTCCTTGAATCCTAGTTTTTGATATGCCCTGATTGCACGGTCATTTATCTCATTGACTCCCAGCCTTATGTTGTTCAGATTGATTACATTGAATGCATAATCAAGCAGAAGAATCATTGCATCCCTTCCATATCCTTTATTCCAGAATTTTGGGTCTCCTATGAATATTCTTGCCTCTCCTGTCTCATTGCGTTTGTCTATATTAACTATCGAACAGGCGCCCAGGAGATTTCCTGTCTCCATGCTTACAATTGCAAAATCTATCTGAGTATCGTCATGAATGCTTTTATCATACCATTCCAGTACATTCTCATCAGCAAGCATCCAGTCGAATTCACGCATAAAAATACTAAGTCTCGGGTCATTCAGCCACTTCTTAAAATAAGGAAGATCCTGTTTTTCCAGAACAGCAAGACCAATTGCCTCTCCCCTCATTTTCAAAGCGCGCCTTTCAACTACCATAAAATCCCTTTATTCAGGTTATATGAAATATTTTAAAATCTGCCTGGCTTTCTCCAGTAACAGCATATGAATAACAATGAATCGGGTCTGGAGGGATTCGAACCCACAACCGCCTGGTCACTCCTGCAATTAGGAGAATGCATCCGAAGCCAGGCGCGCTATCCAGGTTGCGCTACAGACCCTTAAGTATTCATTCTGTTATTTTATACACAAGATTTCCTGTATGCACTTTTCCGGAAGTTTTTATTGCAACATCATCTCCTGCTTTTGCTGATTCCACAGATGCATGTTCCACCTGCATGGAGTCAATAGTCTGTTCAAGCACAATAGAGCCGTCTTTATGCTCTACGGAAATCTTATCTCCTACCTTGAGGTCTCCGCTCAGTTTAAGGGCTGCAACATTAATCTTTCCGAAGAAATGCGCAACTTCCCCTATCAGAGTCTTTGCCATTTTTTCACCAGTAGAAAAAGGAATGCAAAGTAAATAAATCTTCTCTATTTTGTAAGAATTTCGCATCCATCCGCAGTTACAAGAACGGTATGCTCTGCCTGCGATACAAGGCCGTTTTCAGCTTCCTTAAGCATCGGATAACCTATAATAAGCTGGCTTTCAAGCATCTCTTTCAGTGCGGCATTTACAATAAGTCTTGAATTGAATTTCCTGATAATCCATCTTTCTGCAAAAGGCATCAGCATATACTCTTTCACAATATGTTCAAGTATCCTTTTTGTCTGCCTCATCTTTGTTGCGCCCGTTCCGTAAAAGCTGAATATCTCAACTGTTTCACTGTCAACAACATGGCCTGCGCCGGTTGTCATAAAAGGCTCGATTGCAAAGACATCCCCTTCTTTCAAAATATAATCATCTTCTGTTTTTACATTGGGTATCTCAATTCCTGAATGAAGCAAACCGGTCTTTATCTTATGGCCGCTTAAATTCCTTATCGGCTTGAATCCATGCTTATTGGCGGTCTCTTCTATAACCCCACCAACATCTCCTGTTTTTACGCCCGGCCTGATTTCCTTTATAGCATTGTCGAGGGCTTCTTCTGCTGCTTTAACCAGTTTCTCGTGCTCTCCACTCATGTCGATTGTGTAAGCAGTATCTCCAATTGCCCCCCTCACATGCGCTCCCAGGTCAATCTTAACAACGTCTTTCTCCCCTATTGTTCTTTCATCTTTTATTCCAGGGGTGTAATGTGCTGCGATTTCATTTATTGAAATATTAACAGGAAAAGCCGGCTTCGCTCCTTCATCATATATCATTTTCTCTACAGTATCAGCAATATCAAGAAGCGGTTCATCAACCATGATGAGCCTTTTGCTTTCCTCCCTTATCTTGGCAGTTATTTTACCTGCTTCCCTGAAATCTTCTACGTTATCCTTAATCTCATCCATATGTAAAATTTGTAGGGGGTTCTATTTATAAAATCATTCAAGAAGCTTTGCAGAGTCGTTTACAATCTTGAGAGCCAATTCTTTCTGCTCATTGCTGGAATCTTTGTCCTTTATGTCATCAAGTGCCTCATCCCTCATTGATTCAAGTATTTCTTTCGCATATTTAGAACCGACAGTAGCCATAAGCCTTACGACATCATATCCCTTGATCTGCTCTTTGACATCTGCATCATCAAAAAGTTCTGCACCTTCAACTATTGCCTCTTCCTGGAGTTTTTTTGCTTTATCGCTTTCATTTTCAACGAGCATTCCTGCGCATATCTCCCTGATTTTCGGATGGTCCTTATGGCTCAAAACTATTTTTTTGACAAATTCAAGCTCTTCTTCCCCAAGGTTAACTTCCCTGTCTACTTTGAAGTTTCTGTAAAGTGCTGCAATGAGAACCCTTTCAAGTCCTACAGCATCCTCAACAAGTTCATGTATTTTTGTAAGCGTTTTTCCCATTTGCAACTGCATGTCCTTTGCAGCTGCCTGAACCATTTTCTGCAGTAACTCAGGTTTCTTTGCTACATGGCTTGCATTTATGTTTATTCCTTTAATCATCCATGCCATAGTCGGTATCCTAAGTTCCGGGTAATCAATCATCTTTGGAAGAACAGGTGTCATATCCATCGGCATACCGTTTGTTGATACGAATCCAAGAATCTGCTGTCTTGTTTCACTTGCAAGCTCGTCAAAATTCTTTAACAGGAATTTTCTTCCAAGTTCGCTTAGATTCATCTTTGCAACAAGTTTGTCCTGGTTGTTCATCAGGACTTCATCGCCGCCTTCGGTAATACTCATGTTGTGAATAACAAAAGCATTTATCATCGGGTCATTGTGCTCAAGAAGTGTTTCCCAGAATTCACCATGGTAATAATTGCTGTTCCATAAAGCCTGGACTGCCATCCTTGCGCTTGCTACCGCTCCTGCTTCACTGTACTCGCTATTGTCAAATACATCAACAAGCGCTTCTGTAAGCTTTGTATCAATTTCATCGTCTTTCCATTCGGTTGCATTTCCTGTGGTAGAAGCAAATTGAAGAAGCTTAAGCAGTTCACCATAATCCTCTTTTGCATCTGCGACGGCTTTTGTATGTCTTATATCTCCTGCAAGTTTCTCCCTTATCGCCTGTTTCTGTTCAGAGGTCAGCGCATTGTATTCCTCTAATCCTTTCTCATCAAGCTTTCCCTTGATTCTATCATAAATAGCAATTGCTGCTTTCTTACCTTTTCTTCGGGCAAACCAACCCTCTCTCTTGGGTTTTCCAGAATTAACACTTTTGTGCATGTATTATAATAGTATAATAGTATTTTTAAATGTTTGTTTTAGTGTAAATCAGTGTAGTAAATAGGGCCTCAGAACAAGCTGTATTGCCGTCTTACTGAGAACATCCATCTCACCATGCTCCTCCAGGAAGGCATCAAAATTCTTCTCTGAAAGCTTTTTGCCCAACGACGTGAGCTTCTCATCATCCAGGGTATTCAAGAACTTCCTGACTACTCTATGCAGCAGGAGTTCATTCCCGTATTTCATCTTCCATCCCATCTCGTAGCTCAAGGGGTCGGCTGTCTTTCCGGCTATCTCGGCGCACCAAGACCCAAACAATACTCCGCCTCCAGTGGTCGCTTTCGTCTGTCCTGCAGCATCACCAACCAACATTACACTGTAACCGTTCTTTACCATTGCCGTTTTCTCCCTTGCCTTGACGGGTATTACACTGCCCCGCACGTCTGAAACTTCTGTTACGCCGATCCTTTTCTTAAGCCTCTCGAAGGCATTCATAGGATTCCCGGGTAGCTCAACACCGCACCCTATCTCGAACCTTTGCTCCCCTCTAGGGATAACCCAGCCGAAAAATCCTGGAAAATCAGAAGAAACAAAAACCTGGACCATCTTCTCGTTCCATTCCCCTGTGACTTCCCCGTGCATCGTTCCTATAAATCTCTGGAGCCTAGGAAATCTGAAATGCCTGGCAACATAGGAGTTGGCTCCGTCCGCACCTATAACCTTGGAAGCTTTAAAGTCCCCCCGAATGCGGTTTCCATATTCAATACTGGCCCCTTCACTTTCGGCAGCATCTGCGAGTAGCAGGTCAAATTTATCCCTGTCACAGGCGTAAGCAACAGGATTCTTTTTCTTGACTTTAACAACACTACCGCCCAGATGTATTTCAGCGCCGTAAATCTCTGTATTTACAGCTTTTTTCCAGTCGAAATACTCTTCCATCGTCTTCAGGCCACTGGCAGAAAAAAGGCCTGAACAGGGCTTCCCACCAGCTTCCGAATGCTCCTCGCTTACAAGAACGTCGTGCCCTGTCCTGGCTGCCGATATCGCTGCAACGCTTCCACAAGGTCCAGCCCCTATGATATGAATATCTGCCATTGGAGATATTTTTCGCTACAAACATATAAAAATTCTCTCGACTAATTGAAAATTCATGAAAGTCACTCCCTGGGAAGTCGAAGGAAAAGTCGATTATGACAAGCTCATCAAGGAATTCGGGACACAGAAGATAGACGACAAACTCCTGAAGAGAATGGAAAAACACTCAAAAGAGCTCCATATGTTCCTAAAGAGGCAGTTCTACTTCTCCCACAGGGACTTGAATCTTGTTCTTGATGATTATGACAAGGGAAAAGGCTTCTTTCTCTATACCGGCAGAAAACCGTCAGGTCCTCTGCACATAGGGCACCTTACTCCTATGATTTTCACCAAATGGCTCCAGAAGGTCTATGGAGTCAACCTTTACATAGAGATAACTGATGATGAGAAGTTCGTATTTGACAGGAACACTGACTGGAAGCAAATAGACAAATGGGCTGAGGATAACATTAGGGATATAGCTGCCCTTGGCTTTGACCCGGACAAAACATTCATATTCAAGGACAGAGAGTACATCAGGCATGTATACCCCCTTATCCTGGATGTAGCTAGAAGAGTCACATTCTCCACTACAAAAGCTGTCTTCGGCTTTGGTCCTGACAGCAACATAGGCCAGATATTTTATCCTGCTTACCAGACTATTCCGACGATGTTCGAGAAGAAAAGATGCCTTATTCCCTGCGCTATCGACCAGGACCCCTACTGGAGGATACAGAGAGATATAGCCGAGGCAATCGACTACAAGAAAACAGCAGCAATCCACAGCAGGTTTCTTCCTCCTCTTCAGGGTGTGCAGGGAAAGATGAGTGCTTCCATGGCTGATACTGCAATCTGGCTTACCGACGAGCCCAAAACAGTAAAGAAAAAGATAAACAAGTATGCATTCTCAGGAGGAAGGGCGACAGTTGAAGAGCATAAGGAAAAGGGAGGAAACCCTGATATTGATGTTTCTTTCCAGTGGCTTAGCATTCTCTTCGAGCCTGACGACAAGAAGCTCAAGAAAATAGAAGACGATTACCGCTCCGGAGCACTTCTTACAGGTGAATTAAAGGCGATACTAATTGAAAAGCTCAATAATTTCCTTGAAGAACACAGGAAGAAGAGAGAAAAAGTGGATATTGAAAAATACATGAAAACAGGAAAGCTTGCCCGGAAAATGTGGGAGACTTATTATGAGTAATGCACGCAAGCTCAGGGAGAGAACATTTCCCAAAGCCCTTGCCTGCGGAATGCTTCGTGATAATGAGAGAATTCTTTTTCTTACACATAAAGATGCGCATGGGATAGAGCGAATAGAGCTCCCTTCAGTTGAAGTATTGGAGGAGGAAGACCCTGTGCAAAAGCTAACTGAGGAGTTCAAAAGGCAGACAGGGATAGATGCAGAAGTACGAGAGATAAAAATGCAAAAGCGCTATAATTCAGGTTCAAGAAGAAAAAAGCACTGGATCCCCTGCATAATCTTCAGTATGCGCGCAAAAAACATGAATGCAAGACCTTCATCTGAGTTTTCAGGATTCAAATGGCTGAATATGGAAAAAGCAAAAACAATGAAATTAGCAAGAAAAGCAGAATGGTTGTTAAGATAATCAGACCAGCTTGAACTTGAACCCGTAATGAATCAGACCTTCAGGATCATCCTTCTGTATTACTCTGAAACAGCTCTCAACGTTCGCTCCTATCTTAAGCTCTCCATCCCTGGCATCAACTATCTGACCCAATACTCTTGCCCCGCCCTCAAGCTCTACAACTGCAATACTGTAGGGAACCTGGTTTTCAAAGCCGGTGGGTGCGCTGTGAACAGTAGTATAGCTGTATATCTTTCCCTTACCTGAGAATTTGACTTTTTTCATCTTACCTTTTCTTCTGCATTTTGGGCATACTTCCCTTCCGGGGAAATAATGCTTTCCGCATGTTTCACATTTTGAGCCTTCAAGCCGGTATTTCTCAGGTATTCTTCTCCAGGTAAGCGGGATCGATTCCTTCATTTGGTTACACCTTTTGTTTTCTCATAATCTTCCTTGAATTTTTGTATTCCTTTATCCGTAAGGTCATGCTTCCACATTTCCTCAAGGACCTTTGGAGGTATGGTTGCTACCTGTGCGCCTGATTTAGCTGCTTCAACAACATGCTTTATGCTTCTCACAGATGCTACAATAACTTCAGTCTTGAATCCGTAATTGCAGTATATCTCCATAATATCTCGCACAACCTGCATTCCATCCTCTGAAATATCATCCAGTCTTCCTACAAAAGGAGAAACATATGTTGCTCCTGCCTTGGCTGCAATCAATGCCTGTGATGGTGAGAATACGAGAGTAACATTGGTCTTGATTCCTTTTTCACTGAGCATTCTTACTGCTCTCATCCCTTCTTTTGTCATCGGAACCTTAATCACAATATTCTTTCCCCATTTTACGAATTCCTCTGCCTCCTTGACTATTCCTTCGGCGTCATCGCTGATTCCTTCGACACTCAATGGCATGTCTCCGAGGACCTCTGCTATCTCTCTTACTGCTTCTTCCTGGCTTTTGCCTGATTTCATTATAAGGGTCGGATTGGTTGTTACACCGTCGCAAATTCCCAGTTCAACAGCTTTCCTGATTTCTTCAACATCTGCAATATCAACAAAAAATTTCATATTTTTCTCACCTTATCCCATCATCAAATAATCAATAAAAAACGGCATCAGAAAATAAATAATTATTCCCAACAAACCAATGCCCAAAAAGCCCAAGCTTACAATCATTGTAAGGCTTCCTGCTGTTTTTATCTTGATATTTCCTTCTTTGTAGAATTGACCCATCAAAAACATAACTCCTCCAATGCAGAATATCAATCCTCCCAGGCCTAGGAAAATCATAGAGGGTATTATTATAATTGATTTTGTCGTGCTTTCAAGATTATCCATAGCTTGTTGTATTGACTGGACATCGCTCTGTGCAAACAGAACTGCCGAAAGCATCAGCAAGCCGATCAATATCTTATTCATACTAAGCCTCTCTTATGACGATAATCTGTTTCAAAGTTAATTAAAAACATATGTATATCTATAATGTTATTCATTTATAAACATTTTTTATCATTCATTATTTCATGCAAAGACAGCGAAAGCCAGTTAGGTTCCCGATAATACAGCCCCATCAGCCGCAGCCTAAAAAGGCAAATGATATGGATATATTCGTTTTCAGACCAGGTCTTCTCAGAATAAGGTTTGAAAAACCGTACAGGATAGTAAGCACTACCAGGTATAGAGCTAGAAGGCAGATGTCTCATATTCTTGATAAGTATATGGATAAGATGCCTGATTCTCCAAGTCCTGAAATGATGCCGGGGGGCAGAACAAATGCAAGGGAAAATTATCTCACATCCTTGAGGGATGAGTTTCTTCTAAGCTCGGTTGATTATTGGATAAAAATAATATCCGGAGATAATGCGCTTATGTTCCTGGAGATGTGGGAAGAGGATGTTAAAAACCAAAAAAGGGTATTCCAGCTTCTGGAGCAAAAGGATTTGACTACCTGGCTTTTTTTGCTAATAAATGACTTCAGGAGCAGATATGATGTAAGCTATCTTGAAATTGCTAATGTGCGTTTGTGGACTGATGAAAAGCAGGCGAGACGATTTATTAAGGAGTATGGGCTTGCGCTTGGAACGATGAATCCTTTCCTGGTGCTTGAAGAGATAAGAAAGGACATGCCTGATGGCGTAGTATGGTGCATGAAAGAAGCAACAGAAAGACTGAAGGCAGAGCAATATGATGACACAGTTGTTTTCCTGAAGAATATGAAAACCAGAATTAGGGATGAACATAGCTATTTATAACCATTTTTTATCAAATAATATTTTTATGCAGAGGCAGAGGTTGAGATTTCCGGTTATTAAGGCACATAAGAAAAACCCTAAACAAGCAAAACAGCTAAATATAACACTGCATTATCCAGGGCTTTTGAGAATCCACATGAATAACCCCCGAAGAGTAATGAGTACTGACAGATACCGCTCAGTAAGGATGATGAGGCATATCCAGGAGAACCATGTTGAGGAGCTTAATAAAAACCAGAAAGTTCTTGATGAAGTTATTGATGAAAACAAGGAGTTAGCGGAAAAGCATGCTGATATCCCTGCAATAAAAAAATTAACTGATACTCTTTTTCTTGTTCTTGATTCACTTGGGAGAATGCGTGCACCTGCAAAACTTCTTGCATTTGACAAGCTTGAGAGTGCTTTAAGCAGGCTTATTGATATAGAGAATGTTGAAAAGGCATTTGAAAGGGAAAAAATAGTTGGTCCTGCATGTTTTGAAATAGTTGCATTCAGGAACAGATATGATGAATGGAGGTCCAAGGAGATAGAAGGAATAGATGAAGCCGTGAAAATCAGGGAAGATTTTCTTTATTTCCTAAGGGATGAATTCTTTGATGAAGCAGTTGAGAGCTGGATAAAAATCCTTACCAGCAGAGCACCGATAATTCTTGACTGGGCAAGAGACAGGGATTACAGGGAACAGCTGGTGCAGATTGTTGATGGGCGCAATGTTCTTGATAATCTGAAGCCTCTTATGGGCAATATCGGAAAAATATACAATGTGGTGCATTTCAATGAAGGTTATTCTCTTCTTGACGATGCTGATAAAGTTGCTAATAAAGAAGCCAGGAAAATGAAACGAGATGCAGGAAGAAGAAGAATACGGGAATTTGCGCTTGCACTCGGAACGAGAAATCCTCTGGTTGTTGCTGATGAGATGAGGGAAGACATTACAGATGACATATCTGCTTATCTTGACGAGGCCGCGGAAAGCATAAAGAATGGAAAATACGGCAATGCTATACAATGTCTGGAAGAAATCCAGATAATAAGAAGCATCCAGACTGGAAAGTCTTAAAAACACTAGCCAGTTATTTCTTAGAATACTCGCGACCGTAGTCTAGAGCCTTGAACAGGGTTCAAGATTTTCCCGCAAGGCGGAAAACGGTAGGATTTTGGCCTTCCAAGCCAACGACCCGGGTTCAAATCCCGGCGGTCGCATTGTTTTTTCGGGGTTCTGCTTATGATTAAATCACTTAGGCTTGTCAACTGGCGTTCTCATTCTGATACCACACTGAAATTCGGAGGTGGAACCAATCTTCTTGTTGGAATAATGGGTGCTGGAAAAAGCGCTGTTCTTGATGCACTGAGCTTTGCGCTTTTCGGAACCTTTCCTGTTCTTGAAAGAAGAAGGGTCAAGCTTGAGGATGTTGTGAGATATAATGAACCCAGCGCAAAAGTAGTTCTTAATTTTTTCTGGAATGGAAACGAGTATCGTATTGAAAGGGAGATAACAAAACAGAAAAGCAGGTTTGCAACAAAGGCGGATGCTTACAGGGATGGAAGCCTTATTGAGACTGGGACGAAAATAGTTACTGAACTTGTTGAGAATACGATAGGCGTTGATTATGATTTGTTTACGCGTGCAATCTATTCTGAGCAGAACAACATAGATTATTTTCTTTCACTTGACCCGAAAAGAAGAAAAGAGGAATTCGACCGTATTCTTGGTCTTGACAGATTTGAAAAAGCCAGGGCAGGTGCAGTGAGCATCGCCAACAGGTTTGATGCAGCTGCCAGTGCATATTCTGACAAGTATGATGAGAATAAAGTTGTCGAACTTGAAAAAACAATAACAGAATATTCCGATAAGGAGAATAAACTCAAGGAAGAAATGAAATCTTCTGATGAACTTATTAAAAAAATAAAATCTGAATTGAAAGAGTTGGCTTCTGCTTATGAGCTGCTTGACAAAAAGAGAAAAAGGCTTGAAGAGCTGGCAAAGGAAATAGCCAACCTTAAAGGAAAAATATCCTCTTTGGAAGATGGGTTGAAGAAGATTGATCCTGAATTTTATGAAAAAACAAAGAAAGAGCTTGATGCGCTTAGAAACAAGCTTGAAGAATATGGTAAAACGGTTTCTGAAAACAGGAAAAAGAAGGATGATGTTTCAAATAATCTTGCAGTGCTTGAATCTAAGATAAAAGAGCAGGAAGAAAAATCTGCAAGGGTGAAAAAGCTGGAAACTGCCCTTTCACAGCTTCTTTCGGGAGAAAATCTTGATAAAATAAAGCAAGCGTTTACTGATTATGAAAAGCAGATAGTGGATAAAACTTCAGAAATGAACTCAGAATTAAAGAAAATACAGGAAACGAAAAAAGTTCTTGAGCATCTTAAGGAAGGAATTTCAAACTGCCCGCTGTGTGAGTCAGAACTTGGTCCGGATGGCGCTAAGAAAGTCAGGGAGAAAAAAGCGGAAGAGATTAAAAAATCAGAGGAAAATTCAAGCAAACTTGAAAGAGAAGTAAAGGAACTGCAGGAAAAAACAGGTCTTCTTAAGGAAAGGATAAGAAAGATAGAATTTGCAGAAGAAAAAGCAAATACATTGAAAAAAGAGCTTGTTGATATTGCCGGATTTGCAGAAAAGAAGAAAGGCCTTGCAGCAGAACTTTCTTCATTAACTGATGGAATAAAGAAAACAGAAGATGAAAAATCAGGAATACAGAAACAGGTTGAATCCCTTATTGTAAGCATTAAGGATATGGAGGAAATGAGGCGCAGGGAGGAGTCCATCAAATCTCTTAAAGAGAAGCTTGCTGTTCTTGAAACTGAAAAAAGGGAAACTGATTTTGATGAGGATGCTTATGAACAATCCAGGAAAAAGCTTGAAGAAAAGAAGATAGATGATGAGAAATTTTCATCAAAGTCAGAATATCTTTCAAAAGAACTTAAGCTGATTGAGGAGAATAAGAAAGTATATGAGAACCAGCTTAAGGAAATGAAAGAAAGCAAAAAGAAGGCAGAGGCTACTATGGCCCTGGTTGAAGAACTTAAGATATACAAGAATGCATTGCTTGAAACCCAGATATCATTGAGAAGAGACCTTATAGAAGCAATAAATTCGGCAATGAATGAAATCTGGAATATCTTTTATCCTTACGGCAATTACAGGTCAATACGCATTGAGGTTACTGAAAGGGACTATGTATTTGAAGTCCTTGAAGGGGACAAATGGAAAACATTGGAGACGGTTGCCAGCGGAGGCGAAAGGGCATGCGCCGCATTGACACTAAGAGTTGCTCTTGCAATGGTTCTTACTCCTAATCTCAGCTGGCTTATACTAGATGAACCCACGCATAATCTTGATTCAGAAGCAGTTTCACTATTATCTGAAACTTTGCAGATAAAGGTTCCGCAGGTTGTAAAACAAACCTTTGTAATTACTCATGAAGAAGCGTTGATAGGAGCAGATTTCTCTACGACTTATAAGCTGACAAGGGATAAGGATACCGGTGGTTCTACAAAAACAGAAATAGTCTAGCTTCCTACGTGCTCATACAGCCTTTCTTCAAGTTTTTCTGCAATCTCTTCATCATTTTCAGGTTCTTTTTTCATTTCTTCCTTGAACCACTCCCTGCAGCCTTTGGGATTTTCAGTTACATAATATCTTACAGCATATGCAAACTCTTCTTCACTTGCAAATCCGTTCGTCTGCAGGACAGAAAGAACCCTTTTGAATTCCTTTACCAAAAACGAAAGTTTCCTTGTTGTTTTAAGCATTCTCAAATCTGTAAACAACACCGCATTGTCGTAAAGCATAATGCTGTCCATCGAAAACTTTCCAAGAATATAATCCTTAAGATGCAAATCAGCTGTCTTCTCCAGGACCTGCTCAAACAGGACCCTTTTGTTTTCTTCTGAAAGCTTGTCCTTATCAAGAATTTTTATTCCTTCTGCTTTAAGCTCCTTGTCGAATAACCATGCTTCCTTGTCCAGCTTTGTAATCGAATAATAGTTTCCTGCAACTGTCTTAAGCCAGCCAATTATCTTCTCAACAACATCAGAAACTTTTTTTGCATTTTCGTATATCTCTTTTGCAACGGTCTTGACAACTTTCCTTATTATGTATGTTTTTCCTTTGTAGTTGAATGCAGTCCTGTCTACTCCGTCCCTTACATTGACTTTGTAAAGCCCTTCAAGGTCATTTCCGTCTTCGTATCTTATCTCTCTGATTTTTAGGGTTGTTTCATAAATATTCTTCCAGTTGTAAGTAACGACAGCCATTTTTCCGTCATATTTTTTTGAAGATGATTCAGGGACTTCTTTTGAATAGTAGGGTATCTCCTTCTCATCATTTTTAGCCTCCTCAAGCTCACCAATGCGGTCTGACTCTGAAGGCACGTATTTTTCACTGTAATCGAATTTTTTCATTTTAATTCACTTTTAACCTTTATATACCATATATAGAGGCTCAAAACGTTTAAAAATCAATCTACTCTGTCTCTATTCTAGGAGCAAGGTAGTAAACTACATTTGCACCTTCTATATCGTATTCGACTTTTAGCGGCTTGTCAGTTTCCATATTGACCTTTACCTTTGAGCTTGCAGTCGTTGCTTTCACCATGTCTTCAAGATACTGCAGGGGGAATGTTGCCTTTGCCCCGCTGTTGGTCTTTACTTCAATAACTTCGTCTCCGCCAACTTCGAATTCCTCTTTGACATCTCCGCCGTCTCCCCTTACTTCTACAAGGAATGCCTCGGGGGTCATGCTAAGCCTGACATGTGAGCTTACCAGTTTGGCGTCTTTCAGCGCCTCTTTTAGTGCATCTGCTCTCAATATAGTATGGTTTTTGAATTCAATTTTAGGTTCCCTCTGCACTCTTTCTCCTGTTTCCCTCAACGGAACCTTGAACGTCCTTTTCTTTTTTGATGCGTAAAATTTGATTATAAGCCTTCCTTCATCTATGCTTAATTCAACTTTCTCTCCTTTTTTCCCTCTTGAAAGGACATTTGACAACTGCCCTATGTCAACTCCTATCCTGCTGTCTTCGGATACAGAATATTCCTCAAATGCTGTTTTTGGCATTGAAAAGGAAACCATTGATATCTGTGAAGGGTCCATAGCCTTAAGCTGCAAACCATCCTTTGTAATCTCGAATTCTCCCTCTTCAACAAGGCTTACTATACAATCAATAGCAGATTTCAGTGCCGGAGCATCGGCTACAACAAGTTTCATTTACCCACCTCGTTTTTAATTGAACGAAAGGGAATATAAATGTTCTGGAGTAATATCGTAGTCGGTGGGATTTATGAGGAAACTTATTGTTTTCGGTATTTTGCTAGTCTTATTGTTTGGATGTATTGGAGAGGAGCCAGTAGTTGATGTTCCAGAGGATAATGAAACTGAAGAGACGGTTGTTTCGCCGCCTTTATTTGAAATTGTCAGCCCTGATGCAGATGAGGTCGTTTTGACCACTGAGGAGCTTGGAACTGCAGATATTGTTTTAAGCACACAGAATCTTGTGCTCAGGCAAAGCGGCAGCAAGAAAGACGGAGAAGGACATTTTGTTTTCACTCTTGATAGTGTTGATACGTTCTCAGTATACAATAAGGTGTTCACGCTTGAGAATCTTGCGTACGGAGAACATTCTCTTGAAATAGAGCTTGTTCATAATGATGGAAGTTCATATTCTCCTTCAATAACCAGGTCTGTAACTTTCTATGTTGAATATGAAAGCACAGAGTACGTTCCTGTAGAGCACACAGTTTACATAAACGACTTTTCGTTTGAACCTACAGATATAGAAGTCAATGTTGGAGATACTGTCGTATTTGTAAACCAGGGCGAGTATCCGCGTTCAGCGCTCTGTACGGGCATGTTTGACAGCGGTGTTGTAGGCACCGGAGAGTCTGTAAGTGTTGTTATGACTACAGCAGGAGAATGCGATTATATCTCATATAACTATCCTTCAATGACGGCCCATATAACAGTCAATGAGGTGGATTGATGTATGAAATATGCTTAGGGATTTTATTCTTTGGGCTTTTGTTCCTGATTCCGGCAACAATCAGGATAATCTATGAGTATGAAAGAGGAGTGCTGTTTACTCTTGGTAAATTCTCAAAGGTAATGCAGCCGGGTCTGAGAATTGTTATCCCTATCATACAGTCCATGCGTAAAGTGGATACAAGGATAAAAACTGTGGATATTCCCAAGCAGGAGGTTATGACAAGGGATAATGTTCCAGTGAGCATCAATGCTGTTGTTTATATGAGAGTAATAAATGCTGAGAAAGCAGTATTGAAGATACAGAATTATGTGTATGCTGTTTCTCAGTACGGCCAGACCGCTCTCAGAGATGTCATGGGCAATAAAGACCTTGATTCCATCCTTACTGAAAGGGCTGAAATTGCTGATGAAATAAAGCAGCTCGTTGATAAGGAAACGGATGAATGGGGAATTGACATTACCGCAATCAAAGTTCAGGATATTGAGCTGCCGATGGATATGAAGAGAGCAATGGCAAGGCAGGCAGAAGCAGAAAGAGAAAAGAGGGCAACCATCATCAAATCAGAAGGTGAGGTCACTGCTTCAACAAACCTCAGGAAAGCAGCCGACATGCTCGGGAGAGCTCCCGGTGCGCTTCATCTGAGAACCCTTGAAACTCTTACAGATATTGCTTCTGACCAGAGCAATACGCTTGTTGTTCCGCTGCCGATGGAATTCCTGAAAGCATTGGAAGGATTTTCAAGAATAGCTGCTCCTAAGAAAAAGTAGCTTTCTTTTTTTATTTTTTATTTTACTTTTTATAGTTCATTCCAGGTGGTTTACATAATAGATTCAGAACGTCTTGACAAATTCATCAACGCCCAGTATGGGATTGCAGGGGAGCATTCTGCAGTTCAGATATGCAGCTGGACCAAAAAGGCGCTTCGGGACCAGGGTGTATGCTACAAGCAGAAGTTCTATGGAGTAGATTGCCACCGCTGTGCGCAGATGAGTCCTGCATTTGCCTGGTGCCATGAAAGCTGCATTCACTGCTGGAGGCCTGCTGAATGGATGACAAAACTTTCTTTTGAAAAAGTTGATGAACCGGAATATATCATACAGGAGACAGTGAAAGCAAGAAGAAAACTTGTTGGAGGGATAGGCGGAGCTGCAGATGTAAACAAGCAGCTTTTCAGGGAAACACTCAACAAATTCCCTTCACACTGGGCAATATCTCTTTCTGGAGAGCCTACTATTTATCCGAAAATATGCGGGTTGGTGGAAGAACTTAGAAAACATAAGGAAGTCAAAAGCATCTTTATAGTTACAAACGGGCAGGAGCCTGGCAGGATTAAAGAAATGGCGGATAAAGGCTGCCTTCCAACCCAGCTTTATGTGTCGGTGATAGCTCCAAATGAAGATGAATTCAAAAAACTCAATAAATCAGTTTATGAAGACGGCTGGCAAAGGCTGGTAAATACTTTGAACATGCTCGGTTCCCTTGATTGCAGGACAGTGATAAGGTTGACGGTGATGAAAGCAATCAATGACAGCGAAGATGCAATCAAGGAATTTGCAGGATTATTTGAAGAATCAGGAGCTGATTTCATAGAGGTTAAAGCATATATGTATCTTGGGCTTTCGAGGCAGAGGCTGAAGAAGGAAAATATGCCTTTCAATGATTATGTTGAAGAGTTTTCAGAAATGCTTTCTGCTCTTCTTCCTTCATATCATATAGAGGACAGGGATGACAGGTCAAGGATAGTTCTATTCAAAAGAAACGACTCAAAAGTGGATAACATAATCAGGGGCCCGGTAGGAAAGTAATTTTAAATTTTAATGCTATTTAGGTTCGGTGAAATAATGGATGATGATTATACAAATGTAGTTTTATCAGTAGGGGGAAGCTGTATAAATCCTGACGGCACTCCTGACGTTAAATTTGTTGAAGAGCTGGCCAAGCTTCTGAAAAAAAGCCCGCATAATTTCGGTATTCTTACCGGCGGTGGAAGGGCTGCAAGGGTTTATGCCGAAGCTGCAAGGAAGCTGGGTGCTTCAGAGTTTGATGCTGATGAAGTTGCCATTTTATCAACAAGGCAGAATGCAATGCTACTCCTGAATGCTGTAAAAAATATAGCATACCCTGTCATACTTCATGATTTTACAGAAGCAAGAAAGGCAGCAACATTGTCACGTGTTGTAATAATGGGCGGAACCATTCCAGGAATAACTACTGATACTGATGCTGCTTTGTTTGCAGAGGCGATAGGCGCACACAGGCTTGTAAACATAAGCAATGTTTCTGGAATCTATAACAGGGACCCTAAAAAAGATCCGAAAGCAAAAAAATATGACAGGATGTATTTTGATGAACTGGTTTCCATTGCATCTGAGGCTGACAAAAGAAAAGCAGGGACAAACTTTGTATTTGATATACTGGCATGCAAGCTTGTAGCACGTTCAAAAATAGAAACCCATTTTGTATCAAAAGACATGGAAGAAATAAAGAAAGCGATAAATGGAAGGAAGCACTCAGGTACGGTTGTTACCTGAGTATTTTTGCAATTTCCTTATCGGTTAATACAGTATACTTCTTGGTTTTTCCAGGTATGTAGGATATCTCAAGGCCTTCAGGGGTTAGCTTTTCCTCCTGGGTTCTTTTCAATGCTTCAATTCCTAGCTTTATTGCATCTTCTGTTTCCATGCTCTCTTTGTATTTCTTTTCAAGTATTTCATCAACTTCTTTCTTTGAAGATCCGATAGAATCAGCATAATAAGAAGTCATTGCACCGCTCGGCTCTGCTTCAAATAATCTTGGTTTGTCATCAACACCGCCGATAAGCATCGAAACACCGAAAGGCCTGATTCCACCGTATTGAGTATAAACCTGCATAAGGTCGCAGACACTTCTTGCTATTGTCTCAACAGGGGGGTCTTCGCTGTATGATATCCTGTATCTCTGGGCTTCAATCCTTGCATTTTCAACAAGCCTTCTTGCGTCTGCAATCAAACCGCTTGCCGTCACTGCAATATGCTCATCCGCCTCGAATATCTTTTTCAGCGAGTCGGGCACAATAAGGTTTGAGTGTATTGTTTTAGAAGCTACAAAAACAACATCCGTTTTCGAACATATTCCTATTGCAGTTGCTCCTCTTTTTACTGCCTCTTTCGCATATTCAACCTGGAACAGTCTTCCATCAGGGCTGAATACCGTAATTGCTCTGTCATAAGCTTGGGGGGTCGCACCATACATAAATCTAACACCTCGTAATAGGTTTTATTTTCATAATTCATTTTTAAACCATTGCCTTTTAATTTTATGCCATGCTCATCCGCTCTCCTATTGTATGTGTAATGGGTCACGTCGACCACGGAAAAACGACGATACTTGACTCAGTGAGGGGGTCAAGGGTTGCACAGAAAGAGGCAGGTGGAATAACCCAGATGATTGGTGCAAGCTACATAAGAAGGGAAGATGTAGAAGCATTGGCACAATCCCTCAAAGGCAAAATGAAGTTCGATTTGAAAATTCCCGGCCTTTTATTTATAGATACTCCCGGCCATGAAGCATTTACCAATCTTAGGGACAGGGGAGGAAGCATTGCTGATATAGCTATTCTTGTTGTTGATATAAACCAGGGCTTCCAGCCGCAGACTTTGGAAAGCCTCAGGATTCTAAAGCAGTATAAAACCCCATTTGTTGTAGCTGCAAACAAGGTAGATGTTTTAAGCGGCTGGAACAAGCATAATACAACATCAGTTTTGGAATCCATGTCAAAACAACCTTCTTATATGGCTGAAAGGCTTGATGAAAAAATATACCAGCTCATGGGCAAGCTTTCTGAGCACGGTTTTGACTGCGAAAGATTTGACAGGATTTCTGATTTTAAAAGCCAGATTTCCATAATACCTATAAGTGCTAAAACAAAAGAGGGAATGAGTGAGCTTTTGATGCTTATTGCAGGATTAAGCCAGAAATTCCTTGAGGGAAAGCTCGAAATGGATGAGAAAGGCGCTGGAAAAGGAAGCATAATAGAAATAAAAGATGAAAAAGGCCTTGGAACAACAGTTGATGTTATTCTTTATGATGGTATTCTGAGAAAAGGCGATGAAATTCTTTTCCTTTCTGAAGATGGCCCTAAGAAAACAAAAATACGCGGTCTTCTTGAACCCAACATTTCAGGTGGAAAAGAGAAATACACCCAGGTTGACTTTATTCCGGCTGCTGCAGGGGTAAAAATACTCGCTCCTGGTTTGGCAGGCGCCATTCCCGGTTCTCCGATTGAAGCTTCTGTTGATTTTGAAAAAGAAAAAGAAAAGCTTGAGAAACTTATGAAAAGCATAATTTTTGAGAAGACAGATGTTGGTGTGATTGTAAAGGCAGACAGTCTTGGTTCACTTGAAGCCCTGGTAAAGCTTCTTAAGGAAAAAAATATTCCTATCAAAGAGGCAGGGATAGGAAATGTTTCAAAAAAAGATGTTCTTGATGCAAAGGTCGTTTCCAAAAATGACAAGTATTCAGGAGTAGTCCTTGGTTTCAATGTTTATGCTATGGATGATGCTGCAACAGCCTCAAAAGATGAAGCAGTCACCCTTATTCTCAGTGATATCATATACAAAGTAGTTGAGCATTACGAAGAATGGGTTGCATTACAAAAAGAGGAGCAGAAAAAAGCAGCCTGGAAAAACCTTACCTGGCCTGCTGAGATAAAAGCACTTCCCGGCTTCTGTTTCAGGGTTTCCAAGCCTGCTATTTTTGGAGTTAAGGTTTTGAACGGTACTATAAAGCCAGGCTACAAACTGATGAATGCTTCAGGAAATGTTGTAGGGGAAATCAGGGAAATACAGCATGAAAAGGATAAAATTGAAAAAGCAACAAGGGGAATGGAGGTTGCAGTTTCATGTGACGGTACATTTTATGGAAAGGATGTAAATGAAGACGATGTTCTTTACAGCTACATTACAAAAGATGAATTTGATGAATGGAGAAAGCATTTGAATGTTCTTTCAAGCGAGGATAGGGAACTTCTTGACAAGATTTCAAAAATATTGTTTAAAACACCCTGGTGATTATGATGGCTGATTTACTGACTGATAAATATTCCCCCAAAAGCGTTGACGAAATGCTTGGCAATGATGAAAACAGGGAGTCAGTCAAAAGATGGATTTTAAACTGGATTTCAGGACAGAAACGACGTCCTCTTCTTATTTATGGTCCTCCAGGGGTAGGAAAAACGAGCATTGCATATGCATTGATGCACCAATATGATCTTGAAATTATTGAAATGAGTTCTAATGAGTTGAGGAATAAGAAAAGAGTTGAGAAAGTAATCAGCGCATCAGCCACTGCTGGGACACTGAGCGGAAAAACAAGGCTCATTCTTATAGATGATGTTGATATTTTTATGGGAAGAAAAGACACCGGCGGACTTCCCACAATCGTAAGAATATTAAAGGAAGCAAACTGTCCAGTAATACTTACTGCAGGCAATATCTGGGATAAGAAACTTGCGCCCCTTAGAACCGCATGCGAAAAAATGGAAATGAAAAAAGTAAGCCGTGGGACAATCAAAAAATTCCTTTCAAAAGTATCAAAACAGGAAAAAATGGATATTCCTGAAGAAATGATTGAGTCATTTGCTGAAAATTCAGTAGGTGATGTCCGTTCTTCCCTTGTAGACCTGCAGAAGCTCGCTCCCAGCATGAGGGACAGGAAAAAGGATATCTTTAACAGGGTAAGGACAATCTTTAAAGCAACAACATACCGTGAGGCAAAGGAAGCACTGGCAGGAGACCTAGATTATGATTTGTTGAAATTGTGGATAGATGAAAACATTCCCAATGAGTATGAGGATATTGGTGACATTGCAAGGGCATATTACTGGCTTTCAAGGGCTGATCTGTTTGAAGGAAGGATAAGGAAGAGCATATGGATTCTTTTCAAATATTCATTGGACCTTATGACAGCAGGTGTTGCTCTTTCAAAAGAAGAAAAATACAGGAAATTTACCAAATATTCATTTCCCAAATATCTTAAGGAAATGAGTATCAGTGTGCAGAGGCGTGCCATGCTCAAATCTATTGGATTGAAGGTCGGCCCTGTTGTCCATACGAATTACAAGGACGCATCAGCATATTATCATATTTTATCCGGTCTCTCTCCTGAAATTCTTGAGGATTATTATAAACTTACGGAAGACGAGATAAAATTCATAAAGCTTCTTGCTAAGTAAAATTTAGGGTATTAATACATATTCGGATTTAATCTGTTCAAGTGATATCAACGAATTCACTTTTACGATTCCTTCGCTGCCTATGCATTTTTGAACCAGTAAGAAATACTCGTTCTGATCTTTTGCCCTCAGTTTTACAATAAGTTCCCATTCCCCCGTAAGCACATCAACACTTTCCACCCCAGGGTGTTTTGCAATTCTTTTTGCAATTTCTGATGTAAAGCCTTCTTTTTCATATGCTTTGCTTGAAAGTTTGACCAGGGCAAATGCCGTGAAGCCCCTATTTATGTTTTTGTTGTTGAAAACTGCCTTGTACGCCAGGATCTTCTTTTCTTTTTCCATTTTCTTTATGTTGAAATGAATAGTTGAGCCCGGCTTCCTGAGTTTTTTTGCAAGCTTGGTAATTGCAGGTGTACATCCTCCTGTTTTTAATTCCTTAATCAATTCCTCTTCTATGTTTTTCATATTGTTGTATAATATTCAAATAATTTAAATATTTTTGGTTATCTTTTGAAAATTTTACAATAAGATATATTTAGTTGTTATGTTTAATCATATTTGGTGATTATGATGAAGAGGCATGGAAATGAGCAGGTAGTTGAAAATGCATCCGCTATAGGCAGATTCTTTTCCAAACTGAAGGATATGGAGTTGTTGCCGGACGAATGCACGCGCAAGGAAGAAAAGGTTTTAAGATTCGTAGATGCAGAAACGGGCCTGACATTCTTTTTAGGGGTGCATAGCCTTGGAAATGGAGTAACTTTTGGAGGTGTGAGGTTACTCCCCAATGGAATGGAACGAGCAGGCTTAAGAGATGCATTACGGCTCAGCGAAGCAATGACGCACAAGCTCTCAATGATTGGGGAGCCTTACGGAGGAAGCAAGATGGTTGTTCTACCTTCAGAATCCGGAAAAAGCGAGGTAGTCCTGCATAGGATTGGGGAGTATGTAGAAGCTATGAATGGCTCGTTCATTACGGCGATTGATTTTGGTTTCGAACCAGAAGATGCCCTGAAGATAAGGGAGAAAACAAAACATCTGCTTGGTTTTGATGGCCCGGGAAGCATCGGAGCCAGCGGTGTGACCACTGCCATTGGAGCATTCCGGGGAATAAAGGTATTGCTCGAAGAGGCATTTGGCTCTCCTAGGATTACAGGAAGAAGCTTTGCCATACAGGGCATGGGCAGTGTTGGGAAAAAACTTGCCGAGTTGCTGCTTGAGCATGGTGGCAGGATTTTCATTAGCGACACAGATTCAAAAAGACTGCGGCCGTTTGAAAGCATCGCACAGGCAACTGTCACCGAACCCGACGATTTGCTTTTCGTAGGCGCTGATGTACTTTGTCCTTCCGGGCCTGGTTGCGTGATCAGTCAGCAAACAATCCCAAAGCTTAGAAGCAGGATTATTGCAGGTGTGGCAAATTGCGTGCTTGAAAATGAGGTACGCGATGATTTGTTGCTGAAAGAGAAAAACATTCTTTTTGCACCGGATTTTGTCCTGAATGCTGGCGGCGTCATCCAGGGTATAGCGGAGTACAAGGGCAAGGAGGATTTGAAAGATGCTGTGGACAGGCTTCCGTTAATCCAAAAAAATCTAAGGGCTGTCTTCAAAAGGTCTAGGGAGAGAAATATTGGGTCTATGGCGGCAGCAAAAGAGTTATCCAAGTTAAGAAGAATAACTAGGTAAAATGGGAAATCCTTGTCTGCCCGCTTGGTTTTCTTTGAATTTTTGGAAGCGGTTTTCCTTCTTTTCTTGCTCTTTCCCTTAGGATTGCCATCTGCATGGAATTAAGTATTTTTTTCATTTTCTTTTCCTTGTTTTGTGATGACCAATAGTAGTACTCATCTCTTGTTCCGCTTGTCATCAATACATAAACTTCCCCTTCCTTCAGCCTTGCAGCCCTTCCTCTTCTTTGTATGCTTCTTATTTCGCTTGGTATGGGTTCATAGAAAATTACAGCATCAACTTTCGGTATGTCAAGTCCTTCTTCTGCGATGCTGCTTGCCACTAATATGTTGAAGTAGTCTTTTCTGAATTCTGAAATTGTTTTTTCCTGCATCTTCCTTGTTACTCCCTCCCTTTTGCCTACAAACTGCCTTGCATCAAGTCCGTTGCCGTTTAGTTCATCCTCTATTTTCTTTATCTGGTCTCGGTACTGTGCAAATACTATCATTTTCTTTTCCTTAAGTGATTTTACCAGGTCAATCAGTTTTTTCAGTTTAGGGTGGTCTTCATTTCCGGAATATACCAGCTTCTTTACTTCAACTATCTCTTCTGTTTTCATTAGCATTTTTGCGGATTTGCTGTCTTTTTCATCGACTTTCTCCATGTAATTCCTAAGCGGATAAATTCCTTGGGTTTCAAGTAGTTCTGACATATGAAGCACATTCCATAATGCAGAATATTTCACCAAAGCCTGGTATTTATATCCTCCCCTTGCCTTCAGAATCTTTTCCCTTAACTTCAGGAACATTCCTTTATGTTTTATGGGTGGAGGAAATCCCATTGCTCCAAGCTGCCTGGAATATTTTGAAGTCAGTTTATCCAGGTTTGCCTTTATCTGCCTTAATTTCGGGGACAGCTGGACATTTATCCATTTTATGGTGCTTTTCTTTACGTATGGCTTGACATCAGCATCTTCAGACGTTCTTATCTCTATATTTACCATCTTAAGATTTTCAAGAACTTCTTTGATTCTCTCACGTTTTCCTCCGGGCGAAGCGGTCATCCCAACTATTAAAGCCTGCTTCAATGCTTCTGCAATAGGCACGTAAGCATAATCTCCTACCGCTCTGTGGCATTCATCTATCACGCACAATTCGTAATCAGGCTCTGATATTTTATTCTTTAAGTCATTGTTTATTGTCTGAGGAGTAGCAACAATTATCTTTTTTTTGTACATCTCCTTTCTTTTTGCAGGGGGATTTTCTCCAGTTACAAGTACAACTTCCTTTTCATCAAGACCAAGAACTTCTATTATGCTGTCATGATGCTGTTTTGCAAGAGGTTTTGTAGGAGTAAGAAACAGACATTTTCCTTTTTTACGGTATTCTTCTATCAGCATCAGTGCAATCAGGGTTTTTCCCATACCTGTCGGTAATACAACTAAGGTATTGCCGTTTTCTTTTACAGAATTGCATATTGCAAGCTGGTATGCTCTTGGGGTAAGTTTCACGATAGAAATTTAATATGAAACAATTTTTAACCAGTTCATGAAGCCGTTGATGGGAATAGACCTCGCAGGAAGTGAAAAAAGAAATACGGGCTGGGCTATTCTAAAAGATGGAAAATTCCAGTCCGGTACCATACATACAGATAGAGAAATCCTTTCCCTGGTTAAAATTAATGAGGTAAAAAAAGTTCTGATAGATGCTCCGCTTACTTTGCCTAAAGGGAGAAAATCCATTGATGAGAGAGACGACAATCATTTTAGGGAATGCGATTTAAAACTGAGAAAAGAAGGCATAAGATTTTTTCCCATAACCCTTGGACCGATGAGAAAGCTTACCAAGAGAGGGATGGCATTAAAGAAAAAACTGGAAAAGCT
>Ga0180433_10002677_pt1 | contig 27075 bp, 42 predicted proteins | sample SS_ome_8_FD_132980 | JGI IMG/M metagenome (GOLD analysis project Ga0180433, IMG submission 132980) | Hypersaline lake sediment archaeal communities from the Salton Sea, California, USA - SS_1_D_1 metaG | ecosystem: Environmental > Aquatic > Non-marine Saline and Alkaline > Hypersaline >... | reverse complement strand
CGTCTAGGATTATGTCTCCTTTTTTGCTGGAGTTGATGAGTGTCATTGTTATGAGACGGAGGGGTTTCATTGTTGGGTGGACTATGCCTTCGCTGATTTCTTCGTCTATTATTTTTTTGTATTCGGGGAGGTCCAAGTCTGGGTCATGTTGGCCTTTTAGTTTGTTGAGGACTTGGCGGAGGATTCTTCTGTCGACGTCTTTTAGTGGGAGTTTTATTATAGGTACTTTTTGCATGTTGAGTTGTTGTGCTGCGCGGAGTCTGTGTTCGCCGTCTGCGATTAAGAGGTTTTTGTTTGTTATGATGGGAATTATGAAGCCGTAGGTTCGAATGTTTTGTTTGAGGGCTTCGAGTTGTTCTTTGGTCATTTTGTTGGGGTTGTCTCCGTCTGTTTTCAGGTCTTTTGCGTTTGCTATTGTGACGTCTGGGATTTTCATGGTTTTTCTCTCCTGGGAGGTTTAGGGGTTGCGGGTGGCTGTGAGTTTTCTTTTGTTTCCGCAGTCGGGGCAGGTTAGTTCGATGGTTCTAGTGGTTTCGCCTGGCTGGAATTCTACGAGTATGGTTCCCCATTTGTGGCCGCAGGTGCATGTTTGGGTGAACTTGTAGATGCTTTTTTGTTTTATTTGGTCGTAGTCTTTGCTGGTTTTTCCGAGTCCTGGCATTCTGTGATCACCGTGATTCCGTGTCCACTAGGGCATTCGTAGTTGATTGCTTCGCCAATTATTTTCGTGCGGTCTTTTCTGTCTCTGACTTTGGCTCTGTTCAGTTCTTTGAATTTCATGTTGAGGTAGTCTTGGGGCGAGCGTTTTCCGTGGTCCCAGCCGACTTTAATGCATTTTTCGCAGATGGGTTGTCTTCCTTGTTTTTGTCTGAGTTGTTCGACGAACGCAGCGTATTCACGCGTGTCTTGTTTTACTTTGGATATTTTGATTGTTTCTTCGGGCATAGTTCTATCACTTCGTTTTCAGTGTATTTGCTCAGGAGTTTAAGATAGAATTTGAGGAGGTTGTAGAGTCGTTGGGGTGTGATGCCGTGGACTGTGAGGTTGTGGGTTTTGCTTTTGCGCTTTTGGTCGTAGATTTGAATGGTGACGCCGACTTCTCCTGGCCTGCGTCCTTTTCTGCCTTCGACTAGCCTGAGCATGGTTAAATAAAAAGCGTATCTAGTATTTAAGACTAGGGGGTGGGGGCCGGGTGGGGCCCTGGATAAAAAGTGCCGTAGCATGTGGCGATTCTTTTAACGTTGTGGTGGACTTTAAAGATTTGTTGTTTGTTATAAAAGGATTCTCTGGCAGGGTCTACGAATAAAAGTCCTTTGTCTGAAGTGTTTACGAGGACGATGTTGTGTGCTGTGTTCGCGTTGTAGACTATGGTTCCTACGCAGGAAAAAATGTCGCGGTCGTGTAGGTATTTTATGTAATCGTTGGCGTAGTCCTTGCAGTCGTAGGCGGGTGTGTATGGATTGTTGCTTATTTTGCTTTCGTGGAGGAGGATGCTGGCCGTGGAGGCTAGAGGAGGAGTGTCTTGGCAGCGGGGGACTGGCTTGTTTGCTATCTCCTGGAGCAGTTCAAGTTGTTTTACGAGTGCTTGTCTCTGGTTAATCTCTATTTTGAGTTGGTTGTTGGTGATTTCTGTTTCTCGTTTGTAGTGTTGAATCGCGTTGTTTTTTGCGTTCAGTTCTTCTTTTAATACTCGCGAGTGGCGGGCTATCTTGTCTGCTTGCATGTATGCGAGGAAAACACTGAATAGGAGGACTATGACGATAAAAGTTAAAATTCTCTCATTTGAGTGTTTTTTCGGTTCGAGTTTGTTTTCATTCATTTTATTCTCTCCTGGTATGCTTTTTGACGGTATGCTCTATCTCTCTGTCTCACACATTTTTTGCAAAACTTTCGGCCTCGCTCTTTTTTAATGAGCGTACCGCACATTTCGCATGGTTTGTATAAGCGCGTGTTGTAGAATAGGGGGTTTTTTCTTCTGTCGCGCTCCACTTGCGCGAAGTGTTTCCTGCAGTCCGGGCAGTTGACGTGGTTGTCAAGGACTATTGTATTGCAGCGTGGACATCGGCCTTGTTTTTTTCGTTTATAGTATTTGCTCATTTTCATTGTATGGGTCCCTCCGGGTAGTGGTGTTCATTGCTTTTGTTATATCCACAAGCAGGGCATTGTACCCAGTGCATTGTGGTGTTGGAGTGTTGTTTGAGCGTGTGGGGTTTTCCTTGTTTCATACAGTTTGGGCAGTGCATTGCATAACCTCCAGGTGTGACCGAAACCCACGAGCTCTACCGCGTTTCTCGACCCGGTGAGTGGTGTCACGGTTCGCGTATAGTGCTTACTATACGGTTTCTTTTCCGTAAGGGGATACTGAGCTCGTGTTCTACCTTGGTCCCTGGTCTAAGCGCGTATGGCCGAACCTTGCTCCAGGTTTAAAGACGGTTTTACAGGGTTTTGTTAGACCCGCCATGTTTTCCGTCTGTTGGAAGGGTGAGTTCCTTCGGCCTTGTCCCCCTTCATGTCGAGGGGGGTAGCATGGTGTCAAAAATGCCTGGAGAGGTGTCCGTGGCCCGCGCTCAGATTAGGTATTCATTTTTGTCTTCGTCTAGTATTGTGCTCCCATGTTCTATTTTTGCGTGATTTTGCAGTGAGCCCCAGTACCTGAATTGGTCGCCGCATTCAGGACATTCGAATCGTTTTTCGGGCAGTTTGCAGTCGGTTCCGGGTTCAGAGGATTCGGGTTTTGTGTGAGTTTGCCTAACAAATTTAAGCGTTCTTTTGGCTCCTGTTTCCTGGAATCCTAGCGCGGTGAAGGCTTTGTCTCTGCGCATCCTGCGAATGACTTCCATGGTTTTTGCGTGGCTGTGTCCTGTGTTTTTCGAGGCTTTTTCTTTGAGTTCTTTCAGGGTGAACTCGTTTTTTGGTTTGATTAGCTCGTGGATTTCTTGTTCTATTTCTTGATTGCCTGCGCGTGCTTTGTTCCAGCGGGATTTGAGTTTTTTGTTTTTTTCTGGGGGTTGCGCGTATTTGTTTAAGAGTTCTTCCACGATTTCGTCTGCTTGTTTGGCGTTTTCGAGGGGAGAGTCTGTTCTGGTTTGGGTGGTTGTTTTAGTGTTGTCTTGTTTTTGTTTTTCTGATTCTAGGACCCGGATTGCGATGTCTAGGTTTATCTCATTGAGTTCTAGGTCTATTTTACTGGTTCCTGCTTCAAGTTTGATTCTGTCTGTCATTGGTATCGCTCGATTAGTTTTAGGACGTCGCTAGGCATTATCTGCAGGTCGTTGATGTCTTCTGCTAGGATTTCCCAGTTGGCTTTCAAAACTTCTTTTATTTGCGCGATGGAGAGGTTGGTTTTTCCGCCCTCTCTTTGGGATATTCGTTGGGCTAGTTTGTTTTGGTTTATTTTCATGTTCATCAGTCTCTTTTGGTTTTCCAGTCTTGTGGCTGGTTTGGCTTGCATCTTCTGCAAGGCCTTAAATCGTCTGTCGTGTAGACGTTTTCTCTGTGTTTAATTCTTTTGGCATACCCGCATTCAGTGTGGTGGTAGAGAGTGCTTCGCTTGCTTTTCACTAGATCTGCTAGTGGTTCTGGCTCAGTTTCAGGTGTGGGCTTTGGAGTTGGAGTTGGAGTTGGAGTTGGTTCAGGCTGTGGCTCTGGCAGAGTTTTTGGTTTCATTCGGGCGTAGAGTATGACTCTGCAGCCTACGTCAAAATTGGTGTTTGGTTCACACACGCGTTTTTCTTTTGGATTCGCGAGCTTGCATCCAAACGTGACTTTGTTGCCGTTTTGTTCTATTATTCGGGTTTCCAGCTCTTTGTAGTTGGTTTCTATTGTCCAGGAGTCTACTTCTGTGGAGTGGGAGTAGGCGTGCAAGTGTTTGGTTTCTTCGCCTGTGTAAGTGTATTCCAGGACTGTTTCGTGTCCATCACAGTCATCGTGGGTGTGGGTTATGGTCATGTCGATGCCGTCGATTCGGGGGTTGCTGGTCTGGCTTACGAAAAACTGTTGTTTTGTTATTTTCATGTTCATCACGTTCTAAAGATTTTATTAGGTTCGAACTGCTCGTTGACGTGCACGACTTCCAGGGGGCAGGGATATCTTTTTCTTTTGTCGTAGATGCTTTCCGTTGTTTCCGAGTCCATGATTTCTATGGCTATGCCGTCGTCGAGTATGAAGATGTCTGCTCTTGCTTGAGTCTTGTGGAATTCTGCTTCGGTGTAAAAGTGTTTTCCTAGTTTTTTGAGTTCGAGGCATATCTCGGTTTTTTTGGTTTCGTGTTTGGGTCCGTTGGCCGCGCTTATGTTGACCAGGTTTTTGTGTGCTCTCTGGAGGAAAGAGTGGGAGAGGAGTCTCCGGTTTAAAGTGCGGGTGTGTTCTAGTGAGTTGGTGATTTTTTTGTGCGTGCATTTTTCTATTAGTTTTTTGCATTGTTTGATATGTTTGCAGTCGTTCTGGGAGTAGGTGAATCCCAGGCAGGTGCAGGAGCTCTCTCCTGTTTGCGCGTTTATTCGCACGTTGTATTCGTCTTTGACTGTGAATGCGTGGATGGGGGGGCGGGAGTAGTCTTTGCGGATGTCGAATCTGTATGTCATGTCATCTTCGTTTGTTTTGTTATTGTTTTGAGTTCTAGCTCGTCGTCTATGTTGAGGGGGAGTTCGTCGTCGCTGTCTATTTTGACTTTAAAGTTTTTTTCCTTGTTTTCGAGCTTGTATTGATAAGTTGTTTTAACTTCTTTCTTTTTGGTGTCTATGATCTCTTTTGCGTTGGTGACTTTAATGGTTTTTTTTAATCCAGTTGCCATAATTTAACCTCTTTTTGAGTGCGAATTTGGTTTGTCCAGGCTGGTTTTTGTTGTTTTCTCGGTGTTTTTTTTTTCTTTTTCATGCGTTGACTTTCGTCTTTAAGCATTCTTTTTCCTCCTTCGGTTTACTCGGGCTTGTATTTTTTTCTTGCTGACGGTTCTTTGTTCTCGGTCCAGGCAGTATTCAAGTTCTTCGATGGTTGCTTCCTGGAGCGCGCTGTTGTACATGACGTGGCCTGCTGTGATGTGGAGTATGCTGTTTGTGGTGTTTTTGAAGTGTTTGTATGCGTCGTAGACGTCGAGGTATGGGGCTGGCCAGCCTTGTCTGATCAGGCCGACGCCTCTCTCTGTTTTGAGTAGGTCTTCGAGGCGGTCTATGCTTTTTTTTGTGAGTGTGACGGTTAATTTCATGGTTTCACATCCTTTATTGGTTTGGTCAGCGCGTATAGTTGAGTGGGGGAGTGTAGGCGGAGTTTGTTGATTTTGTAGGCGGTGCTGCCGTTCTTGAATGGTATTAATTGGCTGTGTTCAGGGACTTCATGGTGATATATCCAGCCGTGGATTTGCAGGTACATTATGTCTCGTTCCCAGTTGAGGAATTGCATGTTTTCGAAGAGGTATATGTTGGTTTTTGCTTTTTTGTATTGGTCCTGGTTGACTAGGAGCTGGGGGCTGGCTTTAATGTCTGTTTTAAGTTTTACTAGCGTGCCGTTGCGTTCCAAGGCCATGAAGCAGTCGTAGCCTTTGTCTACTTCTTTTCCTTTTTTGAGTGTGGGGTAGGGGAGGCCGTACGCGTAGGCGTGCGCGAATTCTACTTCGAATCCTCTGACGTCTGCTGCGTGTTCGTCGCCTCTCTGGAATTTGTCGGGGTTGAGGCCCCGCGCCTCGTAGACTTGGTCTGCGAAGCGCCGGGCTTGTTCTATTGTCTTTTTTGGGATTCGCGCGCGGAGTGTCATTGTCTCCCCTTGTTTAACTGTCTGCTGTGTTGGATGAACCGGGAGATATAGATGCTTTTCTCGGCTTCCATTAGGGCTGTGAAGACGTCTATCCTGTGTTTGCGTTCAGCGGCGTTCGCGCCTTGGTAGAGTGTTTTCGTGACCTGGATGGCCGTTTCCGCTACTTCCTTTGGGTCGGGGGGCCCAGCTTCCACCGCCTCTCGGAGCGCGTCTAGGCTTGGCGTGTTTTTGGGGGCAGTTTGTGGCCTAGGTTTGGCCGGGTCAACGTTGATGTCTTCGCCGTTGATGAGTATGGGGCTGCTCAGGTCTATGTTTATGAATTGTCCTTGTTCTATTGCAGTGCATTCTATTGCTGCTCCTTCAGCGAGTTGTTCGCTGAGATGTTCTGCTCGTGGCTTGTCGAAGTCGCTTAGGCCTACCTTTTGGTCGCCTATGATCAGGCTGGCCACGTAGAGTGTCCAGTTTTTGCCGTTCGTGTTTCCCTCTTTGACTGTGAGAGGGGTTCTTTCAGTTATTTTTCCGTATACTTGCATTTTTAATCCTCCTTGTTTTTTCTTATTTGGAGTATTACTTTTTCCGCTTTATCGCGGATTTGCTTGAGTTCTCCTGGCATGGTGTAGTCCAGGCGTTCGATTGTGAGCGAGTGTTTGGTTATGTGGATGTATGGGTGAGTAGGGAGGGCTTCGGAGAATCCGATCGCAAGGTGAAGCTTCGCAGCGAGCTCAGATGCAGCCTGAGCTTTTTCTTTTGTTGTGAAGCCCTCCGTGGAGAGTATGATGTTCATCGTATTCCGACTCCGATTTCGACTGTTATTATGCCTTCTCCGGGAGCGATTTTTTGGATGCTTGTTGCTCCGTGAGCGTGGGCGGTGGCTACGAGTTCAGCGAGCGTGTGGGTTTCGTTCATCTCGAATGTTCGAGCAGGTCTTAATAATTCGCGCGTCCATTTAAGTCCGCAGCCGTTGCAGGCCATTACGGTACAGTGTCCGTTGTTCGTTAAAGTCGTCAGTTCAGTGTTGCATTCTGGGCATTTCATTTTTATCACCGTTCGAGGTTGTTTTAGTATGTTGGAGAGCCCCCCCTTGGTTCTCTCCGTGAGGCGTTTCTTGGAAGTCTATGAGGCGTGTTATGACGTCGTTTATTGGTTCGAGCGGATGCTGTTTCCAGGCTTCGAGCCTCCGGCGGTTCTCGGTGGTTATTTGGATTGTTGTTTTTTCCGCTGCCTTTTCTGGTTTTTTTTCGGTGGTCATAATCCTCAGTTATAATACGTTATAGGGGTTTATAATACTATTGGTTTTATATTGTGATTCCTTTTTCTTCGAAGTATCTTATGGTGTAGTGTTTGAATTTTGGGCCGAGTTCCTTGATCCAGATGTCTAGCATCCAGCGGAAGCTCTTTTCGTCTACTTGATAGTAGAGTTTGAGGAGCTTGTCTGCGGTTTCCTTCCATTTTTTTGTGTCTTCTGCTTGACCTTTGGGTCTGTTTCTTTCGAGCATTTGTTTGCCGTCTGTGACGTAGTTGTATGCTTGGGTTGAGCTGCAATCTAGTTCGAGTCCTATCTCGCTGTATGGGTAGCCTTGTGCTTTCATGGCTATGGCGCGGTCGATTTTTTCTTCGAGATGGAGGTATTCGTTTTCGTTGGTTATTTTCATTTTTATCACCGTACTACAAAAACGTTTATATTTAATAAACTTAACGATTTTACCGGAAGTCCGGCATTAAGTTAAACGGGGGGGTGGTGTAAAGTATTCCTTTCTTTCTTTCTTTTCTTTCTCTAGCTATTCTACTACTACCTACTAACTTAACAAACTTAATGGTTTCAGGTGGTTTTCGTGTGTTTCTCCTGGGGTTTGTTGTTTTAGTGTGTGAGCTGACGCTAGTAGAATACTTTAGAGGTGGGGGGTCCTTTACTTAACGATTAATGGGGAAGTTCAGGCGTTGATTGCTTTTATTAGTTTTTTGGCTGAGTTGTCCCAGGTTAATGTTTGCGCGTGTTTGCATGCTGCGCGTCCGAGTTCTCTCCTATGTTCTACGTTCTCGTAGCTTTCGCGTAGGTGTTTTCTTATTTGTGGGATGCTTGGAGAATACCACTGTGCTTCTTCGTAGAGGGGGTTTGGGTCGCCTGGTTTTATGTATTGTCCTATTGTGAGGGGGTAGCCTTTGCAGTAGTCGTCGTGGCCGTTGTGGGTGGAATAGATTACTGGTAGTCCGCAGGCCATTGCTTCGAGTGCTGGCAGGTCGAATGCATCTCCTTTGCTTGAGGCTACGAACACATCTCCGCTTGTGTAAAATCCTGCGAGGTTGTCCGGGGTGAGTATGTCGGTTACGAGGTAGATGGTTTTTGTGTGAGGTCCTTTGAGTTGGAGGTTTTTGATTTCTTGAGCGTAGTTTTTTTGGGCGTAGGTGGGGTTGATTTTGACGAGGGCTCTGACTTTGTCTTCTTTGTTGAATTCTTGGGTGTAGGCTTCGAGAAATAGTTCGAGGCCTGATCTGTCGTTTTTTCCTTGAGCCCATCCTTTATGCCAGAGGAAGGTGGTTGTTTTGGGGTCTGGGTTTGTTGGTTTTGCGTCTGGGTGGAAGGTTGTGGTGTCTACTCCATGTGGGACGACGTGGATGGGTTTGTGGACTCCTGCTCTTTCGCAGGCGGTTTTCGTGTGTTTTGAGGGAGTGATTACTGCTTGGATGTGGTCTTGGTTGAGTGCTTGTCTCCAGGACGTTGGTATTTTCGTGCCTTCGAAGACGCAGTATTGGTAGAGGAGTTCTTTTTCTCCGCTTTTTAGGTAGGCTGCTGGGGGATAATTGATGAGGATTTGGGTGGCGGTTCTGTTGTTTTTTTGGATGAGTTTGGCGGTCCAGGGGTCTACGAGTTGGGGCCAGTTGTGGGGTGCTTGGGTTTCTATTGCTGTGTCGTGGCCTTGTTGGTCGAGTGCTTTGGCTAGGTTTCTGATGTGGTGGGCGTAGCCTGTGTTTCCGATTGCTGTTCCTACTAGGTTGAGTTTCATTGTTTTCGCCTCTTTTCGCAGGCTTGTTTTACTTGTTTGAGTTGTTTTCGGGAGTTGTGGTAGGCTTCGTAGTCGAAGCGTGTTTGTGGGAAGAGGAGGGCTCTTATTCTTGATATTATGTTCATTTCCATTTCACCGCCATGTTTTCTTGAGTTAAACGGCCTTTTTTCCATGCGTCCTGCCATTTAATTTTGAATTTTTTGTCTGCTATTTGGACTTGTTCCATGTAGTCTGGTGTTCTGACGCCACCGCTTTGGCAGATGTTATGCCAGCATATTGCGCTGGTGACTGTTGTGAGGGCATAGTTTTTTTGTAGGAGTTTGAGGGAGAAGTCTGTTTCTTCTCTGAATCCTACTGGACCGTATTCTGTTGGAAAGAGTTTGATTTCGAGGGCTGCGTCTCTTTTGAATAGGAAGCTGCTGCGTAGGTGGTGGCTGGGTAGGCCTGCTAGGTCTGGGAGGTATTGGTATCCTCCGTCGTCTTTCATGGTCAGGTTTCCTTGTTTGTCGAAGCTGATTCGGTTGAAGATGGGTGTCGCTTTGTCTATGTTTCGGTAGTAGGGGGGTGCGCCCCATAGAGGTACTATTCCTCCGACTGCTGCTTGTTGTTGGTTTCTGTTCATTTGCGTGGTTAGTTTTTCGAGGTAGGTGGGTTCGAGTATGGAGTCGTCATCTATCCTGCAGATGAGGGGGTTTTGGTATTTGTCTTCGGTTATTGCTGTGTTTCGGGCTTTGCATACTCCGAGAGGGGGGTCTTGTCTGATGAGTTGGAGTCCGTGTTTTTCGCATTTGATTCGGGTTAGCGTGTTGGCTATGAAGGGAAAGGTCCAGATGGGGTGGGGGTTGCTGGAGTCTACGAGTATTAGGTCCCAGTTTTGGAAGGTTTGGTTTCGTAGGCTGGTTAGTAGTTGCGCGACTTCGCTTGCGCGGTCTTTCGTGCAGATGTGCACGCTTACTCTGGGAGTCATGCGTATTCCTCTACTTGCATTTTAATGCCTTTTTCCAGTGATATCTGAGCGTCAAAGCTGAGATATTTCCGGGCGTGTGTTGTGTCTGCGCAGGTTCTTTTCACGTATCCGGGGGGGAGGGGAGTGTTGGTATATGTTATGTCTAGGGGTGTGTGTTGTTGTATGAGTTCTGCGGCTTGTTTGAAGCTGGTTTCTGTGCCTGTGCCTGCGTTGAAAATGTTGGCGTCTGCTTTGTTTCCGATTTCATGATTTTTATAGGCGTGGTTTCCTGCTAGTTCTAGTGCTTTGACTATGTCGTTGACGTGGGTGAAGTCTCTGGTTTGTGTGCCGTCTCCGTAGATGGCAAAGGTTTTCTTGAGTATCATTTGGGTGATTATGTTAGCGAAGTCTTTTTTGGCTTGTTCGTTGGGGCCATAGACGCTGAAGAATCTGAGGCCTGCGGATTCTATGTTGTGGAGTTTTGCGTACATCGTGGCTAGGCGTTCCATTGAGTATCTGGCTTCGGTGTAGTAGTCTAGGCAGTAGGGAGTCATTTGTTCGTTGTGGGGTGTGGGCTTGTTGTTGTAGATGCTTGAGCTGGAGGCGTAGACGAGGGGAGTGTTTCCTTTTTTGCAGAAGTCTAGGATTTTAATGAAGTCGTTTATTGCTAGGCCTACCTTCCAGTGGTCTTTTTTGTAGATGGGGCTGCTGCTTGGAATGCCGAGGTGGTAGACTAGGTCGTAGTTTTCTGGGATTAGTCGCGTGTATTTTCCGAGGCCTATGTCTACGCTTGTGGGAATGAATTTGTGTAGTGTTTGGTCTTTGATGTTATCTTGGTGGCCTGTGGAGAGGTTGTCTATTACTGTGATTTTGTTGTCTGCGGTGTTGAGTTTTTTTACGAGGTTTGAGCCGATAAATCCGGCGCCTCCTGTTATTAAGATGTTCATACGTTTTGCCTCCGGTAGATTCTTGCAAAAACTCCTTCGCTTTCGTAGATGTTTTCGCAGTGCAGGATTTCATCTATTTCATATCCGTTGTGTTGTAGGAGTTTGTCCCACCACTGTTTCGAGTGGACTTGCAAGTGGGTTTTGTCGTTCCGAGATACTTCGAGGACGTAGTCCTCTCCTTCGCGCGCGCTGACGGGGACTCGGATTATGAGGTATTGTGCTGTGTTGGTGTGAGCGTGTTCCAGGAAGAATTCTATTTCGTTGTCAGGCATGTGTTCGAGGACGTCCAGGAATATGATGAAATGCAAGATTTTTTTGGTGTCTAGGATGTTTCGGTCGTAGAATTTCAGTTGGTCTTTAATGTCAAATGTTTTTCTTCCGTATTCTACGGCCCAGTTGCTGATGTCGGTTCCTTTAATGTGTTTGTAGCCTAGTTGGAGTAGTTGGTGTATCAGGGCTCCGGTGGCGCTTCCTATTTCTCTGATTTCCAGGAGTTCTGGGGGGAGGTCGAGTTTTGTGGTCATTTTCATGGATAAGTCTCTGGCCAGGCCGTCGAATTTTCTCATGCGGTAGTCTTTGAAGTTGCTTTTTGTTCCGCCTACAAAATAGTCTTTTTCAAATAAAGTCATCGTGCGGGCCTCCTGTGATTGCTTCATGGATTAATTGGTTTTGCGGGGCAAAAAAGCATTTTCCGGGTTCGCAGCGCGTGGGTTTGAATGGTTTTGCGTTTTTCCATATTTTGATTATGTCGTTCATGTGGCCCATTCTGAAGTCTTCTGGGAATTTTCTGTCTAGGAGTGGGCAGGCGCTGCAGCGGTAGATGTAGCCGTCTGCGTTGAGGAATGGTTTAAAGTAGCCCCAGTAGCAGTTTTCTGGGATTGAGTAGGGCTTGGTTTGTGCGAACATACCTTCTTCCTGGAAGTGTTTGGCTATGTTGTCTTTGAAGGTTTTTTGGTCTTTGACTGACAGGCAATTCGGGACGACGCGCACGTATTTGGCGTTGAATTCGAGTTTGAATCTTCTGAGGAGAGGGAGGATGATGTTGAGGTCGCTGGTTTTATTCCAGACATAAGAGAATCCGAGTGTTCCCTGGAAGTCGTCTAGGCCGAGTTTTAAAAGTTTTCTCTCGTATGGTTTTGTTTGGATTTGGTCTAGCGCGTTTAAGCTGATTCGCAGCCAGGTCAGGTGTTGTAGGTTGATTTTTTGGATTTTGTCCAGGGCGATGCCGTTTGTTATCATTCCGATGGGCCAGGTGGTTTGTCTGTGGATTGTGTTTATCAGTCGGTTTATGTGGGGGTAGAGGCAGGGATCGCCGCCGCCTGTGATTTCAATGCTTTTAAGGCCGATTAATTGGAACGTGCTCAGGGCTGTTTCTAGTTCTGTGATGTTGAGTTCTTGGGTTGTGTCTCTGTTTGCTACGCTGCAAAAGTTGCAGTTTAGGTTGCATTTGTTAGTTGGAGCTACTTCTAGCGTGATGGGTTGGAATAAACCTTTTTTTGCGGTGGCTAGTCTGTCTGGGTGTTTTAAGAGTTTTGTGTTTGTTGCGGTGTAATCTTTTTCGAGTTGTTTCATATTAAAAACCTGTTGAGTTTGAGGGAGCTTGGGAGGTCTACGTCTCTTTGTTTGGTGGGGTAGGTGCCTGTGAGTACGTGCTGGATGTATTGCCTGAATTGGTCGGGTTTGTGTATTTCCCAGTTTTTGCTGTTTTGGTTCCATTTGTTGAGCATGTAGTTTAAGAGGCCTTTCATGTAGCCGAAGTGGTGGATGTATGTTCCTGGGAGGAGGTTTGTTCCGCTTCCGGGAACGACGCCGTGCATTGTGTGTGAGGGGTAGCGGTGGTATTCTTTGTTGGTGAAGAGGCGTCCTAGGAATCTGTGCGTGTCTAGCGTCGCGTCTATGGTGTTGAGGTTGTAGAGGTAGTGGACGCCTTGGATGTCCCAGATTTCGGTGGTGGTGCCTTTTTCTTGGAGTTGTTGTTGGATTAACAGGCTGGAGTCGTCGAGGACTTCGTCTGCGTCTAGGTTTAATATCCATTTTCCTGTGCATTGGTTTATTGCGTAGTTTCTGTTTTGGGTGTAGGATTTGGCGTTTCTGAAGGGGCGGTGGTAGATTTTGATTTTTTGTTCTATGTGGCTTTCATTGGGAAACCAGTCCCAAATTTTTTCGGGAGTGTGGTCTGTGCTGCCACCGTCTACGATTATGACTTCTTTGGCTCCGAGCATGTTTAATGCGCTGTCTATGCATGCTCTGAAGAGGGGGCCGTTTTCGTTTTGCGCGACTATTGCTGCGCTGATGGTTATGGTCATGGTTAAATCCTCTTGATTTCTTTTAGGGGTTCGTTGAGTCTTTGCTCCCAGTTGCTTTCTGGGGTTTGTATTTGTTTTCGTTTGGGTTCGAAGTGACTCTCTGACGCGCTGTTTTTGTGAGCGCATCCAAAGCATTTTAGGGGGTAGTCTGTGCATTCAAAGCGGTATTTGCATGTCATTGTATCACGTTCTGTAAGTGGTCGACCCATTGTTGGAATATTCCGTTTGGGCCATCCCAGGAGTAGTATTTTTGGACTCTTTTCCTGGAGGATCTGGCGATTTTTTCTTTGAGTGTGTTGTCTTGGTAGAGTAGTGTCATTGCTTCGGCGAATTTGTTTTCGTCGACGAATCCTCTGTAGACGTCCCATGTCCCAGGTACTTCTGTTGCGATGGGTACGCCTATTCCTGCTTTGCCTATTTGCAGTTCTTTTCGTTTTTTGAAGTGGAATCGTCCGTTTGTTATTTCTGGCCAGGGGTAGTCGTAGAGTTCTGGGGTGGTGGTGTAGTCGACGTTTATGTTGGGAATTCCTGCACTCATGGATTCTATTGAGCAGATGCCGAAGCCTTCACCTGTGGAGGTACTGATGCGTACGTCCATGGCGTTGTAGATGTTGTTCATTTCTTTTTTTGGGAAGCCTTTCGAGCTTTTCATGCCGGTGGGTTTAACTCTGTGTTGGACATTATATCTGTGTGCTAGGTTGTTGAGGTCTGATGGGGCGGCGATGTCTTGGAAGTCTGTGTGGAGTAGGAGGTAGGCGTCTGCGTGGGGGTTTTCTTCGAGGAATTTTGCGAAGGCTATTATTTCGTAGGCCATTGCTTTTCTGCCTTGGTTTCTTGCTACGTCTCCGAACACGAAGGCGTTTGCGGGGATTCCAAATTTTTGTTTGCATTGTTCTTTCAGGCCGGGGGGTAGGGGGTGGAAGGTGTTGGGGTCGGTTGCGTGGGGGATGTAGTGGCTTTTTATGTTGAATAGGCCGTGGACTTGTTCTTGGCCGAATCTGCTCATGGCGACTGTGTTATCGTACTTCATTAAAACTTTTTCGCATTGTTTGGGGAAGTATTCTCCGTCGCTGGGGTAGTAGAGCAGTGATTTGGCCGGGTTGAAGCTTTTGGTTAATATCCAGGGGAATAGCATAAAAGAGTCTAGGAGCGTCCAAAAGAGGTCGGGTTGCTCGTTTTTAAGGTATTCTTGGAGTTCGTTTTGCGCGTAGGCTGCACGTCCTCCGGGAAGGATTTGCGTGTTTATTGTTTCTCCGCCGTGAAGTGTTGCTTGTTGGACTGCTTGGCCTTGGTAGTTCCAGGAGATGGAAATGGCTTCGAAGTCTGGTCGGGTGTTGAGTCGCGAGGCGAGTTCTCTGGTTTGATTGGCGAATCCTGTGGGCCCCATTATCATGTCGGATAGCATTAAGAGTTTCATGTTGTCACCGTGAAGGTTATTTGTGCTCCGGAGTGGTTGATCTCGAGTGTTTTTTTTTGGAGTTCTTCGAATTTTTCTGTGAAGTCTCTGGGCAGGTTCACGCGGTAGTAGTCGGTTCCTGAATAGTTTTTGTATTTTTGGGGGCGCGTGGTCTTCATTGTGGGTTTAATTATGTGTGCCTAGTATTTATATTTTTCGGTTGAAAAAAAAGGGAGGGGTTCCAGGCTTTTTTGTGTCCTGGAAGGTTTTAAAGTGCGTCTCTGATTCCGATTACTCCAAGGCCTGTGAGGAGTGAGAGGATTGCAGTGATTGCTTCCTGATCTATGGGTTGGCCGTTCAGTCCCATTATTAGAGCGTAGAGTCCAATAATGATGAGGCCTGCGCCTGCTAGTATGGTCTTGGATTTCAGTGGGTTTTTGTTTAATGTTTTGAACGTTTTAATCACCTCATGTTATTAAGTTTATGAGTATGTTGCCTATAAAGGATGCGAGTGTTACGGAAACGGCTATGACTGCTATTGCTTTGTTGAAGTAGCCTCTGTGTTCGACGAGGTGGTCTTCTCTGAATTTGCTGTTGAGTTGACAGTCTTTGCTTAGGTCTTGGAGTTCTTTTTCCATTTCGTGTGAGTTGTTTTTTATGTCTTTGATGTCTTCGTGCATGCCTTCTAGTTTGGTTTCGAGGCGTGCTTGTTGGGTGTTTATTCTGCTCATGAATTTTCTGTCGTCTAGGTTCACTGCCTGCACCTCTTTATGACGAGTTTGTTGGAGAGGGGTTCCTGGTAGTAGGATTCTGTTGCTAGGTCTGTTCTGAAGGTGGAGTAGGCGCGTTGGTTGTCGTAGGAGAGCCAGGTGTGGGCTCCGTGGATGCCCATGCGGTCTGTGGTGTCTTTGCTTGTTGGGTAGTCTTTGAAGTGTTTGCCTTTGTAGCTGCCTGTGCTGTTGAAGTGGTGCCAGGTTTTTAGGTTATCGTTGAGTATGTAGATGGTGGAGTGGCCTCCTTGGCGTGAGTTGACGAGTCCGGCTACTACTCTTATCCTCTGCGGAGGCAGGCCTGCTGCTATCATTCGAGAGGCGAGGAGGTGGGCGTAGTCTTCGCAGTCGCCTTTTCCGAGTGCTAGGAGTTCGTGGGGGTAGAGCCACATTTCGCTGATGCCGAATTGCGTGGTGTCGCGCGTGTATTTGAGTGTTTTGCGGTCTTCTCGGTACAGTTTGATTATTTGGTCGTTGCAGTTCCAGGGATCTTTTATTTCTAGTTTTCTGTTTTCTACCCATCCTTGGATTCTGTTGTCTTGGGGTGTGATGAAGTGTCTGACGTCTACTTGGACGGTTTGGGTTGAGTGGGGGATGGGGCGGGGGAATGTGATAAAAACGTGCGGGTATTTTTTTTGGTGTTCTCGGACTGCTTTGGGTAGGATTTGTGCTGGAGGTACTTGTGCTAGTCGCGCGTTTAATTCTTTGATTAAAGTGCATTTGAGTGCGACTTCTGCTTTCATTCCTTGTATTCTTTGTTGGGTGAGGTCGAGTTTCTGGTTTAATTGGTGGTGTTTTTTGATTTCGTTGTCTAGTGTGGCGTGCAGGATTTCGTTTATTTCCTGGCATTGTTTTAGTTCTTGTTTGGTTTGTAAAAATTCTGGTTCGTAGTCGCAGATTTTGTCGAGTATTTCGTCGAATAGCATGGTATCACTCTGAAAGGTTTATTCTTTGGATGTCGTATGTTCCGTTTCCTCCGTCGCCTGCTGTGTCGAAGCCTGTGGCTCCGCTGCAGTTCACTGTGACCCCTCCATCTGAGAGAGGTCCTTTGTGGAATATGATGGCGTAGCCGCCGCCGCCTCCACCGCCGTAGCCGCCGTTTCCTCCGCTGGCTGTCATGCTTCCTGTCAGGTTGATTTCTGAGTAGTCGCTGAAGGTTAGGCTGCCGCCAACCATTAATACTAAACAACCGCCGCCTGCTCCGCCTTGGTCGCCTGTTCCCGCGCCTCCAGCTCCGCCTCCGCCGCCTGTACCCATTCCTGCGAGTCCTATCATGGAGAGGTTGTAGAATCCATATTTGGCGCGCATGAAGTCGTTTAAGGAGGTTCCTCCGTCTCCGTGTCCTGCGCCTGTTCCGTCTGTTCCGTCGTTGATTATGCTTGCGCCTCCGCCTGCGGGGCCTGCTCCTGGAGTGCCGTTTTCTCCGCCTGCTCCGGGGTAGGCTGGATTGGCGTATGCTTTCCAGGCGAAGCCGATTCCTGCTTTTCCTGCGGCTGCTGCTCCGCCGCCTGCTCCGCCGGGATAGCCGTTGCCTTTAAGGTTGATGGTTCCGTTTATCGTACAGTTTCCTGAGATTCTGAGGAGTGCGGGGCCGTAGCCTGTGAAGCTTAGTGTGCAACCTGAGTTCACGGTGAGGTCGGTGAGGTTGTATTCTTGGTTGAGGTTGAGTGTTTGTGCGCCGCTGCAAGTGTAGCTGCCGTCGCTGCCGTCTCCCTTCCAGTCTTTCATCACGGCGTATGCAAGGTTGTTTATGTCTGAGCTGAGGACTGCGTCGCCGCCTGATTTTGGTAGTTCTCCTGTTCCTGCCATTTTATGTTCCTCCGTCTTCGAAGTCTGTTCCGTAGTCTATCCATACTTCGGTGTATATGTCTTTGTCTAGTCCGCTGAAGTTTGTGCGCGTGCAGATGCTGCCTCCGCTGACTAGAGTTGCAATTCCTACTTCGTTGAGTGTGAGTCCACTCATATCTGTTGAGGGAATGAATATGCTTGATGTTGCGCTTGCTGGCGCGCCTGTGCTGGTTCCGCTTACTTCGTAGCGTCCTGCTTCGTTTCCGAGCGTGTTTTCTGAGCCTGTGAGCGTGGAGCTGCCTGTGCCTACTGCGATGTATTGGAAGTATTCGTTTGATGCGTTTATCGCGAGGTTGCGTAGGACTTGTCTTCCTTTTATTGTTACTACCATGTTTATCACGAATAAAAGTCTGTTTGGGAGGAGCCGTTATCGTCGTAAAGGCAGGAACCGTTTCCATATTGGCCGTTTCCTGCTTGGTGGTCGTAGACTGCAGAGCTGCCTATGTTTCGGGTTTTTATTTGTAGGAATCTTCCGGGACCTTCGGACACGTCTGCAGTGTCGTTTACTTCCACGAGTTTGATTAATGGGCTGCCTGTTTCGACTTGTTCAAGGTTTTCTACTCTTTTTTCTAGGTCTTTTTCCCAGTTGTAGAGTTTGATGTCTGATTGGCCGACTATGACTTCTGCTTTCATGCCTTGTTGTTGGCCGTATGTGATTCGAATATCTTTGATTGTGAATGTTTCGTTGGTGATGGGGGTGTTGGCTTTTGAGTCATTGACTATGATTGTTCTGCCTGCGCGCATGTTTGGGTCTATGTCGTTGGTTGTGAGTGTGCCTCTTTGTATGGGGTCTTTGTATGTTTGGACGAGTGTTTTTGCTAGTTGTCTGGCGTCTTCTCTGTTTGTGAGGTTGTTGTCGAATTTTCTGTGGGCGTAGAGTCCGTAGCTGCCTATGCTGTCCGGGTCGTCTTCGTGGACGACGACGCCGTAGACGCCGCCTTCGACTATCCAGTCGTTGGCGAGGGGGACTTCGTATTCCCATTTTCCTATTTTTTCTGCGTTTGAGCCTACCGTGAGAGTTTTTCCGCTGCTTGTGGTTCCGATGGGTTCGAGGTAGAAGTTGTCTTCCGGGTCGAGGTACCACTGCCAGTTTAAGGTGTCTGCGATTGTGTCGATGGCTGTTCTGACTGATTTTACGGCTCTGAAGTCGTTGAGTGTGGTGTCGTTGTTTTGGATGTTGGTTGTGTCGAAGGTTGTGTAGGTGGTGATGAGGCTTCCAGCTATTTCTGTGAGCTTGTAGTCTCGGTATCGTTCTGTGGCTTGTGTTCGCCCTAGGAGCGCGGCGTTGGATAGGGCTTGGATTTCGTAGTTGGCGTAGTCGGTGTATTTTCTTATGTATCCGTTAAACATTTTTTGTCCGTTTATTCGGAGTCTTACTTCTTGGTTTTCTATGATTTCTGCTCCGGAGTGTGCGCGGGTGAGCGTGCAAGAGAGTTTGTCAATGGCTTTTATGTCGTCGGAGTATTCTAGTTTTGTGATGTGGTCTGTGACTTCCATTGGCGTGTTGGTTGCGGTGGTTCCGCTTGCGTCTAGGCGGTATTGGTAGAGGAGGCCGTTGGTAATGGGTTGGTTTGAGAGGTAGATGTTTCGTATTTCTGTTTCTGTGAGCGCGCGGTTGTAGACTCTGATTTCGTCTAGCGTGCCGCTTGTGAACCTGTTTTTTGGTGTTACTGTTGCGATGAGGAGGTCTTGGTTGTTGGTGAGGCTGCCTATGGTTTGAGCGTCTGTTCTAGCGATTTGCGCGTCTATGTATGCGGTTCCTGTCGCGCCGTCCCATGTGAGTGCAAGGTGATGCCAGTTTCCGTCAAGGCTGCCGTTTGCGAAGGTTTCTTGGAGGAAGTTGTTGTTTCCGTCGGTTATTGTGTAGTTGAATGCTTTGGTGGTGCCGCTGGAGGTTCCTAGGGCCCATCCGGAGTTTGCTCCTGCGTGGGATTCGATGGTGCCGCTGATTTGTTGGATTATTGTGTTTTCGTTGTTTTGTTGGCCGAGTTGGACCCAGGCTGTGGCTGTGAATGCTGTTGTGATTCCGTCTAGGTGGGTTGCTTGGAGGAAGTCGTTGCTGCCGTCGAATCCTAGGGCGCTGCCGTTATGTCCTGCAGTCCATTGGGCTCCGCTGATGGTGGCGTTCGCGTGTTCGCTTCCTATTTCGAGTGTGAGCGTGGTCATGCTAGTATACTTCTCCTTCTGTGAATCTGATTAGGCATTCGAGTTTATTAACGTCTCCTGCGGTTTCTTTGTGTCTCCAGTGTGCGAGGCCTGCGAAGCTGCCCGCGCGGTTTGGGATGATTAAATAGTGTTGGAGGTTGGAAACGTTGAACATGTAGTTGTCTGCGGCGGTGATTTTGCTACCGTTGTTGGTGATTCCTTCGACGCCTGTGCCGCTTCCTAGGTTGTATCCTTCTATGAGCAGCGCGCGGAGCATGATGTCTCTTTGCCTGCCGCCAAAATCGTTTATTATTGTGTCTGCGCTGGTTCCTGCTGGCATGGGCATTGTGTCTGGGTTGGGGTCGAGTGATTCGTCTTTATCTTTGACAAAAAAGTAGAGGTGTTGTCCTGGGCTTCCGTTGTTTATTTCTATTAAGTTGCTCATTTCAGGCTCCTTGTCTGTTCCATTCTTGCTCGTAGGCTATCTCTTTGGCGAGCGTGACGATGTTTCTTGTGTCGTTGAGTTGGGCGTTGTTGAGGTTTACTGTGACGCGGTTGTCCTGGTTGACTCCAAATCCGCTGGGCATTGAGAACTGGTTTGTTCCGGTTCCGGTTGTTGGGAGTTGGAATGTGGGTTGTTGATTGTAGCCGCCGGGAGGGATGGTGACTTTGGCGTTTGCTAGTTGTTGTTCTATTAAGTTTGCTGTGTTTAGCTTGTTGCGTCTGAAGAAGGAGTTGAGAGCTTCCACAAATTCGCGGATGGGACCTGTGATTGCGTTGACTGCTGTTAAAAGCGCGGAGAGTGTGTTGGTGAGTGTTTTAAGGTCTGCGATGAGGCCTTGCATTTTTTCGCGTACTTCTGCGATGCGAGTGGCAGTGTCTTCGCTCATTCCTTCGAGTGTGGTCTGGACTTTGTCCGCTAGATCTGGGAAGGTTTGAGTGGTTAGTGTGTCGAAGGCTGAGTGGATTGTTTTCATCACGGTTCCGTTTTCTGCTCCAAAAGTGAGGGAGACTGCTGCATCTATGCTGTTCATCGCGCTGGCGACTGTTGCTGCGATTCCTCCGCTTTCTTCCATTTTGTTTATTGCGGTTTGGATGGAGTCCGGGAGGACTTCTATTTTGTTGGCGATGATGTCTATTTCTGCTTTGATGAAGTCTCTTATAGTAGGCAGGTTTTCGATTAGGCCTTCGAACATTTCGTCAACGAAGTCACTAAAGTGGGTTTCTATCCCAAAGAGGCTGAAAAAGGCGTCCGCGATATCCGCGATTAATCCTGTGGTCTGTTGGAGGACTGGTAGGAGGACTGAAGCTGCAGTGTAGGCTAAATCAATAAAGAGGTCCATCACTGGCTCGAATAAGGCGGTCATTCCACTGACGAACGCTTCGGTCATTATCATTGGAAACATTACTGGTCCGAATGTTTCCAATTGGCTTTTCCGTTCGCGTATTTGTTTCATGTATGCTCGAATGAAAGGCATTAACAAGCGGTTTAAAATCCGGATTAGGGGCGCGAGCATGTAGAATAAAGGCATTAGAATAGAGGTTAGGAGTAGGTCTATGGGTTTTAGGATGAGGGAGAGGAGGGAGACTATTCGGCCTAGCATTTGCAGGAATGTTTTGAATGCGTCGGAAAGGAAGTTTAAGAGAGTGGGAATCGCGGCCATTACCGCGCCAGCTACTGCTCCGCCTATCAACCCGCCGATTGCTGCGTTTCCCGCGCCCCCGGCTCCGCCGCTTGTGTTTGCGTCGACTGTTTTGGTGAGCGCGTTTATTTTCTTTTGGGCTTCTTCTGTGTTCAGTTTCAGTATTGCTTCGAGGCTGTATGTTTCCATTTTATGGTCCTCCGGGTTTGGGTTTGTTTTGTTCTTGGGCGACCCATACTTCCAGGATGTCTTCCAGCTGGCGCTTGTCTGTGGCGTCTACCTGAGAGGGCGTCCAGCCTTTTTTTGCGAATACGGCATAAACGATTTTTTGTGTGAGTTCCGGGTCTGATGTTCCGTATTTCACTGCGTCTCTCAGGCGGATTTTTCCATTTTTCCGGGACTTTGGTTTATCTTGTTTATTTGTTCGTAGATGTGGGTTCCTGTGGCCGCGTCAAGGTTTTGTATCCCTTCGAGTGTTATGGGGAAGGGGGCTTTTGTGATGCCTTTCAGCATGGTTGTTTCTATGAGTTTTTTCTGGCTGAAGCTTACTTTTGCGGGCCTGACGGTCGTGTCTACGACGGTTGCTTGTTCGCTGATGTCGTTTTGTTCGCCGAACGTGAATGATTTTATGGTCACGTCTTCTTGTTTTCCTTTCCAGTTGATTTTAATTGTTTTTTCTGTCACTGTACCACCTTATATTCCCAGCATTGGGCTGCCTCCGTTTATGCAGGTCACGCTGCCGCAGTATGCTGCGCGCATGACTACGTCTTCTTTCACGGTTTCGTCGACTGTTGGGTTTATTGTGTGTTGGTCGAACCATACGCTGCCCAGGTTGACTTGGATGTTGTTTTGAGCTGTTCCGCTGCCTGTTGTGTTGTAGTTGAGTGTGACGTAGGCTTCGGGGTCTGGGTTGACTTCTAGTCCGTCGCTGGCTCCGTAGAACCTGTTCATGAATTCTGTCGCGTCTTCTAGGAGGAAAGTTCCTCGCAGGCGGTATTCTCTTTTTCCTGGTGTGCTCTTAGTAGGTACTTGACTTCCGTTTCCTGTTTCCAAGACTGCGTTGTTTGTGAATACGAGCTCGTGGCTTGGAATGGTTGAAATGGTTGAGCCTGCAATGTTCAAGGTGGCTCCTGCGAAGCTCACTGGCTGGTATGTTTCCGTGACGCTGTTTCCCTGGAGCGTGGAGCTGGGTGTTTCGTTCGCGTAGGGAATTTCAAGCCTGAGTCTTACTATCTGGTTTTTTGTTGCTGTGAGAGTGGCTGAGTTGATTATTCCTCCGCGCAGACTCCTGTGTAAGTTAGTGCTTAGGTCGTAGCCGTTTGCAATGGTTATGGTGGGAAGCCTGTTCGATTCAACGTAGGTGTGTGTGTACCATGCGACGGGACTGCCTGTGAAGACTGTTCCGACGTGGGAGCCGAGCAGAGAGTAGAAAAACCAGGGGTTTGAGAGCTGGCAGTCTATGGTGGCCATGCCTTCAAAGTTTTTTGCGACCATTGTCTGCATGTTCCTATTGTATAAATCGTAGATGGGTTCGAGATTTCTTTTACTATCTACGTTTATTCGCACGTCTCGTCCGAACGGAGTGTCGAAGGGACTGCCTGCTGTTCCCAGCGAGCCTAGCCCTTCACTTGCGTATGACGCATATACGCGGTTTCCGCCTATTCCTTCTGTTCCCATTTTAATACCTCTTTAGTCGTTTATGATGAATTTTCCTTTTGCGCGCAGGCCTTGCACGGAGATTTTGTCGTGTCTTCCGGGTTCCATGCCTCTTGGCGTGAAGCCTGCTGGATGTAAATAAGGAATATGATAAAAGTTGTTTGTGTTTGCGAGGAGTCCTGATCTGACTTCCTGGAGCAAGTCGGTTAATTGCTTGTTGGATGTTGCGTAAACACGAAGGTCTATGTCTAGTTCTTCTTCTGTTGCTGTGCCGTCTGTCCCAAGAGGTTCTTCGCGTGATGTGATTGAGTAGCCTATTCGGGGGTAGCTGTCGAGTGAAATGTCTTTCCGGGGGTAGTCCGGAAAAATCCAGCCTTCTCCGTGCGCGTAGGTTACGACTGCGCTTCCTCCGCTTGTGATTGCTGTGGTGAATGTGACGGTGGGAATGCTGCCTGTTGTTTTCAGGTTGAAGTCGTAGTCTGTGCCGTAGTTTTGGTCTGTGCCGCCCACGCTTACGCCGCTAATGAGTTGGACTGCGTGTCCGCTGCCTATCTCGAATTCTGTTGTGGTTCCATCTCCGGAGAGCGTGGTGGTGGCGTAGGTCGCCCTGTTTTTGGGGTCTGTAGTGTGAGTTCTGAGGAAGTTGGTGAGTTCGTTGTTTATGTCGGAAGGTTGTGTGATGGTCATGCTTCGCCTCGCGTTACTTGCTGGATTATTTTCCCGATGTCCTTTTTAGCGTATTGGATGGCGGGTCGCAGGAAAGGGGCTTCGGGAATTCCGTTTTTTTTGATGTTCATTGCGATGGGCCATCCTGCTCCGGGCATGCCGTGTCTGGCCGCCCATTTTTCTATTTCGTCTACTGGAGGGAGTGTTCCTGGAGCGCGACCGTATTCGACTACTGGCGCGTAGGGCATGTCTGAGCCGATGGTGATGGTGTTTCCGTTTATTTCGTAGGTGATTGAGTCTCTGAGGAAGCCTATGTCTTTTTTGACGAGTTCCTTGGCTTTTTGTGTGACCATGATTGCGACGCGTTTTAGGATTTGGGGGTTTACTTCGCGGACGATAATTTCTTCAGTGAGTAGTTTCATTAAATTCCTCCTGTGACGCGGTAGAGTCGCGCGTAGCCGTATATGGCTGTGCCGTTGTATTTTCTGTGATCTGTTTCTCGGACTTCAAGATCTACTCCGCTGTAGTCGATGATGTCTCCTTGGTTGAGTATGACGCTGCCGTTGGTGATTGCTAGGGCGTCTGCGTCTTTGAAGTCTCCTTCTTTTCCCTGGATCCTTTTTAGGGGGCGGGGTATTAGGAAGCCTTTGTGTGTGACTTGGGCTCCTGTGGTGTTTATTTCGTCTCCGTAGATGTTGTCGGTGGTTTGTGTGGTGGGGGAGACGTTGAACTCGGTTCCTCTAGTCGTGATTGCTTTTTGCATTTGGTCCTGGAGCCGAGTTGCGTCACTCATCTGAACACCATTTCCGTCCCGCAGTTTGGACAGGTGGGTGGTTTTTCTCCTTTTCCAAGGTAGCCGCATTTAGGGCACGCACAGTTGAATTCTGTTTCTTCTGTGGGCATGTTCTTTTCTTCTGCTGGCTTGGAGGTTTCCTTCTTTTCTTTTGTGAGTTCTTGCGCGCTTGCTGGTTTGGCTATGTTGTTTTCTAGTGTTTCTTTCAGCTTTTGGGTTACCTTTTCGCGTGGTTTTTCTCTTTTTTGTTCGTGGACTAGGAGGTGCTCAAGATCTTCTTGGGTTAGTTTGGTTTCTCGGAGGTCTTTGAGGATTGATTGTGTGTTTTGTCCGAGGAAGTTTTCCGTGTCTTTTTCGTCGAGTGTCAGCATGTTAATCAACCATTTACTTTTGTGTATCTTATGGGGCGGCCTATTTTTTTGAGTGATGTCATTGCTCTGTCCAGGTGGTATTGGAGTTGTTGTGCGTGCATGTTGGATTCTTGGCCTTTTGATATGGTGAATTCGCCTTGGGTGATGTTGAAGTCTATGCCTACTCCTGTCATGTAGGAGCGAAGGTTTGCGCAGCCTAGGTGGATGAGGATGGGTTCGTATTTGTTTTCGATTGTGGTGGTGTTTATTGCGGTGCCTGTGTAGTTTTCTATGTCTTTTGCTGCGTCTTCGAGGTAGCCTCTTATCATGGCGTCTGTGACGTTGGAGTCGATGTTGGGTATTCTGTCTCGAACTTTGTGGACGAGTTTGTCTATGCCGGGTTGTTGTTTTGCTTCTATTACTCGGAAGACTTCTTGTTTGGCGACTGGGAGGTTGTTTACGCTTCCGGCCCACGTGATTCTCCAGAAACCGAGACTTCCGTTTGTTGGGATTTGGGGTTCCCAGTAGTAGGTGCCTGTGCCGCTGGCCGTGGGGTTTGTTATGCTTCCGGCGACGGTTCCGTTGGGGTCTTCGATGGTTGCGTATAATCCGCTTGCGTTGACGAGACTGCCTGTCACATCTTCGAAGGTTGCTTGGAACCTGGGAGTGGTCCCTCTGTAGTGTTCGTCGTAGACTGTCATAATTACCACTTGGATTTGAGTTGCCGCTTGGCAATTTAAAGAAAAGATGAGGGAGTATAAAAGAAAAGGGGTTTTTAAATACTAGATAGTTGTACGTTTCTGTTGGCGTGGCTGGTTGTGATGTCGCGCGTTTGGGTTGTGAGCGTAGGTTTTCTTTCGAGTGTGGAGAGAGTTGCTTTTCCTCTGTTGGCTAGGACGGCGATTTTGGACTGGCTTTGGATGGTCTGATAGTTGTTTATTTTTTTGATTGTTGTCCGGGAGGTGGTGGTGCGGGTGGTGGTGTCTTTGATGGTGGAGGTTGAGTTGATGGTTTGGGTTTGCTGTTTTTTTATCCAGGAGGTGGATTCTATTGTTTGGGTGTTGGTGTCCTGGATTGCAGTGGTTGAGTTGATGGTTTGATAGTTGTCTCTTTTTTTGATGGTTGTCGTAGATTCTATCGTTTGGGTGTTGGTGTCCTGGATTGCAGTGGTTGAGTTGATGGTTTGGCCTGTTTCTTGTTTGATGTTTGATTGTGATTCTATTGTTTGTGCCTGCGTTTTTTGGATGATGGTGTCTGATTCAATGGTTTGATAGTTGTCTCTTTTTTTGATGGTTGATGTGGAAGTTGTTGTTTGATAATTGTTTTTTTTCTTTATTGTTGACGTGCTTTCGATGGTTTGGGAGGAGGCAGAAGTGTGGATTGAAGACGTGGAGGTTATTGTCTGGGTTGTTGCTTTTTGGATGTTTGATTGAGTTTCTATTGTTTGGCCCGTGGTTTTTTGGATGGTTGTGGTTGATTCAATGGTTTGTGCTTGCTGTTTTTTTATCCATGAAGTGGATTCTATTGTTTGTGATGCGCGGGTTTTTATCCAGGAGGTTGATTCTATTGTCTGGGTTTGTCTTACTACAAAGCCTATTGTTCCTCCGGTTCGTTCTGGCATGATCTCACGCTGTTTGGAAATTGAATTGGTACGAGTCGCAGGGGGGAGCGACGCTTGCGTAGTCTGCCCAGAGGCATACTTCCTGGCAGTTGTCTTGGGCGAGGTCTGCGATTATTGTTTGGTAGGAGTCTGAGAGTGTGATTGCGTCGGCTGTGGTGTAGTCGTCGTCTGCTTTGAGTGTGATTGTTCCGCTGGAGCAGGAGATGGTTGTGTTCAGTTTCATTTGCATGGATGCGGTTGCTGTGCCGTTGTTGCATATTCGGAGTATGCATTGGCTTGAGCCTGCGTTCTGGTTGTCTGGTTCGCAGTCTGATTGAGTGGGCGCGCATACTGTTCGAATGGAGGAGGTTGTAGTGAATTCGTTCCAGGCGGTGCTGTTCCAGTAACTGATATTAAGGTCTTCTGTGCCGTTTGTCGTGTTGTAGGAATACGTGTTGTTGGCCCATTGGTCTGCAGTGTCGTTTGCGTATATTTTCCAGGCTATCCACGCGCCTACTGTTGAATTGACTGTTTTGGTTACATTACTCCAGTTGGCTGTTCCTACCATAGGTACAAAAGAGTCGTTCACCCAACCTCCGGAGGTTGTTTGGTTTCCGGTTATGAAAAACTTGAGGTCGTTGTTGGAATCCGTGCTCCAGGAAGAGCCTGCGTTGTTCGTGTAGACTATGTCTCCTGAGTGTGTGTCTGCTTCGTCATACCTGATTTTGTAGGAGTTGTCAAGGTCGCAGCCTGAGACTGTGTCTTCTATTACTACTGCATATAAAGTGTTTGCTGTGAGGTTTGCGTCGGTGAAGTTAAATTCGTAGTCTGAGGCAGTGGTGCCGAACGTGCTTGTGTTGTATGTGGTGGTTGAATTGTAGAGGACCGTGTCCGGTTCATCGCTACCGTCCAGAGAGTATATTCTGACGGAAATGTTGCATTTTGGGAGGTAGGGGTCGCCAGCGCGGTAAAGAAAAAAGGTTACGTTGTGGACGTAAAAGTCTTGCGTGTTGTTGAATTGTTGACCTTTCCATCTGTCAGCATATTGGACGTACGCGCCGCGGCTGTCTGTTTGGGTGATATTGACGTCTGTTGTGTCTGATCCGGTGCATGTGCTTCCGTTGTATGTTCCGTTGCAAAAACTGAAAATGTAACCGCTCAAACCATTGTCATCTTCCCATTTGAGCCTATGCTCTACTGGACTGCCTGCTTGCGTGGAATTCGTGGAATTGCTCGAATAGGTCGGAACATTATCAGTT
>Ga0180433_10002675_pt1 | contig 27087 bp, 17 predicted proteins | sample SS_ome_8_FD_132980 | JGI IMG/M metagenome (GOLD analysis project Ga0180433, IMG submission 132980) | Hypersaline lake sediment archaeal communities from the Salton Sea, California, USA - SS_1_D_1 metaG | ecosystem: Environmental > Aquatic > Non-marine Saline and Alkaline > Hypersaline >... | reverse complement strand
GCCGCGCTCATATCGGCGGCCTCGCCGCTCGCGGCTGTTATCTCCTGCGGGCCGAAGGAGCGATTCAACCTGCCGAGGCCGGAAGTATTGGAGAGGTTAAGAGCGCACGGAGTATCGACGATGATGACGGTCCGCGACGGCGCGGTGCTTGTAAGGACGGACGGCGAGAGAGTGACGGTCACGCCGTACTTGAGGCCGTCGGAATCGTTCGTGCTCTACCCGGCGGATGGGTGAGCGATGTCTCCCCGGGGAGCGACCGGAGATCCGTCGCCCGGCGAGACTGGATGAGGGCGGACGATCTTTCGTAGCGACCATTTGTGCAGGAGGGAGCCGAGATCCACCTCAGCGAAGCTGAGGTTAGCTCGGCGACCGGGCGCAGGGAGCAAGGAAGATCGTTCGCACGCACCGCAGGAGAGGGCAGAGAGCCACTTCCGCGAAGCGGGCGCGGGGGCCCAAGAAGACCTTTCGCCCGCACCGGACAATCGGAGGGTTGCTCAGACGTGCCGCGCATGTATGATTAGGATACGGAGCGCGATGAGGAATGGTACCGGATCCAACACAGGGGGTTGCAGGTGCGAGCTCACAACCATCTTCTGGGCGTGCTTAGCCTAGGGCTTCTTGCGGGCTTGGCGTTCGCGTTCGGACCGGCGGGCTACTATGCGATCACGCATGATTATCTAGATCACAAATTCTACAGGACGATTCTGTACCTCGTGGGTGGAGGCATCGGCCGGTTTCTACCCCCGGCGCTCGTAATTGTGGCCGCGATCGCGGCAGTGACGTTCGGTTGGGCGCGGCTGCGCGATCGGGGATCGAGCATGCTCCCGAAGCTGCTCGGAATCGCCGCCGGGGTCGCGTTCTTCCTGGGGTTCGGTTTCAGACACAATCACTCGCACTTTTTCGAGTACTGGCTCGTCAAGAAGAGGATCGTATTGGGCGTGAAGACGCCCGAGGCGCTCTTCCACTGGGACGTGTGGAGACCGAACATAATGATAACCGCGGCGGCGCTCTTGTGCGGCTTCATTGTCTGGTGGCTGGCCCGCCGGGCTATCCCCGAAAGAGGAGGCGTCGGGCGGGCGTTCTGGAGAAGAATGGGGCATCCGGTCGCCGCCGCTCTTCAGATCGCGATTGTAGCGGCCGTCCTTTTGGGAGCGCAGATCGTACGCGACTCGGGCTCGGATCGTCCCAACATAGTCATGGTCTCCCTCGACACTCTCAGGGCGGATCACCTGGGCTGCTACGGCTACTTCCGGGACACCTCGCCGGAAATCGACCGGCTGGCGGCCGAAGGGATAAGGTTCGAGTGGGCGTTTTGCCAGGCGCCCAGCACCGAACGGTCCCATATGTCGATGTTCACCTCGCTCTATCCCACGGTCCACGGGGTCAGTCTCAGGCATAGGCTTCAAGACGGCAGGGTCACACTGGCCGAGTACCTGCGTGAAAGCGGGTATAGGACGGCCGCCTGCACCGACGCCGGCTACATGAGACGAGGGTTCGGCTTCGCCCAGGGTTTCGAGCGCTACGAGGATTTCAAGATGGTGGGTCTGGCCCGGTCGGTTCCCAGGGTGCTGGGCTGGATGGACGAGTGGGCGGCCGATGAGCCCTTCTTTATTTTTCTGCACACATACGAGATCCATTCTCCCTACGCTCCGCCCAAGCCTTGGCGGGACATGTTCGTCGATCCCGAATACGACGGCGGTTTTCACCCGGGCTCGGCCGAGCTGACGGCGGTCCGGAGACGAGTTCAAGCCGATCCCGAGGCAGGGCACGGACTGTCTCCCGAAGACGTGGAGTTCATCAAGGCGCGCTACGACGGCGGAATCCGATTCACCGATCACTGGATGGGGGAGTTTATCAAGGGTCTTGAAGAGCGGGGACTCCTCGATAAGACGTGGCTCGTCGTCACATCGGACCACGGAGAGGAATTCACCGAGCACGGCACGGTCTTGCACGGTGAGCTATATCATACGAATACCCACGTCCCGCTTATCGTGCGGGCGCCGGGCGGCTCGCCGGGCGGGATCACTATCCCTGAGATAGTGGAATTGCTGGATCTTATGCCCATGTTCCTGGAGATCGCCGACATCGAGCCCGTTGACGTGCTCGAGGGGGTGAGCCTTCTGCCGTTGATCAACGGGGACTCCGGCGGGCGCTGGAACGTCGCGTTCAGCGAACACCCCGGAAAGCCCGGATGGCGCAGGGGGATCACTTCTCCCACTCTACACTTGATAACCTCCTTCTTGCCCGGGGATCTCGAAGTCTATGACTACCGCGCCGACCGCCTCGAACAAAATCCGATAGGCGGCAGCTACCGTTTTGAGGAAGTCGGCAATCTGATCTCACTGATGGATGAGTGGACCAAGAAGCAGGTGGCAGCGGCCGAGGCCTATGGAGGGCCCGAACGCCTGGAAGTGGATGCGGACACGGAATCGCAACTTCGCAGCTTGGGCTACATAAAGTAGACTCGCGCGGGAAGTCCGGCCTCTTGCGCCGGCGCGCCGGATGGCATATTCTCATGACCGGCGGGGCTTACACGCAGACGGCGCGATTCAACCGCGGCACAGAGGCCGCCGGAGCCCGGGTGAGGGGCGAGCAGGAGCAGGGGCGCGTTGATTTTGGCTCAAGGGGGGCTCGGTTTTGAACGTGAAGGCAGACAATCCCGACGGCAAAACAGCGATCGGGGTGCTTGCGTCGGGGAGAGGAACGAACCTTCAGGCCGTCATCGACGCGACCGCGTCCGGGGAGCTCCCCGCGCGAGTGACCGTGGTCCTCAGCGACAACGAGGACGCTTTCGCGCTGGAGCGGGCGAGAAGGGCCGGCGTGCAAGCGCTTCATATTCCGCCGGGGCGGTTTAGGACGAAGCTCGAGCCGGAGATCGAGCGGCGGTACGTCGAGGCGCTCATTGACAGGGGGGTCGACCTGGTGCTCTTGGCCGGATTCATGAGAGTGCTGCACGGTGATTTCCTCCGGGCGTTTCCGGACCGCATCATGAACATACACCCTTCGCTATTGCCTTCCTTCCCCGGCCTAAACGCGCAGAAGCAGGCCTGGGACTACGGCGTCAAGGTCGCCGGATGCACCGTTCACCTGGTGAACGATACCGTTGACGGCGGGGCGATTATCCTTCAGAGGGCGGTCCAAGTCATGGAGGATGACACTCCGGACACTCTGGCCGCGAGGATACTGAAGGAAGAGCACCGCTGCTACGTGGACGCCGTCGGACTCTTCTGCCGGGGCAGGCTGAAGATCGAGGGGCGCAGGGTGCGCGTCCTGCCGGCGTCCCCGAGCGCATGAGCGACGCGTTTTTCGGGACAGGCCGCGCCGCATCAACGTTTGATGAGGGCGGCTCAGGGGGGGGCAAGTCACGGCCTTGCCCGCCGTGTTTGGGAGCGGGATGCGGGAGTTGGATGGCGGGGAGAAGGGGGCAGCCGCCCCGGTCGGGGGCATCCCGGCGAGTCCGGAGCGATCATAACTATGAAGGCTGAACAACCAAAGAGGGGACCCGCGCGTGAAGGCGATAACTGAGCTTGACCTGGGTGAATTCAAACCGAGTTTTACCGGAAAAGTCAGAGAGGTGTTCGAAACGGGCGATAGGCTCGTAATAGTCGCATCGGACAGGATATCCGCGTATGACCATATTCTCCCGACGGGCATACCAGGCAAGGGAGCAATCCTGACGACGATGTCCGCTTTCTGGTTCGACCGGCTGCGTTCGGTTGTGGACAATCACTTCATAACCTGCAGGGTCGAGGACATGCCTCCTCCTTTCAGCGACCACAAATCGCTCCTTTCCGGCCGCGCGATGCTCGTAAGAAAGGCGTCGAGGTTCGACGCCGAGTGCGTCGTAAGGGGGTATCTCGCCGGATCGGGATGGAAGGAGTATACGGCGAGCGGAAAAGTCTGCGGGATAGAGCTTCCGCCCGGGCTGACTCGGTCGGAGAAGCTGCCCGAGCCTATCTTTACCCCCGCGACCAAGGCCGTCGAAGGTCACGACGAAAACGTAAACTTCGAGGTCTTCACGGGCATCGTGGGAGCGGAGCACGCCGAGAGCCTGCGTGAAATCAGCGTCGAGCTTTACAAACGGGCTCATGAATACTCAATGGCGAGAGGATTGGTTCTCGCCGATACCAAGTTCGAGTTCGGAACGATCGGGGGAAAGGTGGTCCTGATAGACGAGGCTCTGACGCCGGACTCCTCGCGATTCTGGGCGCTGGAAGACTACGAGCCCGGGGCGGAGCAGATGAGTTTCGACAAGCAGTACGTGAGGGACTACCTCGACGGTATCGGCTGGGATAGAACGGCGCCGGCGCCGGCGTTGCCCGACGAAATAGCCGCCAAAACGAGAGAGAGATATCTTGAGGCGTTAAGGAGACTGGAGGTTCCTTTTGATAAAGGTCAATAGGGCGCTTCTCAGCGCGTACGACAAAGAGGGTCTGCCGGAGCTTGCCGAGGTTCTCGCTTCGCTTGACGTGGAGCTGGTCTCGTCGGGAGGCACGGCCGCCCTGCTGAGAGAACACGGGCTGAAGGTGCGCGAGGTCGGGGATCTCACCGGCTTCCCCGAGATGTTGGGAGGACGGCTCAAGACTCTGCACCCGAAGCTGCTGGGCGGGCTGCTCTATAGAAGAACCTCCGATGAAGACGTATCCCAAGTCGAGGAGCACGGGTTGATTCCGGTGGACATGGTAGTAGTGGATTTCTATCCGTTCGAGCGCGCGGCCGCGGCCGGAGACTCGATGACCGAGGCGGAGAAGATAGAGCTCATAGACATCGGCGGGCCGACCATGGTCAGGGCGGCGGCGAAGAACTGGGCCCACGTGCTCGTGCTCACGGATCCCGGCCGGTACGAAGAGGCGGCGGTCCGGCTCAAGGAGGGCGGAGGGAAAGTCAGCCCTGAATTCAGCCGGGCGATGGCCGTGGAGGCGTTTCGGAAAACCTGTATTTACGACGCGATGATATCGCGCGAGCTCGGCGCGTCCGAGGCCGAGATGTTTCCGTTGACGTACGTGAGAGGTTTCAGGCGTAAGACACTGCTCCGGTACGGTGAGAACCCGCATCAGAAGGCGGCCCTCTACGTCGAGCCCGGGAGGGAGGGCGGCGTGGCGGGCTCGGATCCCCTGCATGGGAAGGCCCTTTCATTCAACAACCTTTGGGACCTACAGGCCGCATGGGACGCCGTGGCGGAGTTCGACCGGCCCGCATGCGTTGTGGTAAAACACCGCAACCCTTGCGGCGTCGCGACGGCGGATGATCCCGCGACCGCGTTTGTGAAGGCGAGGGACGCCGACGCTCTGAGCGCGTTCGGCGGCGTGATCGCCTTCAACCGGGAGGTGGATACGGCGGCATCCGAGGCCGTCGCTTCCTCTTTCTTTGAGTGCGTGGTCGCGCCCGCCTACGAGGACGCCGCTCTGGAAAGGCTTAAGAAAAAGAAAAACCTCCGGCTGTTGAAAGTGGACCGGGCCGCGGGGAGAAGCGCCGGTCCGGTCGAACGCGGATTGGGGGGAGGACTTCTCATAGAGGAGCACGACCCGCCCGGAGTTGTCCCTGAAATGAAGCCGGTCACCGAGAACGAGCCCACAAGCTCGGAGATCGACGACTTGCGTTTCGCCTGGGCCGTTGCCAAGCACGTTACGTCGAACTCGATAGTGCTCGCCAAGGACGGCGTAACGGTCGGTATCGGATCGGGCCAGACAAGCCGTATTGACGCGCTGAACGTGGCGATTATGAAGGCCGAACGCGCCGACGCCGACGTGAAGGGCGCCGTTATGGCCTCCGACGGCTTCTTCCCATTCAGGGATTGCGTGGATCGGGCGCATGAAATGGGCATAACCGCCGTTGTGCAGCCGGGGGGCTCCGTTCGCGATAGTGAGTCGATAGAGGCCGCCGACTCGCACGGCATGGCGATGTTGTTCACAGGCAGGCGCTGCTTTAGGCACTGATGTTAGGTTTCTTCTCGAAATGGCCCCCGCTCGGCTCCCGCGGCTCGGAGTCCGTGAAGAGGACCGCGTCGATGCGGCTCTCCGCGGCCTTTCTCCCGCTCCCGATCCTCTGGGCATTCTCGTCCGCCGCTCTCGCGGCGCCTTCCAAGATGCTCCTGGACGATCCGGCCGGTTTCGCCGACGGCGCCTTGGCCGAGGCCGAGGCTCGGGCGCGAAAGTGGGGCATGGACGTGCCTCACCCCGCTTTCACTTTCGACGCTTCCAAGTACGAAGGGGCCGTCGCCAAGCGCAACGCGCTCGTCATCCTGATCGACTTCGAGGACAACCAAGGTTCTTTGGCGAAGGGCAACTTCGAGAACTTGCTCTTCAGCAGGGGCACGTATTCGACGGGCAGCATGCGGGATTTTTACCTGGAGAACTCCTACGGCCTGCTTGACGTTCAGGGACAGGTCGTAGGGTGGGTGAGGTCATCGAGGACTTACGAGTACTACCACGACTTCAGCGCCGGCCTGAATCTCAGTCCGATGACCGATCGAAACGCGCGGGGGATGGCGGAGGAAGCCCTTCGGCTTGTAGATCCTTTCGTGGACTTCTCCGACTTCGACAACGACGGGCCCGACGGTGTTCCTTCGTCCGGAGACGATGACGGCTACGTCGACGCGCTCTTGATCGTGCACGCCGGCCCGGGGGCCGAAGAGACCGGCAGGCCGACCGACATCAGATCTCACCAGTCGTACTTTCTGGACGACCAGGTCTATGACGGGGTCCGAGCGGCGCTTTACACCACCGAGCCCGAGAACGGGAAAGTCGGAGTGTTCGCTCACGAGTTCGGCCACACGCTGGGGCTACCCGATCTCTATGACTTGAGCGGGGCGGGGCTGGGGCTCGGCGACTGGTCGTTGATGGGAACGGGTGTCTGGCTGGACGAGGGCCGTACGCCGGCGCACTTGGATGCCTGGTCCAAGGTCTTTCTGGGTTTCGTTGAGCCGTTGATACCGGAATCCAACGCGGCGGGCGCGGTTCTGCCTCCGATCGAGGAGGAGCCCGCCGTATATAAGGTGTGGACGAACGGGCGTCCGGGGAGCGAGTACTTCCTCGCGGAGAGGCGCGAGCGGCGCGGCTTCGACTCATACCTTCCCGGAGAGGGGATGCTGGTCTACCACGTGGATGAGGCCATTCGTCTTCAGAACGACCCCAATCATTACAAGGTGGCACTTGAGCAGGCCGACGGGCTGATGCAGCTCGAGTTCGGCTTTGGAAACGCGGGAGACACGGGCGACCCCTACCCTGGGGCTACCGGGAACACGCTTTTCGGCTACAACGCGAATCCCTCCAGTCAGGCTTACGACGGTTCGAACACTCAGGTCTCTCTTTCCGACATCAGAGAGGGACTCGGCGCGACGATCTTTGATGTCGAGGTCGAGACGAAACCCGAGTTCGTGCTTGTCGGCGCGGCCGTCGAGGAAGTCGAGGGTGACGGAGACGGTCGGGTCGAGCCCGGTGAGCGCGGCCGGGTGAACGCCCTTCTGACCAACGTGGGGTTGGGGGCCTCTGGCGTTCAAGGCTTCATAGAAGCGGTCGATCCGGCTGTTGTCCTGGAGAGCTCGACCGTGTCCCCGGGAGACGTTCGGGCCGATTCGAGCTTCAGCGGGGAGTTCACTTTTTCGCTTGACCCGGGGGTGGACGTCGACCCGATAGAGATGGCTTTTGAAATGGAGATCACGGACGCGCAGGCGCGATCGTGGGATATCTCCTTCGCCGTCGGGGGCGGAGAGGTCTTCGGGTTTTCGGATGACTTCGAAGAGGGAGGCTCTTGGTCGCACGCCCCGGTTACCGAAGGGCGGGCGGACGCGTGGGCCGTCACGACGGAGCGCGCTCGCTCGGGGGATTTCTCATGGAGGTTCGGATCGGGGCCGGCTTACCCCAACCTGTCGGACGGCGCCCTTGTGAGCCCGCCCATTGTCCTTCGAGAGGGATCGCAGCTCGGCTTCTTCTACTGGGTGCGGGCCGAGTCGCTGGGGTCGTCGGCGGCGTGGGACGGCGGCGCTGTTGAGATATCACATAAGGGGGGGGCTTGGCGGAAACTGGATCCCGTGGGCGGCTATCCTTTCACTGTGCTGGAGTTCGGAGATACGCCTCTATCCGGGAGGGGCGTCTTCGCCGGGATAAGGGACTGGAAGAGGGCCGTGTTCGATCTGTCGGAGTACGTCGGTCTCGTGAGACTGCGGTTCAGGTTTGTCTCCGACGGCAGTGAGACGGAGGAGGGCTGGTACATAGACGACGTAGTCGTGACAGCGAGAAGCTACATCGCGTCGCTTGGCGGGATCAGCGAGGTCTTAGACGGGGTAGCCGTCGAAGTCGAGGTTGCGGAATTGACCGGGCCGTTCAACGGCGCCGGGTTCGATATCTACAGGAAGATCGACGGAGGGCCCGCCGGGGCGACAGGCGGCGGCGGCGGCGGGGTCGCCGGCTTCACTCTGCTCAATGAGGAGCCTCTTGTCCCCGACGCCGAGGGTCTGGTGTCCTACGTGGATGAGAGCGCGCAAAGAGGACGGGCCTACCTTTATCTGGTCAAGGATCTCGGTCCCGCCCCCGGGGGCCTGGTCTCGTATCTCGGACCGGGCATGATTTACCTATGCTTGGGGCAGTCACGGGCCTCGACCCGTCCCGTCTTCCCGAATCCGTTCGTGCCGAGAGGCGACGGCGTCGCCGGACTTTCGATCGCCCTGCCCGATCCCGAGTGTGTGCGCGAGCCCGTGCGCGTGGACGTCCGGATAGTCGACGCCGCCGGCAGAATCGTGCGGAGAATCCCCGTCGGCGCCGTGCCGTCCGGGCTGAGAGAAGTGTTCTGGGACGGGCGGGACGAGGACGGAGAGTTGGTGCCGAGCGGTGTATACCTTTGGCGAGTTGAAGTCTCGGGGGCGGTCCTGGGGGAGAAGCTGGTTGTAATAAGATAGTGTTTCGTCGGGCGAAGAGGTGACCGGTTGCGATTCAGGTTGTTTGCACTATTCGTCGGTTTGGCGGCGGCGCTCACGGTAGCGCCGGCATGCCTGGCTGAGACCGCGCCGGACCCGAACGAGCGCGACACGATCCGGGATCTGCTCGAGAGGCTGGAAAAGACCCGCGCCGTAAGATGGTGCGCCGTGACGGAGGGGATAGCGACCCTCGTCGTCGACGGCGCCGAGAGTGAAAAGCTGCTGGTAGAGAGCCTCCCGGCCTTGGCCCAATCCGAGAAGGAACAAATCAGTGCCGAGATAAGTCTTAAGGCGGCTTCAGCACTCGCCGCCTTCGGTTTTTTAGACGAGGCCCTCGCTTTCCTTGACGCGCTCGCCGAGGAGCCGACGGAGGGAGATGCGCTTTTCCTCAAGTCATGGTGTCTTGACGGGACGGACAGGGCCGCGGAGGCCTCCAAGGGGTACGAGATCTATGAACGAGGCGGGGGGCTCTTAGGAGATTACGCTCTGCTGCGCGGCGCGAGATGTTTGAAGAAGCAGGGGTTCACCGCCGCGGGAGCCAAAGTCTTGGAGCGCCTTGTTCAGCGATGGCGCGCGGGCCCGCTCTGGGATGAGGGTGTGATCGAGCTCTGCGACTACTATCTCGATCTTGAGCGGTATGAGAGCTGCGCGGCCGTTGCGGAGCTCGCCGCGTCGGAAGCGCGAAGCGAGAGGTACAGGTATTCGGGGCTCCACTATCTCGCTCGCGCGTTCGAAGAATCGGGTCGCCGCGCGGAGGCGGTTTCTGTTTACTGGAAGATCGTCCAAGGGAACCCGTCGCACCCGAAAGCCGGCGATGCCTTTGTTTCGTTCCGGGAGATCAAGGCCGGGTTGGGGATGGAGCTCGGGGATGAGGAACTCTACCGGGGAGGCGTCGCCCTTTCCAAGACGGGCAAGCACAAGGAGGCGTACGAGGTCTTGAAGGAGCTGGCGGCAAGGGGCCGGGGCCGCCGCCACTGGCGCGACGGCGTCGGAGAAATGGCCCGGATCAGTTACGCGAGGAGGAGGTATACGGAGGCTTCCGAGCACTTCAAAGTCCTCGCGGATGAGGGGGGTCCCGGGGCCGATGAGGCGCTTCTGTGGCATGGAAAGTGCGAGCTGAGGGCCGGCAGATACGAGCGCGGCTTTGAGATATTGGAGCGACTCGGACGAGACCCCGGAGACGTGTCGATACGGGCCGAGGCGTTGTGGGAGGCTGCAAGGGAGAAAGAGAGCCAGGGGCTCATAAGTGAGGCGTTGCCGGACTACGCCTACGCGGCGGAAAACCTCTCGAAAGCGGAGCTCGGACCCGAGGCCTGCTGGAGGCTGGGGTTTTGTAGATATCTTACGGATGATTTGGAGGGGGCGCGGGAGGCCTTTGTCTTTGCCGCGGATGTCTCACGGGCCGCGTATCTCAGGGCGCAGTCCTTGTATTGGCTGGCGAAAACGCTTTGGCGAATGGAGAGGCGAGCCGAAGCCGAGAGTGCCCTTCGGAAGGCCGCGGCGGAGGGGCCGGGGGTTTACTATGGCGCGCGTGCGGCCTGGATACTGGAAAAGGACATGGGCGAGCTCGAGAACCAGTCGTTTTCTCTTCCGGGCGCGAGCGCCGTCGCGGGATCGGATCCCGCGGCCGCCGGCGAAGGGCCGGATTCGGGTGAGGGGACCGCGGAGGCGACTCAGGGAGAGAACTCTTTGATCGGTCCCGGGGGGCCAGCTATGCGTTCCCCGGACCGCGACTCCTTGCGTGAGACGCCGGACGGCACGGCCCATCCCTGCGGCGAAGTCGTAGATTATCCGGGCCTAGAGTTGCTCTCGCGAGGATCACGCTTCTCCGTCGGCGGCGCGGAATGGCACTTGGCGCGCGGCGTCCGCCTTCTCTCTTGGGGAGATAGGCGTCGCGGATCGGCAGAGATAAGAAGGGCGGTGAAGCTCGGATTCGGAAGAAGCGAGGCTGTCGCCGTCCTGAACTTTCACGGCTGCTACATCGAGGCGATGCTCTTGGCGGGAAGCCCCGGGCCGGGGCTTGATTCCCGCCCTTCCGATAGGAATCTCTATGCGTCATTCCCACTGGCCTTCGCCGATCACATCTGGCGCCACTCGGCGGAAGCCGGCCTGGACCCATTCCTTGCGCTCTCGATCGCCCGGCAGGAGAGCCGCTTCGACCCCGGGGCGGTTTCCGGTGCGGGGGCCTGCGGCTTGATGCAGATCATGCCCGGCACCGGCAGGAAGATGTCCCGCGAGCTGGGTATTCGTTGGAGGGGGAGGCACGGTCTTCTCGATCCACGGACGAACATTAGAATGGGTTCGCGCTATTTCGCTGAGATGCTCGACGCCCTCGGCAATTTGCCCGCAGCACTCGCCGCTTACAACGGCGGAGCGTCCAAGGCCCGGGAGTGGGCGGCTCTCGCGGAGGGGAAGGGGCTGGACGCCTACATAGAGATGATCGGCTACCGTGAAACCAGAAAGTACGTGAAGCTCGTAATCATGTGGTACCTGACCTACCTACGGATGTATCACCCGGAATGGGGAGGGAGCCCCCCATCCCCGGCCTCTCATCCGGCCGGTGACCCCGCGGAGCAGGGTCGTTGACTTGGCTTGAGCAGGGTGCTATTACGGTGAGGGGGACGGCTGCGGCGCGGGCGAAGGTGTTTCTCGGGACCCCGCGCCCGCTTCGCCGAGCTAATTGCGGCTTCGCGGCAGTGGATCTCGGCTCGCTCCTGCGAAAGGGGTCCTTTCGAAACATCCTTCGCACGCGTTGAGGTGCGCCTGGTGTTGGTTCTTGGCGTGGGGAGGTGGGTCTCGGCTCCCTCTTGGGGAAACAGTCGCTGCGCAAGACCGGGCGGCGATTCGGATGAAGGCGGGGAACAACGTCTATGATCGGAGAGCTTCACCGCAAGGCGATCCACATCTTCTCATTGGTCATTCCGGTCGGGTATTATATCTTGCCCGAGGAGAACGCCAGGAAGGCTCTTCTTGTCGCGGCGGTGGTCGCCGTCGTAATTGAAGCTCTCCGTCTCAATGAGCCCCATTTGAGACACATAACATTCAGACTCGCCGGCGCGCTTCTTCGCGAGCACGAGAAGACCGGCCTCTTCTCCTCGACCTATCTCATTCTGGGCTCACTGCTCTGCGCGCATTCTTTCTCAAAGCCCGTGGTAATAGCGGCCGTTCTCTTTCTGATTCTGGGAGACGCCGCCGCGGCCCTTGTGGGGAGAGTGTTCGGCCGCACTCAGATTTTCGACAAGACCCTCGAGGGGAGTCTCGCTTGCCTTGGCGTTTGTCTTGCCGTCGGAATGCTTCTGGGGCTGGTGCCCGACTTGGACCTGCCGTTGAAGGCGGCCGTGGCGGGAGCGGTTACGGCCACGGTCTTCGAGCTCCTGCCCATTCCCCTCGACGACAATTTCAGGATACCTCTCTCCGCCGGCTTCGCGATGCGGTTGGTGATGTCATAGGAGGCCGCCTTGCCCGAGTTTCTGTACAAGCTGCTGGGAGAAGACGAGAAGAAGTGGCAAACGAAGTTCTTCTACGAAGAGGTGGGGCGCCCGGGCAATCCCGACACCTTCTTCATGCTGCTTCTCGCGTCCCCCAGGCGACGCGGTGAAGAAGCACAGCCCAATTCCGTCGCCGTGGAGATCTACTCAAAACTGGTCAATCACTACTCTCGAAATCATCTGGTTAGGGATCCTCGGCGGATGGTGAGAGAGCTTGTGGAGATCGTGGGCGCGGAGAGCGCCTGGATCCGCGAGAGCAAGACGGACCTCGCCGCCGGTTTCCTTCACTTGAAGGGCCGCCGGGGAGCGGCAGGCTCGATCGGCAGGCTCAGGGCGGGTTTCGCCGGGCAAAACGGGATCGTCGCTTCTTCTCCCGTGGTGGGCGGGTCCAAGGGACGATCGGCGGAGGGACAGGTTTCTCTGGATTTCGGCGAGACCGTCGAGAGGGATCTGGACGAGTTGCCGGCATTCTTCATAGCTCCGTCAAGCGCTACCGCCGTAGGGGAAGAGCCGATGCGAAAATTCGTGTGGGATTTCGTATCGGATGAGGCGGGCCTCGCCGACAAAGCCCCCGCGAGCTGGGAGCATGTGCCCTGTCTTGTGGGGCTAGCGGCCGAACCCTCTGAGGAGGTTCCGCCGGCGGAGCCCGGGCAGAGACCGCACGATCCGAAACCGGCTACGGTAGGAGACCCGGCGCCTTCACGCCGGCTCCTATATTGGATCAGCGGAATCGCCGCCGCTTTGGTCGTTGCCGTGACGGCGGTCGTTCTGACCACGAGGGAGCCCGGTGCTCCCGGAGCGACCTCCGTTACCACACAGGCCGTGGAGAGCGAGCGAGCGGACTCTCCTTCCGATGCGCCGCCGGCCGAGGCGGATGCCCACGCGATTGTCGAGGAGGCAAGAGAAGGGGCGCGCGAGGGGGCTTCCGAAGAGCCCGCCCCGGAGACGGATGACGGTGCCGCGGAACACGCGGGAGTGAGCTTGTCCCTTGAGTGGCGAAAGTCATTCGGCCAAGTGCTCACTTCTTCTCCCGTAGCCTTCGGCGACGCCCTGGCCTTTGGCTCGAGGGGCGGGGCGGTCTATTGCGTGTCGAAGGCGGACGGATCCAAGCGCTGGACATTCAAAGGCCCGGACGGCTTCGGCTCCTCACCCGACGTTTGGAGCGGCAGACTATACATAGGATGCTATGACGGCAGCATATTCTGCCTGGATACGGGGGACGGATCGGAGCTCTGGCGATATCGAACCGGAGGAAAAGTCGTCTGCTCTCCCGTTGTAACCGAAGGCGGACGGGTGCTGGTTGGGTCCTTCGACGGGAAGCTCTACTGCCTTTCCGCCGACGGGGACCTCCTGTGGGACTTCAATTCGGGATCGCGCATATGGGCGTCTCCGCGGTTGGAGGGAAGCTCGGTGCTCGTAGGAGATCTTGGCGGGAGAGTCCATTGCCTGGATCTCAATACGGGGCGGCCGCGCTGGGCCGAGTCGGCGGGCGGAGAGATATACGGCTCCCCCGTCGTTCGAGAGGGCGCGGCGTACTTCGGCTCTTCCAACGGGAAGGTGATCGCTTTCTCTACCGACGACGGCCGACGGATATGGGAGCACGCCCGTCGGGGATCGGTTTCTTCTTCTCTGGCGCTTGCCCCCGACGCGCTCATCGCCGGCTTCGAGGACAAGACGCTTGCCGCTCTGGCGCCCGCGGACGGGAAGGTGATATGGGAGACCGCTCTGCCGGGACCAGTCAGATCCAAGCCGGTGACGGTCGGCCGATTCGCCGCCGTCACATGTTTCGACGGCTCCGTCGTCCTGGTGGATATCTTAACCGGGGCCGTCGCCGCCGGCTTCAAAGCCGAGGACTCGGTGTACGCGACGCCTGTTGTGTCGGGCGGCATTGCGTACTTCGGCGACATGAAAGGCGATTTCACGGCCCTCGCCCTGAACGGTTTGCCCTCCGACTAGTCCGCCGCCCCTTATTCTGCGCGACATGGGGATAGTTCACGACGTCGCATCGAGGTCCCGCGTCGGCGCCGCCTTTGAAAAGGGGCCTCTTAGAAAGCGCTTGAGCGCGCTTCTCCCGGGTGATAAGGTGTTACCGAAGCATATTGTGAACGTTGTTTCGAGAAGTCGGTAGAATAGACCGCCGAGTCCGCGTTACGTAAATCGCAACGTTGAGTCGAGTTGTCGACGGGCGCGATCACCGCGTTTTGAGGCGAGTTTCATGTTTGAGTTCTTCAACAGAATCGGAAAAGCGATCACGGCCGTTGTGACGAAGATAGTGGGCACGAAGTACGAGCGCGACATGAAGCGCATACGGCCCATTGTCGATCGCATAAACGAGATATACGACACGCTCTCCTCGCTCGACGAATCCGAGCTCAAGGCCAAGACGGAGGGTCTCAAGGCGAGGTTCGCCGAGGCGTCGGACGCCGAGGAGGAGCGGGATATCGTGGAGGAGATCCTCCCCGAGGCCTTCGCCATGGTCAAGGAGGCGTGCCGCCGTCTTGTCGGGCGCTCGTGGAGCGTCTGCGGCCAGACGACCGAATGGGACATGGTGCCCTATGACGTCCAGCTCGTGGGGGGGATAGTGCTGCACGAGGGCCGGATAGCGGAGATGGCCACGGGCGAGGGCAAGACGCTCGTCGCGACGATGCCGATGTATCTGAACGCGCTCGTCGGCAAAGGCGTCCACCTTGTGACCGTCAACGACTACTTGGCGAGGCGTGATTCGGAGTGGATGGGGCCCATATACGAGATGCTCGGTCTTACGGTGGGCTGCATCCAGAACGACATGACCCCTGCGGAGCGAAAAGAACAGTACGCGTGCGATATCACGTACGGAACGAACAATGAGTTCGGCTTCGATTATCTAAGAGACAACATGGCGGTTAGGATGGAGGACCTGGTTCAGCGCGGGCACTACTACGCCATAGTGGACGAGGTCGACAGCGTTCTGATCGACGAGGCGCGAACGCCGCTTATCATAGCCGGTCCGGTCGCGCACGCCAAGCAGCAGTTCGACGAGATGAAGCCCCGCGTTGAGAGACTCGTCAGAAACCAGACCCAGCTCGTAAATAAGCTGACCGCGGAGGCGGAGAAGCTGCTGGAGACCGAGAGCGGAGACGACGCCTATACCGCCGGCTTCAAGCTCCTGCAAGTGAGGCGGGGGGCGCCGAAAAACAAGAAGCTGCTCAAGCTCTCGCAGGACGGGGCCATCAAGAAGCTCATACACCGCGTTGAGATGGACTTTATGCGGGACAAGAGAATGGGGGAGGTGGACGAGGAGCTCTTCTACTCGATCGATGAGAAGGGCCAGAACGTATCCTTGTCGGAGAAAGGCAGGGAATGCCTCGCCCCCGACGACAAGGACATGTTCGTCATACCGGACCTTCCGGAAGAGCAGCGCTTGATAGGCGAGAACCCCGATCTCTCGCCCGCCGAGAAGGCGCAGAAGAAGGCGGAAATCGAAGACCTGTACGCCGGGCAGACGGACAGAATCCACTCGATAAACCAACTCGTGAAAGCCTATTCGCTCTTTGAGAAGGACGTAGAGTACGTCGTCAAGGACGGCAAGGTCCTGATAGTCGATGAGTTCACCGGGAGGCTCATGCCCGGAAGGCGCTTCAGCGAGGGACTCCACCAGGCGCTGGAGGCGAAGGAGGGCGTGAAGGTCGAGGGGGAGACGCAGACCCTGGCCACGATCACTCTTCAGAACTTCTTCCGACTTTACGACAAGCTGGCGGGCATGACGGGAACCGCCGAGACGGAGGCGGCGGAGTTCTACCAGATCTACAAGCTGGACGTCGTAGTGATTCCCACCCACAGGCCCGTACGAAGAGTGGACTATGACGACTTGATTTACAGATCCCGCCGGGAGAAGTACAACTCCATCATAGATGAGATAGTGGAAATGCACCAACGGAAGCGTCCCGTCCTGGTCGGCACGGTCAGCGTCGAGGTCTCCGAGACCTTGAGCCGCCTCCTGAAAAGAACGGGAGTAAACCACTCGGTGCTGAACGCGAAGTATCACCAGTCGGAGGCCGAGATCGTCGCCCAGGCCGGCCGGCCGGGCGCCGTGACCATTGCGACGAACATGGCCGGGAGAGGAACCGACATAAAGCTGGGCGACGGCGTGGTCAAGTGCGACGGCACGTGCTCCATAGAGGAGCCGGATTCGGAATTGGACGCCGAGCGAAGGGAGTTGAAGAAGGAGTGCCTCCAAGCGGTTCCCTGCGGGCTTCATATCGTGGGTACGGAGCGGCATGAGAGCCGAAGGATCGATCGCCAGTTGAGGGGGCGAAGCGGACGCCAAGGCGATCCGGGGTCGTCGAGATTCTACCTCTCTCTGGAGGACGATCTGATGCGCCTGTTCGGTTCCGAGAGAATCGCCGGAGTGATGGACAGGTTGGGCGTTCAAGAGGGCGAGGTTATCCAGCACTCCATGGTCACCCGAGCGATAGAGAGGGCCCAGAAGAGGGTCGAGGCCCACAACTTCGACATAAGAAAGCACCTCCTTGAATACGACGACGTGATGAACCAACAGCGTGAGGTGATCTACGGGCTTCGAAGAAGCGCGCTGGAAGGCGAGGACCTTCGAGACGACTTGCTGGAGTATATAGCAGAGGTGGTGGAATCAAAATGCGGCGACTACACGGATCCCAAGTCATATTGGGAGGAATGGGACCTGAACGGCCTTGCACAGGACATGGAGACGACTTTCGTGGTGCCGTTCGACCTCTCGTGGGTCGGGGAGACCAAGGCTTCGGCGGAAGAAGTCGCGGAGAAGCTCCTGGAGTCGGCCCGCAAGGCCTACGAGGCCAGGGAGCAGAACCTCACGCCGGAGGTCATGCGCCAGGTTGAGAAGTACGTGGTCTTGAGGGTGATCGATGAGAAGTGGAGGGATCATCTCTACGAGATAGACCAGCTCAAGGGAGGCATAGGCCTGAGGGCTTATGGTCAGAGGGATCCTCTCGTCGAGTATAAGAGCGAGGCTTACAATATGTTCGTGAGCCTAATGACCGACGTCAAGGACACCATCGTTCGGAACATCTTCCGCGTGAGGGTGACGGCCGAGCCCGAGCCGGTGAGGCGGGCGGCTCCGGCCAGCGCCGAGCACCCGGAGGTGAGCGCTTTCGGCACCCCCGTGGGCCCGGAGGCGGGACCGCCCGGGGGGCCGCCGAGGAAGCGCAAGCCCATTCAAAGGACCGAGGCCAAGATAGGGCCCAATGATCCGTGCGTTTGCGGAAGCGGCAAGAAGTACAAGAAGTGCTGCATGAAGAAGCTTGAAACGGTATAGGCGGTGGCGCGGTCCCATCAGAGGGAAGGATGCCTCCACTTGGGGCCGCCGCCCGCTTTTGCGGCGGACAAAGCCGGATAATCGGGTATAATCAGGCGCCCGGGGCCTCGCGATGAACCTAGGCGCCCGCACGGCCGGGACAGGACGGGCACGGAACCCCATGAACGGAGCACGGCGCCGGTCGCTCCGGGGCCTTTGGCCTGCACAGGGGAGCGGAATAGAATTCAAGGAGGCTGGATGCCAAGCAAAGCGATAATAGTCGAGTCGCCGACCAAGGCGAGGACGATGTCACGGCTGCTCGGAAAGGACTACGTGATCAAGGCTTCGAACGGCCACATCCGAGACCTGCCGAAGAACAAGCTGGGCGTGAACGTGGATGACGGGTTCGAGCCCGAGTACGTGACCATAAAGGGCAAGTCTAAAATTCTTAAGGATTTGAGGGATACGGTTAACAAAGTAGACGAGGTCTTTCTTGGGCCCGACCCTGACCGCGAGGGCGAGGCAATAGCCTGGCACCTGGCGAACTATCTGGGGAAGCACTCCAAGGGCAAGCTCAAGCGGTTGCGGTTCTACGAAGTCACCCGTGACGGTGTGAGCGACGCGCTGAAGAAGCCCCAGGACATAGACATGAAGAAAGTCGATGCCCAGCAGGCGAGACGCGTCATGGACCGTCTCGTGGGCTACCTGGTGAGTCCTTTCCTCTGGACGACGGTGCGCTATGGGTTGAGCGCGGGGCGGGTGCAGACGGTCGCGCTCAGGTTGATATGCGAGAGAGAGGAAGCGATCGTCTCGTTCAAGCCCAAGGAGTATTGGTCGATCACGGCGGAGCTCAAGAACTCGGAGGGCGAGACTTTCCATGCCAAGCTGCACAAGCTGTCCGGGAAGAAGGCGTCCATCCCGAATGAGAAGACCGCCGTTTCAATCGTGGAGTCGCTCGCCGACGAGAAGTGGTCCGTGGCCAAGGTTACTCGCACGAAAAAGAAGAGAAACCCGCTACCGCCTTTCACCACCAGCACGATGCAGCAGGAGGCGTTCAAGAGACTGAGATTCTCCGGCCAGAAGACGATGTCCATCGCTCAGCAGCTCTATGAGGGAGTGGACGTGGGCGACGGAACGGTCGGTCTGATAACCTACATGCGAACGGATTCGACCAGGCTTGCTTCGGACGCGGTGAACACCTCGCGGGATTTCATCGGGAAGCACTTCGGTTCCGACTATGTTCCAACCTCGCCGCGCGCCTACCGCCCCAAGAAGGCGGCCCAGGACGCGCACGAGGCGGTTAGGCCTACGTCGGTGACGAGAACTCCCGAGTCCGTTAAATCGTACTTGTCCGGCCCTCAGGCCCGCCTCTACGAGCTGATCTGGCGCAGGTTCGTCGCGTGTCAGATGGCCCCCGCCGCGTTCGAAGCGACTTCCGTCGACATAGACGCCGGGGCGGCCCTGTTCAGGGCCACGGGAAGCGTGAGGGTCTTCGACGGCTACCTGGCGGTATACGGGGATACGGACGACAACGGATCCGACTCGACCCTGCCCAAGCTCAATGAAGGCGAAGGGCTCGAGCTTCTGCGCCTTGATCCGAAGCAGCACTTCACGGAGCCTCCGCCGCGTTACACCGAGGGAACCTTGGTGAAGGCGCTGGAGGACTACGGGATCGGGCGGCCCAGCACTTACTCCAGCATTGTGAGCACGATTCTCGGTCGAGACTACGTTGAGAGGGACAGGGGAAAGCTCAGGCCGACGGAGCTTGGGATCACCGTGTCGGGTTTGCTGGTCGAGGTGTTCCCCGACGTCTTCAACGTCGACTTCACTGCCTTCATGGAATCCGAGTTGGACCGAGTCGAGACCGGCGAGTCGGAGTGGGCGCGGGTGGTGAAGGACTTCTACGGTCCGTTCAGCAGCAAGCTGTCCGAGGCCGAGAGCAAGAAAGCCGAGATCAAGAAGGGACTTCAGGAAGAATCCGACGTTGTGTGCGAGAAGTGCGGACGCACAATGGTGAAGAAGTTCGGCCGCAACGGTCCTTTTCTCGCCTGTCCGGGTTATCCAGAGTGCAAGAGCACGAGGCCGTTGGACGGGGAGCTGGAATCCGAGGAGAAGTGTGAAAAGTGCGGCGCCCCGATGGTCATAAAGAGAGGAAGGTACGGCCGCTTCCTGGCCTGCTCGAAGTACCCCGACTGCAAGAACGCTCAACCCCTCAAGATCGGTGTTGAGTGCCCCAAGGAAGGTTGCGACGGCGAGGTCGTTGAGAAGCAAAGCAAGCGCGGCAGGGTCTTCTACGGATGCAACAAGTATCCGGACTGCGACTTCGCGTCATGGGACAAACCCGTGGCCGTTCCGTGCCCCAACTGCGGCGCGCCTTTTATGCTTCATAAGGTGACCAAGTCCGGAGGGGAGACTCTCCGGTGTCGGAAGTGCAAGCATCAGGAAAAAGTATGAAGCCGGAGCTTCACGTCGTCGGCGGGGGGCTAGCGGGCGCGGAAGCCGCTTGGCAGGCCGCCCGCCGAGGCATGCTCGTTACGCTTCACGAGATGAGGCCGGTAGTCCGGACGCCGGCCCACCGCTCGTGCATGCTCGCGGAGCTCGTGTGCAGCAACTCGTTCAAGTCCATGGAGACAACGGCCGGCGCGGGATTGCTCAAGGCGGAGCTGAAAGCGCTCGGGTCCTTTCTGATCGAAGCGGCGGAGGAGGCAAGGGTTCCGGCGGGACTGTCGCTTACGGTAGACAGGAGCGTGTTCGCCGAGACGGTCACGGAAAGGTTGGAGTCGTGTCCGGGTCTTACTCTTGTCCGCGAAGAAGTCCGCGAAGTTCCCGACCGGCCGCTCTGCGTTTTGGCGACGGGTCCGCTGACCAGCGCTTCGCTCTCGTCGTCCCTGGCGAAGTTTGTAGGAAAGGAGAACCTTTTTTTCTACGATGCGCTTTCGCCAATCGTCTCCGCTGAATCGATCGACACCGCGGTCGTCTATCCCGGTTCGAGGTACGGTAAGGGAGAGGGGGGGTTCCTCAACTGCCCTTTCACGGAAGAGCAATACCGCCGCTTCCGGGAGGCGATCCTGGGAGCACGGGTCGTTGAGTTGCAAGATGTCGATAATAAGTGCTTTTTCGAAGGGTGCCTCCCGTTGGAGGAGCTGGCGGCGAGGGGCTACCAAACGCTTGCCTTCGGGCCGCTCAAGCCGGTGGGTTTGACGCCCCCGACTTGGGATCGGCGGGCGTTCGCGGTTCTTCAGCTCAGGCCCGAAAACAGAGAGAACACGATGTACGGCCTGGTAGGATGCCAGACACGCATGACGCAGCCCGAGCAGAGGCGGGTCTTCCGTATGGTGCCCGGGCTTGAAAACGCACGATTTCTAAGATATGGAGCCGTTCACAGAAATACATACGTGGATTCTCCAAGGGTGTTGAACTCGGCGCTCATGGCGACGAAGAGGCCGGGGCTCTTTTTGGCGGGACAACTGGCGGGCGGCGAGGGTTATACTGAGGCCGTGGCTACGGGATTGCTGGCCGGTGTCAACGCCTGGCGTCACGCGAGCGGTAGGGAGCTTCTGGTGCCGCCCAAGGTGACGGCCCTCGGAGGACTTGTCCGATATATCTGCGGCGATGAGAGCAGGCACTTCGCTCCCATGAACTTCAACTTCGGGTTGTTGCCCAAGGTGAACGTGAAGGGCGCCAGGCGCAGGAAGGAACTGCTGGCGGAACGGGCGCTGGACGCGCTCGCATCCTGGAAAAGGACCGAGTGGGATGAAGCGTGACGTCGATAAGTTTTTGGCGTACATGAGGGACGTCCGCGGCCGGTCGCCGCATACGGTGGAGGCCTACTCCCGGGACCTCGGTGACTTTATGCGGTTCATCGGCCCCGCGGCCAAGAGAGGGGCGCGGAGGGTCGAAGTCGGCCAGATCAGGGAGTTCATGGCGGGTCTTTACGACCGCGGGGTCAAGCCGTCGACGTCGGCTCGAAAGCTGGCCGTCATACGGTCCTTCTTCAACTATCTTGTAAGGCGCGAGCAGGTCGCCGTCAATCCCGCTGCGCGGGTCAGGGCGCCGAAGGTGCCTCGCGCCCTCCCGGCTTTCCTCGGGGCGGAAGCCCTCCGCCGGCTATTCGACGAAATGCCTCAGGGGCGGGATGAAGTCGTCCGCGTAAGGGACAGGTGCATCGTGGAGTTGCTGTACAGCACCGGGATACGTCTCAGCGAGCTGGTAGGCCTGAACGTAGAGGACGTTGATTTCAAAGGCGCTCTCATCCGCGTGGCGGGAAAGGGGGCGAAGGAAAGGGTCGTGCCCGTGGGAAGGCCCGCCCTGCGCTGGCTGCAGCGCTACATGTCGGCGGAACGCAGGGCTCTCATCGAGCGCTCGGGCGCCGCTTCCACCCCGGCTCTCTTCTTGGGAAGAGGCGGGAGGATAAGCGGCAGGCAAGTGCAGAGACGGGTGGGTTTGTTTCTGGGAGGCGCCGCCGCTCGCGCCGCAGTGAACCCGCACGCCTTGCGGCATAGCTTCGCGACCCATATGCTCGACGCCGGAGCGGACCTGAGGGCCGTTCAGGAGCTATTGGGACACGCCAGTCTGGCGAGCACGCAGATTTATACGCACGTGACCTCACGGCGGCTGAGGGAGACCGTGGAGACGGCTCACCCGCGAGGGTAGGGGGGCGCCGGATACGGGAGGGAAGGAGCATTGATGAGAGGAACGACCGTTGTGGGGGTGAGGACCTCGGAGGGCGCCGCCTTGGGCTGCGACGGCCAGGTAACGCTGGGCTCCACAATCGTGAAGCAAACGTCGCGCAAGGTCCGCAAGATGTACAATGGAGAGGTCCTCGCCGGCTTCGCGGGCGGGGCCGCGGACGCCCTCACGCTTTTCGAGAAGTTCGAGGCCAAGCTGGAGCAGTTCAAGGGAAACCTGCAGAGGGCGGCGGTGGAGCTGGCCAAGGAATGGCGCACGGATCGGTACTTGAGACGCCTCGAGGCTCAGCTTGCCGTTCTCGACAAGGAAATCGTGATGTTGATCGCCGGCGACGGAGAGGTGCTTGAGCTGGAAGACGGGGTCGTTGCCATAGGCTCAGGAGGGCCTTATGCTCTCGCCGCCTGCAGAGCGATGATGAAGCACTGCGAGTTCTCCCCGGAGACCGTGGTCGAGGAGGCTTTGCGCATCGCGTCCTCCATATGCGTCTACACGAACTCCGAGTTCACGGTGGAGACGCTCTGAGGTTCCGTGGATCGCTCCCGCGGGGCGTGCCGAGATCGCGACGTGCGGCTCTTGGCGTCGTCAATAGGTACTCGTCATTGTGAAGGACGATAACACAGGACCGGTGAAATGACTTCAAACATAGCGGAATTGGGCGATATGACGCCCCGGGAGATAGTGGCGGAGCTGGACCGCTACGTGGTGGGGCAGGAGAAGGCCAAGAAGAGCGTCGCCATCGCGTTGCGAAATCGGTGGAGAAGACTCCGAGTTGATACCGACCTCAAAGATGAGATCCTGCCGAACAATATCATAATGATCGGATCGACCGGGGTCGGCAAAACCGAGATCGCGCGCCGGCTCGCAAGGTTGTCGGGGGCGCCGTTCATAAAAGTCGAAGCCTCGAAGTTCACGGAGGTCGGCTACGTAGGCCGCGACGTAGAGTCGATGGTAAGAGACCTTGTCGAGCTCGCGGTGTCGATGGTGAAAGCCGAGAAGTCAAAGGAAGTGGAGAGCAAGGCCGCGCAGTTGACCGAGGAGCGGATACTCGACCTTCTATTGCCGACCGAAAGGCGACGCCCCCAAGAGATCCCGGAAGAGGAGGCCCAGGAGAGCATAGCGCGAACGAGGGAGCGGCTCAGAGAGCGGCTCAAGGCCGGCGATCTCGACGGCCGAAAGGTCGAGATCGAGGTGGCGGCGAGGACGATCCCGACGGTCGAGATATTCTCGAACACCGGCTTCGAGGAGATGGAGGTCAACCTGCAGGAGGCGTTCGGAGGTCTCATTCCTCCGAAGAAGAAGAGGAGAAAGGTCACCGTAAGGGAAGCGGCCGCGATCATCTTCCAGGAGGAGGTTCAGCGGCTGGTCGACATGGACAAGGTGGTCGCCGAGGCGGTGGAGAGAGCCCAGAACTCGGGGATAATATTCATCGACGAGATCGACAAGGTCGCGGGTACGGAGCGTCCCGGCGCCGGACCGGACGTATCCCGCGAGGGAGTGCAGAGAGACATACTTCCGGTCGTGGAAGGCTGCAGCGTCCCCACGAAGTTCGGAATGGTGAAGACCGACCACATACTGTTCATAGCCGCGGGCGCGTTCCATGGGTGCAAGCCTTCGGACCTGATACCCGAGCTCCAGGGACGTTTTCCGATCAGGGTTGAGTTGGACAATCTCACACAAGAAGACTTCGTGAGGATTCTGCTGGAGCCGAAGAACGCACTCATAAAGCAGTATCAGGCCATGCTGGCGACCGAGGACGTGGAGGTCTCTTTCCACGAAGACGCCGTTCTGGAGATCGCTAGAGTGGCCATGCAGGTCAACGACCAGACGGAGAACATCGGCGCCCGCCGACTGCACACGGTGTTGACGACGCTGCTGGAGGACGTGCTTTTTGAAGTTCCCGATTCCCGCAGAAAGGCGCTGTCGATAACGAAGCAAATGGTAACGGAGAAACTGGGATCCATCATGGCGGATAGGGATCTCAGCCGCTATATACTCTAGACCATGTGGAGCAACCGACCCCCGGTTTGTAGAATCCCGGGTCGTCGGCCTTGATTGGTCTTTCTATGCCGGATTTGTTGCCGCCGGTTGCGCGGGGTACGACGAGACGTATCGCTTTTGTCGGCCCGTCGTGCTCGGAGCCATGGATTGTGGGACGACACTCGACCGACATCGGGTCCGATGCGACCGTATCGGCGGTGCGGACGGACACGGCGTCTCGCTTCTTTTTTGCGAATCAAGAGTGGTCACCGGAGTCACGAACCCGTGAATAGATCTCATCATGGACTCTCCCGGGTATCGCCGCTTAAGACGAAAGATAGGCGGGCCTTGCTCCCGCTCGGTGTAGCGTCGCTTGCCGGCGCCCTCTTGCTCGGCCTCGGTTCCTGCGCTCAGAAGGGATTCCCCCCCGGCGGGCCGGAGGACCGAACCCCGCCCGAGCTCATATCTTCGTTTCCCGACTCCGGGGCAGCCGGGGTCGATCCCGGCGTTGGGGTCACTCTGCTTTTCAGTGAGAAGATGAACAAGAGATCGGTCGAAGGGGCGTTCCGTTTGGTTCCTCCATCGGACCTAGAGTCTTTGCGTTGGGAGAAGAACAGCCTCGCTCTCGTGCCGGCCGAGGGCCTCCTTCCGGACCGGATCTACACCGTTCTTCTGGCGGCCGGCATGAAGGACGCCAGAGGAAACAAGACCCGGGAGCCGTCGGTCATCCACTTCAGCACGGGCGACTCGCTTCCTCCGGGACGGGTGGAAGGCGCGCTCATAACGGGACGCCTGAAATCCCAGGGCGTTATGGTGTGGGCTTTCGCTCCCGACAGCTGCCCGCCCTCGATGGGGACGACCGTTCCCGAGGGCGCGGGGCAGGCTGACCCCAAAGGCGAGTTCTTCATAGCCGCTTTGCCCCTCGACCGGACGTATTGCGTGTACGCGCATTACGACATCGACATGAACGGCGAGGTGGACGAGGGCGATTTGCTGGTGGAAGCGGACACGGTCGCGACCGTCACGACGGATGAGCCGACGATCGAGGGCATTGAGATTTATCTTGTCCAGGAGGATGAGCCGGGGACCATCGCGGGCACGGTCGCGGACTCGGCCCGCACGGCGGTGGGGCTCGTGGGGACCCCGGCGGATACGGCCGCCGCTTCGCTCGACCTCCCCGTCGACGATTGGGGGGCGGGGGCATCCGCCGCCGAAGTTCCTTCGCCCGGAAGCGCCGAAGGACTCGGAGAGGCGAGGCAATCCGAGCCTGATTCTGCCGGACTACCCTGGGACTCGTCGGACGTCGTTCCCGACTCGCTCTCGGTCGAACCCGACACCGCCGCAGTCGTATTCGATCCGGTGGCCGTGAGAGTGGCTCAGGCCGAGAGCGTCTATCTCGCCGCACCGCTGATCGTGGTTGCCGTTGACTTAGGCGACAGCGCCAACTTCGTTCAGGGAAGCGTGGAGAAGGGAGGCGCCTACACTCTGACGAAGGTCAAGCCCGGGTCTTACAGGCTGGAGGTCTTCCGCGACCTGGACGGAGATAGGAGCGCCACGCCGGACGTCGAGCCGATCGCCGTGGTCGAGGATGTGATAGTGAGACCCGGCAGGACGACCGAGCTTGAAGGGCTTGTGCTGCGCTGGCCGGAGGCGGTACGAATCGACAAGCTGCGGGATAAGATCCGCGAAGAAGGGGTGCCCTGGTAGGGGTTTCTTAGAAGGAAGGACCGGCATGGTGAGTTTCGGTAGAGCAAGAGTGTATTTACGACCCCGGACGGGAGGACGCGCTTTTGAGTTCCACGATTCACTTCACTAAGATGAGCGGCGCCGGCAATGACTTCATCGTGATCGATAATAGGAGCCGCTACCTTCCGGAGCCCATGGGAGACCTGGCTCAGGCGATGTGCCCGCGCAAGACAGCCGTGGGAGCCGATGGCCTGATCACGGTCGAAGCGCCTCTCGGGCCGGAGGACTTCTCTATGAGATACTACAACTCCGACGGATCCGAGGCGGATCTCTGCGGAAACGGGGCCCGCTGTGTAGCCGTTTTCGCGTGGTCCAGAGGCATAGCCGGCAATGAAATGAGGTTCTCCTCTCAGGCCGGGTTGCACACCGCGACCGTAATCCAGGGAGGCGCGAAGGTAGACATGCCCGATCCGACCGACGGACCGCGCGAACTTCAGGTGCCGTTTGCCGACGGGTGGCGCCGCGCCATCTATGTAATATTGGGTGTGCCGCATGTGATAGTGTTTGACGATGATCCCGACGCGCTCGATCTGCCTTTGCACGGGCGTCGCATAAGAAACGACCTGTCACTGGGGCCCGAGGGAGCGAACGTCGATTTTGTCAAGGTGATGAGCGAAAGCCGCCTTAAGATGCGGACTTACGAGCGGGGAGTCGAGGCGGAGACTTTGGCCTGCGGCACGGGAGCGGTCGCGTCGGCGATCGCGGCCTGCGCCGAAGGTTTCTCTTCCATGCCGATTGAGATCCAGACGGCGGGCGGCGACGTGCTCCGGGTCCACGGCGAGCACGGCGGCGCAGGATTCACACGCCTTGAGCTGGAAGGCCCGGCCGGGATCGTCTACGAGGGGCAGTGGACGGTGCCGTAACCCAGGCGCCAAAGGACCGATTGAAACCGATGAGGATCGTACTAAGGCGGCATCGTGAACAGCGCACCCCGTTGAATTGCCGGCCGGAGTGATCGAATCCGAAGAAGGTGGATGTGCGTCCCGAAGACAACCAAACGGGAGCTC
>Ga0180433_10002674_pt1 | contig 27093 bp, 18 predicted proteins | sample SS_ome_8_FD_132980 | JGI IMG/M metagenome (GOLD analysis project Ga0180433, IMG submission 132980) | Hypersaline lake sediment archaeal communities from the Salton Sea, California, USA - SS_1_D_1 metaG | ecosystem: Environmental > Aquatic > Non-marine Saline and Alkaline > Hypersaline >... | reverse complement strand
AGGTATGTTTGGAAAGGTAGCAGTGTCTCTATTCGTACTCAATACGACAATACTGTCCCCGGCCGCGACAATGGTTTCTCCGGGAAAAAACGAGACAGCACGTTGAAACCTGCTTCGCTTATTCGTATCGGTGATCCCCATACTTGTCGATGCATCAACGATGTAGACCGGCGATTTCGATTCGATCCTTCGAATCCACGAAAAACCGGGATTTATAATGAGACCCGCGAGTAAGAGGAATGCCGCCATGCGAACCAATGGACATGCAATCCCCGATCTCCTACTCCAATCCTTCGGAAATCCATAGGTAACAAAGGTATATACCCATCCGATACCAACAATAAGCGCCGCGAGAAGTATTCTATACTGCATATTTCTATCAGATCTTTAGACCGCCCGAAATCCTATCTATACTTGTTTATAACTCTCAACATGTATTCATCGATTCGGTTCCGCATCTCCAATCTTCCATCCCCTCTACATCCTCCATTTACCAGCTCCAATCCCGATTATCCCTATTCTTTGATTCCGACGTTTTCTTACCTCCTGAATCCTGATCCTCGTCTTCTGTCCGCTGACTCCTACCGCCTGACCGACCGAAGACCGTCTCCCCAACTTTTAACTTTTAACTTTAAACTTTCAACCGGGATGTCCTCGTCCCTTCCGAATCACCGAACGCCTAACGCCCATCACCTAACTATATTCAGGACGTCCTCGCCCCATTCCCCACACCGTCTTCATGAGTTCCCGTTCCTTTGGGGTTAGTTCTCTATTTCTACGAAGCATGATTTGTTCAGCTGTGGATAGTGCTTTTTCCAGATCGTAGATCCCCGAATTCCCCCAGGAGAATGATGGCACGAATTTCGGCGGAAAACCGTGTTCAAACACATTACAGCTGATCCCGATAACGGTTCCGGTATTCAACGTGGTACCGATAGCGGTTTTGCTGTGATCCCCGATAACACAACCAACAAACGTCTTGCCCGAATCTTCCAATCCGTCTCTAACCCAAACCTGAACATGTCCATATGTATTTTTGAGATTCGAGTTCGTTGTACCCGCGCCCAGGTTAACCCAGTTGGATATATAGGCGTGCCCCAGAAATCCATCATGTTGTTTGTTCGCATATCCGAGAAATATGCTCCTGGCAACTTCTCCGCCGACTTTCGAGAATGGTCCAAGACTCACTTCGGGACCTATATGCGCAAGAGGTTTGATAAGGCAATGCGGACCCACATACATCGGACCAACGAGAACCGCCCCGCTGCCGACATGCGCTTCGTGATCTATGATAACCGGTCCATTCCGTGCATCAATGACCGCGCCCGGATCGATCGATGCTGAATCGGAGATAAAAATCGATTCCTTTTGCAGCATAAACCCCGGAATATCGGGGCATTCGAATTCGTCCCTGTTCTGAGCGAAAATAATGCTGTCTCGATCAAGGAATTCGGCCTGCCTATAAATCGCGTCCCACCATCGATCAATGGTCCGCGCTTCAGAGTCCACTCCGGGTATCTTCATCTCTCTGATATCTCTAAGCAGGAGTTCCGAGTTCATATTCTGATGTGAAACCATACAACGCGCGGCAATAAACGTATTGGAATTCCATAGTGCGAAATCACCGTCTATGTGTAACGTCGCATCCCGGACGAGTTCGACATCCATGAGTCTCGCATTTATGAACAAAACACGGGAATCCGGTTGAGGCGGGACCAATCCGTACCGTTCCTCCATCACCGGTGCTATCCAGGGCCTGCCATTAAAGACAATATCCCGATCAGGGAATGCTCGTTGTATTCGGTGGAGTATCGTATTGGCACCAAAGAGAAATTCGACTGGAGAATGGAGCCACGTCAACGGGAGTAGCGTTTGCCATCCATCGTCTTCAACTATGCAAATCGGTGTATTATTTGACATCTTGAAGATCATATTTCTGTATGCGACGATACAATGTTCGCTCGCCGATACCGAGTATATCCGCCGCCCTACGACGATTGCCATGGGCCTGGCGAAGTGCTTTTTCGATCATCTCCCGTTCGACCTCCTCCATATTCGGTAACCTCTGATCTTCATAGGATTTGAGAGGTTCATGGTTTTCTTCATCCACCTGAACCTCCTTAAATGGGACAGACCACCCCGCTATTCCCAATTCGCGTCTGAGAGCCGCAATTTCCTGTCGCAGAGCCATCAAGGCGCTCCAGATCAGGTCAAGACCGATTTGATCCTGGCGTGGTGATCCGATCACGGGAAGTCGAGTATTCGTGTATCCCCTGTCTATGATGTATTCATCAACATCTTCGACATTTATCTCTCCGTCTTTCTTCAGTACACTGAGGCTTTCCACAAAATTCCGTAATTGACGAACATTACCGGGCCATGAATACCTCATGAGTTTCTCCATGGCTGCCCTGCTGATCCGCGGCACCTGAATATCGTGCTCCTGCGAGAGCTGGCGGAAGAAATGCCAGAAAAGCGGTTCGATATCCTCGGGACGATCTCTAAGCGGCGAAATGTCGATTCGAACAACACAAAGTCGGAAGAACAGGTCCTGCCTGAACTTCCCCTGTTCAACCGCTCGCGCCAGATCCTTATTGGTCGCCGCAATTACCCGTGCGTCTGTAGTTATGGTTTCCGCTCCGCCGACTCGCATAAACTCGCGCTGTTCGAGAACGCGGAGGAGTTTGACCTGGGTTCCGGAGGAGAGTTCTCCTACTTCATCGAGGAAGATCGTTCCACCCTTGGATAGCTCAAAAACACCCTGCCGTCTTCCCGTCGCACCGGTAAACGCACCCCTCTCGTGCCCGAATAATTCACTCTCAAGAACTCCCTCGGCAAAGGAACCGCAGTTCACCGCAATGAACGGTCCCGCCGCGACTTTGCTGTTCGAATGAATCGCCCTGGCAACCAGCTCCTTACCGGTACCGCTCTCGCCTTCTATTAATATGCTGATAGTGGAAGGTGCCGCCTGAAGGATGAGTTCAGCGATTCGATAGAGAGCATCGGATCTTCCGATTAAATTCGTCTTTCTGAACGCTTCACGTCGATGTAATCTCGCGAATACTTCGGCAACAAGAGATTCGTCCCCCGTATCGATGGGGATGGAATCCGTGGATCGAAAAGATCCGCTTTCAGATAGCTCCAAAACATCGGGCGCTATGTCACTGGCAACAAGTCGTCGCTTTAATACGGCAACTGACTGAGGCGTGAGTCGGTGATCGATGATAACGAGATCGGGTTCTTCATTTCGAACGTGTATCCAGAGTTCTTTGGATGTCGTGACCACATCCGTTCGAAATTCGCGTAGCAGTCTGACCAGCCTGTCAGAAAGTATCTGATCGTTCGTTGCTATGATAACTGATGTCGATTGAGTTTCCATTATTTTTCCGGGTTTTCAATGTATGGGTACTGTCATTTTGTCATACAGTTTCATTTTATGTTACGCCACATACAAGTCAAATGCATCCATGTGTCATGAAGAAAGGAATCATGTTGACATAGATGCTGGTTCATACATTCCGATATTGCCAAAATGTGATCAAATTTAGTATTATGTAAAGGTAGAAATGCCTGATCAACTATGTAGAAAGGGGGTAATCGGCAGACGTTCGACCACAATATTTCCTATTGGCTGATATCAAAAGCTCGTTTCGAACGAACATCCTGGGGGGCACCATGAATGCCGGTTCAATTCGATGCAATAGTACGGTGACGTCGTTTTCGATACTGATCCTCTGTGTGATCTTCAATTCCGGACTCGCGTTCGACTGGCGCATTCACCGCGTTGATTTTCCGGAAATCTACCAGGATATGGGGGACTACTGTATCCGAATAGATCAGAATGGCAATCCGCATGTGGCGTACGGACGGGATCATCTCTATTACGCATGGTATGACGGCTCGGAATGGCACTTTGAGGAAGCAGATCCGCTCTATGGGATGGGTAAATACGCCTCCCTCTGCCTTGATAGCTCGGGGTACCCTCACATAAGCTACCATGACGGCGTAAATACATGCCTGAAATACGCGTTCAAGGATGCGGCGGGGTGGCACCATGAACTCGTCGGTGACGGTGATGATTGGGGAATGTGCACATCCATGGCGCTGGACGATATTAACAATCCGCATATCGCCTATCGGGGCCACTTTGGAACAAAATACGCTTGGAATGACGGTGGAGCGTGGCATACCGAGATTATTGATGAAGATGTTGGTGAAACCGTTTCTCTTTCCCTGGATTCATCAATAAATCCCCACATCGTCTATTTTACACTCGAGAACAACGTTATATACGCGTTTAAATCCCCGGCGGGGTGGCACTCTGAGACCGTGGCAAGCCCCGGTGGTTATAATTCGGGAAGTACTTCGCTGGCACTAAACGGGATGGATGTTCCCGCCATTACGTATTTTGACGATGATACCGACGGTATCGTGTACGCGGTTCGTAACGGCGCTAATTGGACGTTTGAAACCGTAGAAACCGTTGGTTCATGGGCAAAAGATAACTCCATAGTCATCGCTCATCCTAGCGGCGTACCGTTTATAACCTACTGGGATTATGCCGCTGGTGCGGTTAAAGTTGCCTGTAATGACGGGGGCGGTTGGCAGGTTGAGCGGGTGGAAAACGGTATGACCATGTCGGGAAGCAGTCCATGTGTGGCGGTTGGTTCCAGTGGATTCCCACATGTTGTGTGTCATGACGTTACCTATCGTGACTTGGTCTACGGCGTGAAAGACGGCGGCGGGTGGCATATCTCTCTATTGGATGACGGCGAGGATGTCGGCCGGGAAACGGCGCTGGTTCTCGATGCCGCGATGTCTCCACACATAAGCTACTATGACTTCACAAACAGTGATCTTAAATACGCATACTGGAACGGCTCCGCATGGAGTATCCAGCGTGTTGACAGCACGTATTCGGTTGGAGGCGGATCATCCATTGCCATTGATGAAACAGGATATCCGCACATCAGCTACTCCGGGGCATGGCCAATATGGGAACTGAGATACGCATACCGAGACGGTTCCGGATGGCATGTGGAGACCGTGGACGAAGAAAATGCGGGATTTACTTCTCTTGTTCTCGACGATGGAGGGTATGCTCATATCAGCTATTTTGATGAAGACAACGGTATCGTCAAATATGCATTTGATAGTCCTGGCGGCTGGCAGAGGATAATAATCGACGATCAATGTGAATGGGGAGGATATACCTCACTCGCTCTTGACGATGACGGATACGCTCATATCGCCTATTACTCCGGTTTGGAAGATCTCCTCAAATACTCGTATGAGGATAGTCTCGGCTGGCATATTGAGAATGTAATTGAATCCGGTTCACACACATCGCTGGTTCTTGATCGCGATAATGATCCCCACATAGCCTTTTGCTCAACAGCGGCTTTTGATGATGCGTTATGGTATGCATGGAAGGATGATGCCGGGTGGCACACGGAAACCGTTGATGATGATGGATCAGTAGGACAATACGCGTCACTGCTCCTTGGCGACGAGGATCAGCCGTTTATAGCATACTACGATATGGATAAAATGGACTTAAAACATGCCTATAAAACCGGCGAATCCTGGATCGTCGAAGGAGTGGACGATTATGGAGATGTAGGTGAGTTCTGCTCAATAGCTCTGGATAATGAAGGGAATCCGTGCATCAGTTATTACGACAACCTCTGTGCTGATCTCATGTACGCATTCGCGGGATCAAGCATTGGTGATGATGGCCCTATGGGATCAGTGCATCCCGGAACAATACAATTGGACCGGATCATGCCGAATCCTTCCCGTGGTTCGATGTTGATCCGGTACACCATCGGCAATCCGGAATATGGAACGAGTAGGGATATGTTACTACAGGCATTTGATATCCGTGGAAACGCCGTGTCATCACCGATCACAAATAGCAGTCCGGCGGGAACCTATTCAATGACATACGACCTCTGTTCAACACCGGGCCGCCACGTATCATCTGGCGTGTATTTCATCCTTCTCAAGGCGAACAATCCCGAAGCACGGGATTATCGTCCCATACTCGTAATTCGCTGAACTGAAAACAAAGACAAATATCGGTTTCGTATTTTTCGAAATAACACGAAAAAGACGAACCCCTTCCATCCCCTGTTTCCCGATCCCCGCTCCTTGATTCTCTTCCCTCGACTTCTGACCTCCGGTCCCCTCTCCAAACCGGTCCCCATCTTCTCACTCCTCACTCCTTCCCCCACTTTCAACCTTCAACTTTCAACCTTTAACTTTCAACCGGGGCGTCCTCGCCCCGTCTTCCCCAGATTCATCCTTCTTCTTCCCCCCTCGCCCTTCATGGGAGAGGATTAGGGTGAGGGTGATTTCCCCAATTCCCCTTCATCATTTCCCACTCTCTCTTCAAATCACTAAATCATCAAATCACCAAATTCTTAAATTCTTCACTCATCATTCATCATTTCCGCCAGTCCTATCCCCTGACTCCCCGCGAAGCGCTTTTCCATCACCTATTCCCTATCACCTCACACCTAACGATCTTCAATTTCTACTTTCTCACTAATCTATCAATTCGTTGCAATCTCATTCGTTTTGTAATAATATGTTACAATAGCTCTTTTATTTGAACAGGATCATTTCGTCCATAACATGTGTTTTACGGAAGATTCGTATTAAGGCGTCTTAACAACAATTCGAAGACACGGTTGAAACGGCAAAGAGGACTGAATACATGATAGTTGGGACAGCGGGTCATATAGATCACGGAAAATCGACATTGATCAAGGCGTTGACCGGTTCCGACCCTGATCGTTTAAAAGAGGAAAAAGTACGGGGAATAACCATTGATCTTGGCTTCGGTCATCTAACCCTTGATGAATACGTTCTGGGAATTGTGGATGTACCGGGTCATGAAAGATTAGTACACAACATGCTCGCGGGGGCAGGTGGAGTTGATATTGCGCTTATGATTGTGGCCGCGGACGAGGGCGTAAAACCACAAACCCTGGAGCACATGGAAATACTTGATCTACTCGGAATTAAGGCTGCCATGGGCGTCATCACGAAAATCGATCTGGTGGGGGAAGATGAACGGGCTGTTACCCGTCTCGAACTCGAAGAACTGTTCCAGCAGACCGCTATGTCCGGTGCGCCTATGGTTGAGGTATCCGCGGAGACGGGAGAAGGGTTACAAAATCTGAAAGACACCTTGTTACGGATCTGTGGAGAGATTGAGAAAGATCATGGACCACGGCCGTTTAGAATGCCGCTTGACCGCGTATTTACAATACAGGGGTTCGGAACCGTGGTTACCGGTACACCGCTGGCGGGATCGATAGCTGTGGGGGATGATGTATCCGGCGTGTTATCCGGAGAGACATTCCGGATTCGGAACATCGAGGTTCATGGGGAGAAAAAGGAATCAGCCGGTTCAGGGGAACGAGTGGCTGTAAATCTGACCGCTAAAAAAAGTGAGATTATGCGAGGTGATGTACTCGCACCGCCGGGAATATTCCGTCCAACTACTTGCGTTGACGCGATGATGCGAACCATTCGATTGCCCGGAAAGCGGAAGCTCAGGCAGAAAAAAGTCCGCGTATATGCAGGTACTGCACACAGTCTCGCATTAGTCGTACCCCTTGAAGAAAACGCCCTGGTACCTGGTGAGGAAGGTTTTGTCCAGATTCGTTTACGCGAACCACTGGCCGTTGTCCGGGGAGATCGATTCGTACTGAGGAGCGAGGATGACGGGCAGACTATCGGTGGCGGAACAATAATAGATGCTTTCGCCTCCCGCCACGGTCCTCGTCGCGGAGAAACGGTGAAAATCCTCCGGCGGATTTCAATCAACGAACCGGCGGAACTCCTTGAACACATACTCGATAATTCACCGGGCGGATTGACGATAGATGATCTCGTTCGCAGGCTTAATATGAGCCGGGAATCACTGCAAACGCTGTTCACCCATCTCAAACAAAAAAACATCCTCATGGTAACCGCCGAGGATCAGAAACTCATAACCAGGTCACGCGTTGAAAAAGACATGAAACGAATCCGGGATGTATTATCTCAGTTTCATACCGAGCACCCCATGCGTCCGCTGATGCCTGTCTCAGAGATGCGGAGGGAGTGGAACTCCGCGGAACGCCCCGTATTTCAGACGGCACTCAAGGAACTATCCTCCATGGGAACAGTATTGATAGAGGCTGACGGTGTTCGATTACAGGATCATAGCGCCCGGTTTGAGGGTGATCTCGAAAAGACACGGGAAAAAATCCTTGATTCATACATGAAAGCAGGGCTTGTGACACCTTCCCGGTCGAATCTGATACAGGAACTAAAGGATTCCGGTTACTCGAAACCGAAAGAAGTTGTGGATTCTTTACTTGAGATGGGATACCTTGTGCCGCTCACGCATGATTTACTCATTCATTCAGCGGTACTGGAAAAGGCCAAAAAAGCCTTGATCGATGAATTGAACACCCAAGACGGTATTACCGTAAGTCGTGCGAGAAGCATCCTCGGTACAACACGAAAGTACACGGTACCACTTCTGGAACTTCTGGATCGTCAGGGATTTACCGTACGAAGAGGCGATGCCAGGGTACTGTCATCAAACATCGACATAACGACTGCCGGCGAGGAATCATGATATCAATTCGCGTATCTGATTGTATACGACCGAGGCCGGTATACGATATGATTTACTCTGTACAATGTAAACAATTCAGGGGGCATTTGTATCATGCAATCAAATAGAAATGGCTTCAGTGCTATAATTGGCGAAAGTGTTGTGATGCAGGAAGTCATCACAATGGCAAAAAAGATCGTTGCCAGTAATGCGGTAACGGTTCTGATAACCGGTAAAACCGGGACCGGGAAGGAACTCATGGCTCGGGCTTTACACCATAACTCTTCCCGCAACGACGGCGCGTTTGTAGAAGTTAACTGCTCGGCGATCCCCGAAAATCTGCTGGAAGCGGAGCTCTTCGGCTACGAGCAGGGAGCATTCACGGATGCCAGGGGACGGAAACAGGGGCTATTTGAACTGGCTTCGGGAGGAACGCTGTTCCTCGATGAAATCGGGTATATGACGGCAAATTTACAGGTAAAACTGCTCAAGGCAATTGAGGAGAAACGGATCCGACGCGTGGGGGGAACGGAAGACATAGACGTGGATATACGAGTTATTGCCGCAACAAATCGCGATCTGGAAGCGGCGATGCGAAAGGGCAGTTTCAGGGAAGACCTGTATTACCGACTGAACGTCATAGCCGTTGAACTTCCACCACTTATGATACGGGGAAACGATATTCTGTTGTTGGCCGAATATTTCGTGAAAAAGTTCTGTACTGAATACAACAAACCGCTCATGATACTCTCTGATGATGCCAAGGCTTCCCTTATGGCTCATCGGTGGCCGGGTAATGTCCGGGAAATGAAAAACGCCATCGAACGCGCCGTACTTCTCGGGGAAGGAACTACCATCGAGCCCGATGATATTCGCATCACCGTCCGTCAGGAGACCAGCATCAACTCACCGGAAGCAAGGAACGGCCGTAAGATCGTTCTGAATATACCTGATGCCGGCCTCCCTCTTGATGATGTCGAGCGTAAAGTCGTGGGAGAGATGCTCCGTCTCACGAACTGGAATAAGAGCAAAGCCGCACGCATGCTTCATATTCCACGTCCCCGCCTCCTTCGAAAGATCGCCAAATACGACCTCACCCGGGAAATGAACAACTAGCAGGAATTGCTGAATGCTGATTTAGAAGATATTGCGGTTTTATCCTCCCCTTTCGTACTCGTACTCAGCGAAGCGGTACTCGTAATGGCTTAACATCTCAAATCCGGCGTTCGGCCGTTTCAGTCCCCTCGAACGACGAAGTCCCTGAGTGACATCGAAGGGCGAAGAAATCGGGACGTCGCGGAATGGACTCAGTTCGATCTCTCTCCAACTGTGAGGAGGCTGCGGTGAGGGCACTCCTATCTCCCCCAAATCATTATTCATCCTTCATCAATTCTTCACACTCTCCTCAAATCATTAAATCACAAAATTCCCAATTCATCACTCATCAATTCCGTTTCTCCACAAATTACCAAATCACCAAATTCTCAAATTCCAAAATTCCTCATTCATCCTTCATCAATTCTTCAATCTCTCTTTAAATTACCAAATCACCAAATTCCAAAATTCCAAAACTCCTCTCCCATTCCCCACGAACCACGAATCACCAATTACGAGTCCAACCGAAAACCGTGACAACCCATAACGCGATCAGCCATGGCCTGATCGTCACCTCGTCTTCAGTATTGACAATAGATTCAATTCTACGTTATCATTCATCTGACAATAGCACCAAAGGAGGCGACAATGAACTGGGGGTCGAAATCAATTCATAGGAAACATCTACTTCATCTTGAAGCGAAAGCGATTATCCCATATATTATGTCTTTACTACTATTCCTACAATATCCGCTTCGTGGACAAACATGGGAGATAGAGGAAGCCGTCCGTGGTATTGACTATTCGTCAATGACCAGTCGGAGTCTCAGGCTGGACTCACAAGACAATCCTCACATCGCATACGGGGCCACAAGACTGTGTTATTCGTATTATGATGGAAGTGCTTGGCACCGCGATATCGTTGACTATACCAATGATTGCGGAAGGTATGCGTCACTGGTTCTGGATGAATCCGATACTCCGCATATAAGCTATTTTTATTATCCAACCAGAAGTCTTCGTTATGCTGTCAAAGATTCTGATGAGTGGCATATAGAAATCGTCGATGATCCGTTGGGAGACTTTGTGGGCTTGTACGGTTCTATTGATCTCGATAATGAGGGCTACCCACACATCAGTTATGTGGATGAATCCAATGAATTGCTCAAGTATGCGTACAAAGATGAATCAGGTTGGAATATCGAGACTTTGAATGTAGTCGGCGTAAATGGATATACCGCGCTTGTCCTGGACGATGAAGATCATGCTCATATTTCATATTGCTATGAATTCGGTCAGGACCGGAAATATGCCTATAAGGATGAAGCGGGATGGCATTTCGAATATGTGGATTATGGCGGCGAGTACGCCTCAATATCGCTGGATTCCCAGGGATTTCCGCACATGGCTTTCTCCGATGGGAACAATTGGAGTATTCGATATGCATTCAAAGACGAATCTGGTTGGATTGTGGATATCCTCCAGGGGCCCCCGAGTACCAGCGGACATCTCTCCCTGGCTCTCGATGAAAACGACAATCCGCATATTGCTGTTGATGGATTGATCCCGACCTATGCCTGTAAAGACGGAAAAGAGTGGCGTTTTGAGCCCGTTGATATCTTTGGATTTCGAGGTCTTTATCCTTCCATCGCCCTTGATAGTGCAGGCAATCCCTGGATGAGTTACTCAAACGGTTTGCCGAATCAGGATTTGAAGTGCGCTTCACGGGGAGAGGATGGAACATGGATTCATATGGTAGTGGACAAGAGATTTTACCCGGGCGTGTACACATCTTTAGCTGTTGAGGAATCCGGTCATGCCCACATAAGCCATTGTGATCTGGTCGGATTCGATCTTCGATATGCGTGGAATACCGGCTCAGAGTGGTCTTCTATTGTTGTTGATAACATTGGTCAGGTAGGCTACCACTCTTCCATCGAACTGAATTCCTCCGGCAATCCTCACATAAGCTATAGTGATATGACGGATTTTTACGACTTGAATCTCAAGTATGCCTATAGCGACGGAACTACCTGGCATCGTGAAATCGTTGATGAACTGGGGAATGTGGGGTGGTTTACGTCATTGGCTCTGGAAGCCTCAGGAAATCCCCACATCAGTTACTATGATATGACAAATGGAGATCTCAAGCACGCATACATGAGTGAATCGAGCTGGCAGATCGAGATAATTGATTCACAAGGTAAGGTCGGATCACGGTCTTCACTCGTTCTCGATCAGACCGGGTACCCTCACGTGAGTTACCATGACTCCACGAATTTGGATTTGAAATATGCATTTAAGGACGCCGCAGGATGGCATATTCAAACCGTTGAATCGGAGGGAAATACGGGTTCATACTCCTCTCTGTGTCTGGATTCCGCGGAATATCCCCATATAGGCTATTACAACAGTTCGAATACCGCTCTAAAATATGCATATTACGATGGAACCACCTGGTGCATAGAGCTGGTTGACGATGGAATCTTCGAGGGGGTGGGGAGATATCCTTCCATGGTACTCGACGGAACGGATCAACCCCATATTTGCTATCGTGATAACCGTGATTATGATCTGGAATATGCGTACAAAGATGCCGCGGGGTGGCACCTGCAGACAATTGATGCCGAAGGCAATACAGGTGTATACAACTCAATAGCATTAGACGAATTCGGTACGATTCACATTGCCTACCAGAGAGCGGACGGCGGAGATCTGAAGTATGCCCGTTCGGTCGCACAACCAGTATTCTTGGTAGACGGAATAATAACGGGAGGAATCCTTGAACTGACATGGAACACCGTTACCGGGACTCAGGACTATTGGATTTATGGTACTCCCAATCTTCCGTGGTTTGCACCCGGCATGGCTCCGGGGTATGAGTTTCGGATAGACGTTCTACCCTCGACCGCTACGTCTTGGTCAAGCCCTAATGGTATAAACGATCCCGAAAACGACTGGACGTATATTGTGATGGCGGTCAATGCTACCGGAGAGGAAATTGCACAATCCAATCGATTCGGGGAATCTGATTATTCCGCGGATATCCCTTAATCTACAACGCCTTGATCTCACTACTCTCAAAAGATAGAGGCGTCTTCTTTTTCATACCCGTATTCGTACTCAGCGATACGCGACATGCTCCATAAAGATTTTCTCCGATATGTCTGACAACGAAATACTGTTAACGCGATCAGCCTATCGAAAAAGTCCCTGAGCAGGGCGAAGAGGGATCAACATTCTTCATTTCTTCATACGCTCTTCAAATCACCAAATTCCTAAATTGAGCGATTGCTATCGGCGCGAGGCAAAGAAGAGGCTTGCGAGTCATGAAGTTGGATTCTAATCTGTACGAATGAACAATCTTCTTACAACTGAAAATCAGCAATCATCATTCATCAATCGTCAATTCCGTTTTGTCTCCTCGAAGCCGTAGTAGATGAGAATCGCTCAATTTAGGAAATCATTAAATTACCAAATTCAGAACTCCTCAATTCTTCATAATTGACAGCCATCGATCTTGAATTAAAATCTTCCCCTTCCTACAGCATTCAGCAGCTGTGCGGTTATCTGTCCACTGCTGAGTGCCGGATTTCATCAATAGACGAATCGCGTTTGACGATTCGCTTTACCTTCTTACATGTCTTATCCGCATTTCTCACTGGGTTTTGAGATATAACCGTTGAAGTGCTATTGATATAACGTTCGATAAAAAACTCCTTTTGAGAGGAGGATAGAGGGGAAGTTTTTTTCATTTTTCGTCCAATCCCGGCGTCTTGAAGTGAAAATCTTTGATACCACCAGTATTGGATGATCGTTACTATGCAATAAGGCGGGTACAATCGAAAACCGGCGAATAATGCGGGTATAGGGAGTTTACGGATGAAGACGTATGACATCGTTGTAGTAGGAGGTAGTGCTGCTGGATTGACTGCGGCAATTACCGCTCGCCGGCATTACCCTGAAAAAAGCATCCTTGTTGTTCGCAAGGAAGAGCAGGTTCTGATCCCGTGCGGTATTCCGTACATCTTCGGAACAGTCGGGACTCCGGAAAAGAATCTCATCCCTGATGCGGTGCTTGAGAAGAACAAACTCGATCTGTTGCTTGCAGAAGCAAACGACGTAGACCGGGAAAAGAAAATCCTCTCGACATCGGAAGGTGATGTCCACTATGATCGTCTCGTGATTGCCACCGGATCACTTCCCGCCATGCCCCCGGTTCCGGGATTCGATCGGGACGGCGTATATGCTATTCTCAAAGATGTCGATTTCCTCAAAGGCGTCCAGAACGAATTGAAGGACGCAAAGAACATCGTCATAGTAGGGGGCGGATTCATCGGCATCGAATTCGCCGATGAAATGAACAAATTAGGCGATAAGAACATAACCATCGTGGAAATTCTTCCGCATTGTCTCGGCCTCGCATACGACGAAGAATTCTGCATTGACATGGAGAAACACATCCAATCACGCGGTATTACGATCCGAACGGGCTGTAAGGTCAAAGAAGTGGTTGGGAATAAACGGGCGGAAAAGGTCGTACTCGAGGGTGGCGAGACCCTTGATGCGGATATGGTTGTTCTGGGCATCGGCGCGGTAGCAAACGTTGACCTCGCCCGAAAGGCAGGTATACACATCGGTCTCAGCGGTTCCATAGCCGTAGATCGTGCCATGATGACATCCGATCCGAACATATTTGCATGCGGCGACTGCGCTGAAAAAATATCCTTTTTCGGCGGAGGCCGTTCGCCACTAAAACTCGCCTCCATTGCAACGCTCGAAGCACGCATAGCGGGCGCAAATCTTTTTGGTCTGCGCAGAGAGAATCCCGGAACGGTGGGCGTTTGGTCCACTGCTGTCGGCGATTTAGCACTGGGAACGGCCGGTCTTACTGAAGAACTCGCCGTCAAACGTGGATACAAAACCGTCTCGGCAACGGTAGCAGGACCGAATCGCCATCCGGGCGGAATGCCGGGCGTAGCAAACATGAAACTCAAACTCGTATTCGAACGGTTTTCAGGAGTACTCCTTGGAGGACAGGTTGAGGCTGATGCATCGGCCGGCGAAATGATCAATGCAATCTCCGCCTGTGTACAGAGTCGCATGACCGCCGAGCAAATGGCACTCTTTCAACTAGGTACACATCCTGCATTGACCGCATCGCCCATAGCTCACACTCTGGTTAACGCTGCTGAGATGGCGATCGCCGGGATGCGATAGTCGCAAATCCATCTGAGGAGAATTATACATGCTTACCATATTGATCATAGATGACGACCCGGATTTCCTCGAAACAGAGGGATTAGTGCTGGAGAACGCGGGTTATAACGTCGAGATGGCTGGTAGTCCCGAGCAGGGGCTGGAGAAAGTCAAATCAACGAATCCCGCTCTCGTGATTCTCGATGTGATGATGCCTGATGGCTATGAAGGATTTGATGTAGCACGAACCATTCGGGAAGAAATGGGTTTGCGCGATCTTCCAATCGTCCTACTCACCAACCTCCATGCGCGGAAAAAAGTCGCGTACAAATTCGCGCCAGACGAAACATATCTTCCGGTCGATGTATTTCTGGATAAGCCAGTTCCACCCGACGACCTTGTTGCAACCGTGAAAGAACTCCTCGGTGACAGCTCGGTAGTCCCTGAGACACCACTATAAAACACGAAAGGGCAGCTTCTTCACGCTGCCCTTTCCTCATCACATCTCTTTCAACCGGAACGTCGATCCCGATCTTATCCATCCCGATCTCCCCATCCATCATCATGTCGCGGCGTAGCAGTGAGTTAACGCAGTCCCTGAGCGGAGTCGAACGGGAAGCAGTCCCTGCTTGCCTCGGCGTAGCTCAGGTGGAGACGGGAGCGAGGTCGAAGGGCCGAATGGGAGTAGAGCGAGAGTTTACGCATCGAAGCCACAAGGGCGTAGCTGGGCGAAGACGGATGTTATCCCATTCGCCCCTGACTCCTGACCGCGGCCATAAACCGCCACCCCTGGCTAATGACTAATGACCCCTGACGGCGGCTCCAGCCGCCTTCCTGACTGCGACCTCCAGTCGCTCCCATCATTTCGCAAAAAAACCATCTTTGGAACGAACCGTGTAGTTCGTACCGGGTACAGTTACATCCAGCGTTCGCCAGGCTCTGTCTTTCATACGGTTCGTTGACGAGTATCCGATACTGTACTGACTCTGGAGTTCTTTGGAGACGAGCTCATATACTTCAGCGAGATCATCGACCGTTGGCGGGAAATACGCCCGACCTCCCGTGGGCTGTGCAATGTTTTCGAGAACTTCCTTCGCAACTCCTTTTCCAAGACCCAGCGAATAGATCGTTACACCCGTTTCCTTCGCCTTTTCCAAAGCCTCATCAAACGTTGCCTTGCTTCCGGGACCGGTACTGTTCTTGTTCTCATCCTTACCATCAGTGAGGAGGATTATGGCCGTCCTCCCCTTCTCAGCTCGCAGCTGAAAACATCCCGTTACAATCGCATCATAGAGACTCGTCCCCCCCTTGGCCTGAGTCTTTCGAATAGCTGTCGTCAGGGTTCCGATATCTGAAGTGAATCTTTGAATGACGCGCGCATTGTCGGAAAAAGCTATTATGGCCACACGATCCACCGGTCGAATCTGGGAAACGAACCGAATTGCGGCGTCTTGTACCGCCCTCATGTGACGTCGTATGGATCCGCTTGTGTCGAGAAGGATCGTCATTGAAACCGGTGTGAGTTCTCGGCTGAACCGGATGATTTCTTGCGGAATCCCATCCTCCTCAACGAGAAAATCGTCCTTGGTTAACTCGAGGATATACATGTTTTCCTGGTCCAGGACGGTTGCCGTGAAATCCACTTCAACAGGTGGAGCCTCCGGGAATGTGACCGTATCAGTCGCCCGTTTTCCCAGGGCATTGACTGCGGTGGCAACTATGGTCTTTCCACCGAGCGTTCCGAAATCATACTCCACTGAAAAGGGTTGTTCCTTTTTTGCCAGTATGACTTCTCCATCGACCTCCACGAGAACCGTATCCAGCGGGGAATCCGCATGTCCGCTTGCCTGAACTAAGATCTCGTTGACCCCGAACACTTTCCCTGCTCTGGGGCGTATTATTCGAACGGAAACACGGTTCTGTCCTTCAGCAGTCACAACAGACGCCGTGGCTTCCAATCCTTGATCGCTTGTTCCAACAACTTTGAACTCTCTGCTTTGAACACCGGGTCCCGTGTCTGCCATGAATGTCCACGGTGGTTCCGTCCGTTCTCCTACTGATTCACCATCAACATAGAAAACCACACGTTCAACCGTAACGCGCTCAGGAACGACCGGTACAGCCACAATCTCAACGTCGCCCTGAACACGGGATGTCGAGCCGGGATACTCAATGGAAATATTCATCTCGGCGCGTGGAGGTGGTTTGGGACGATCCGGTGCTTTATCGGTTCGCAGGTAGATCGGCGGGTTTCCGCAGCAGAGTTCGAGAATCAGCGCTCCCAGCGTGGCGCCATAAACAGGATCGAGTTTACTGCCCTCATTAAAAGCGAGATCCCAACTTCCGTTTTTATTCTGATGCCGTACCAGCATGCCACACATGGCCTTTTTCCACTCACTCCAGATTTCCCCTCCCGCGAGATACGCCGACCGTGATCCGTAATACCAATAGTAGAAGGGATAGACACCATTGGGTTCGCCGTTCCATGCGGGTCCTCTGTTGAGGATAGTCCGAAGTCCCTTTGCCACCAGAGAGTCTTCCGACGCGCCAAGGAGTTGTATTGAAAGAGCACCCATGGCATTTCTTCCCGTTGCCACTGCACCATCCGGCATATAGGCGAACTCCCCGAGGTCTGTGCGGTAGCATCGCCGAATGAAATCCAGCGCCACATCCAGTCTCTCCCGGGAGACGTCGAATCCCGCGATTCGAGCCGCCGTCAGTGTGATGATCTGCCAGCCGCTGACTGACAGATCCGCATCAGTCGCGTTTGCCGAGTAACGCCATCCCCCGTAGTACTTTGAATCAAGGGGTATGGGCCCCCCGAGTGTTGCCGGTCGCTCCTGTGTAAGCTGTGCACGATTCAGAAAATCAACACCATTCCTGATGATAATCGGGAGATCTTCTTCGACGCCCAGAGCATAGGCTTCAATTAAAGCGGTGAGACAGATGGCATGTTCATATAGCCCTTTGTGGTAGAATATGCCTCCACCGTTCATGTCCCTCGGCCTACCTTCCGGATAGTCTTCGGGATTCTTGTACTTTTCTTTCACGAAATCAATAGCCCGGTAGATACTCTCCCAATCATCCCGTTCCACGCATTCCGCGCCGAGGAGAGCCTGGATCGCGAAGCCGGGCATGGCGGCAACTCCCAGTTTTGACGTGAATCCACCATCCTCCTGCTGCTGGGAAACGATGTAATCAAGAGCTTTGTTCAGTGCCAAGCGTACGTCATCCTGGCTGACATCCGGTGGACGATTCACGGTCAATGTGTACGGAATGTCGGCTTCTTTCCTGTTGAACGACCGATGAACCCGGATGAAATACGTACCGGGATCAAGAAGAAGGCTCGTGAGATACTCGGTCCCGTTCACCTTGAAAAAGTTCGACTCCGTCAGGATGTCGCCATCCTCTTCAAGCAGCGCGATCTTCGGATCTATCTCTCCTTCCGCTGAGAGTGCGAGGTACAGGGATGTACCCGGTTGGGTGAGGGTTAATGAATAGTGATCGAATTCAGCATACTCTGAGTGTGAGCCCTTGATCGTGCAGGGCAACTCGATGTTCTGAGCTTCTCCGATTTCATTGTTCGGTTCAATCTCAAAGATCTCCACTGCCAGAACCGGCCGGGAAATTGTTACGGTAAAACAGAGGGCTGATAAAACGGCTATTCCGGTTACTTTATACGGATTCATTATCGTCCCCCTAATTACTACAGCCAAACCACTTGAGACCCGCCGATGCACCGAGCTCACACGGCCCGCCTGCCATGGCTTCCCAGGCATCGGGCCAGGGAATCAAGCCGGCAATATCGGTTTTCATGGCCGCGGTTCCGAAGTCGAAATACTGCTTTGCATCCTTCCATGCTTTGCACAGAGCCACGGCGTCCGCATGCGCGGGGAGACATACATCCGGCTGTCCGAAACAAGCCTTGTTTGGGTTGTCGAGATCCAGGAGGCACGCATAGAAGTGACCGAGTCCCGTTGCAATACTGAAGTAATACCCGACCAGTGAGGAAGAGAGATACGACATGCCCTGGGATACGAGTGTTTGGACTATTGCTTCCTCTGAAACGTATTCGGTCATCCCCTGATATTTTCCCGAACTGAAAACCCCTTCTATGAAGCCGGTTTCAGGATCATACTCAAACCAGGCGAGTAACTCCTCGCCCTCAACTGATACGGGTTTTTCGGGGATGAGAATAGTTCTCCCCTTGTTGATGGAAGCGTTTATCAGGGATTTCCTATCACCGGAGAGCTCCAGAGAGTGGACATCTTTACGGTTGTGCCGGGCCAGGCCAACAATCCTGATCTGTTGTTCCGCCGCGGCTTCCATCACATCGGCTGTCGTAATCCCTGCTTGACCGGTAAATGCTTTGAGAACCGCCCCCTCGAGACGCGATTCATACAAACCCCGATGATACGAGGCGAGTTTGATCAGCTCGGGATCCAGGTCTGATGAATTGTTGAAGTATACTCTGTTTCTCCGGAGATCCACATCGTAGCGTACATTCCCATTACTCTGACAAACTGACGTGATAATGGCGCGTGGCAAAACATGGCGGGCGTTCGTACCGAACTCTTCATTCATGGTATTCAACGCATTGTCCGATAGGTGCATGTAGTAGTTGAGAACGGTTGAGGCCAGACTGCGCTGTCCGTTTTCCAGGGATGCGGTTGCCAGTTCCGACTCTTCCTGTCCGAATAACTCGGCCGGTCCGGTGGGTGTGAATGTTACATCATGAATCCGGGAAAGCATGGAACTCAATCCTCTGACATTGGCCTGTGCCCCCCGCACATATTCGGAGAGTGTTTGATCCGTGATCTCAGCCGGAGTGAATCCGAATGCCTGGATAGACATGAGAGCATCGAGACTCGAATACTCACTGTCGGGATTATTTGAACGATTCGAGAGCGTGTAAGTGAATCGATCCACGGGTTTTCCGGGAGATGTGATAAATACGTCGATCCAGTGGGACAGGATCTCTAATCCCTGCTCCTGCTCTCCATCCGCTTCCGCGGGTCTTGTCTCCACCTGATCGAAGATTCCGCCGAGGCGTCCGGCAGGAGTGGCGGGTTTTCCATCCGTGTCACTGGATACTATGGTCCCGCAGAAAAGACTGTCATCGAGCTTGAGTACCGGCTGAAGCGCATTAACCACGTAACGATCATCGATCCATGTGCCATCCCAGCGATGAGCAAGCGTGAGTTCCCGGGCATAGAGATCAGCCACATCCAACTCAGCGGTCAGACCTGATCGTACGTTTGATCGTCCCGATATCTCGAGGCGATACTTGATGTCGAGACGTACGAAATGCCTGAGATTTCGAGGGATGTCATCAAAAGGAACGGGTCGTGGCGATCGCCCGATCTCCGGGGCTAACCGATCAGGGTTCGGATCAAGGTCCATCCAGGTATCGCCGTCTTTAACCTGAACCCAGATATGTTCCGCCGTCTCTCCGGTTACCAGTACTCGTCGTGCCTTGGCAAACCGGCACTCTTTCCCTATGGACCGGAGCATGGTGACGAGAAGATTACTCTGATCCACATCATTCCCGGATTGTGAACACAACGTTCCTTTCGGACCTTGAAGGAGGCCTGCGTACCATGCGTTCGCTATCTGATCCCTGACGAATTCAAAAATGGATTGGGTTGAACCCAGGGTTCCGGCCAGAATGAGAGGATCGGTATCGGGCGAACTGTCTTCAACAGCAACGCGATCCATTGCCTCGTCGATAAGGTGCATGGTGTCATGAAATTCAGTGCCCGACGAAGTGCCGGTACATAGATGGATCAGGATTACAGACAGAAGGAACGGTAGGGTACGCAACGGCGGGCTCCTTTCGATGCATCCGGGAACTCAAGCGTTTCATGAATCATTTCCATCGAAGTTCGTCTCCACGCGGCTATGCGATACCGCAAAACCGCAAGAGCAAATCGACCCGAAACGCGCTGGTAAAAGAGAATGACGCCATGCATTCATGCATAGGTATGGCATTTCCCTCCTGCAAAGATTCTAGCACACCGCCCCATATTCAGCAAGTTAAGCCTTTCCTACCAACGTTCTACGATGAACTTGATTTCCTCCTTTAGAAAGAAGAACCGATTAGTATTCTCCTCCTCGTACTCGATCCTATAAACCCATCTCTGAAATCTCTTCCCGCGCCGAAAGCACCGCCTTCGACTCCCGAGAATTTATCCGATAACCGATAACTGATAACCGAAAACTGACAACGCGATAAGCGTATCGCTAATCGCTTGACTCCTCTCCTGTTTAACTTCATCGTGTTCCTATCAGGGTACACTAATTTCACCTTAACCGGGAGGGTTCTCACCATGATTCGTACGTGTATCACAGTGATCTCATGCATAATGCTTTTCTCTTCCATCTCTTCCGCGGATATACCATACATGATCAACTATCAGGGAAAGGTTACAGACAGCGGCGGGACCCCCGTCTCCGATGGCACCTATTCCATGCGATTCGGTATATACGACCAGCTCCTCGGAGGTTCGCCAGAATGGGACAGCGGCGATCAAAACGTCGATCTCACCGACGGCATTTTCAGTGTCATGCTGGGAGGAGTGGGTCAGCCGACGCTCGATCTCGAGTTCGATACCGATTACTGGCTTCAAGTAGGCTTTGAAGGGATCATCCAGAGTCCGCGTCGAAGAATCGCATCGGTGGGATATTCGTACATGGCGCAGATGGCCAGTGGTTTAGTTCCGGGAACGGAGATCATCGGTGACATTAGTACTGAATGGGCGACCATTTTAACCGTGAATAATACTGCAGCTTCAGGAATTACCCATGCGTGTAGATTTGAATGTGCAGCGTCCGGTGCCAGAACGATTTATTCCCGAGCGACATCATACACGGGTAGCAGCTATGCCATACATGCGGAAAGTAACTCCTCAGAAGGCAGAGGTGTGTTTGCGCAGGCTTTATCCACCGAAGGCGAAACACATGGTGTCTATGGCTCCTGCCGGTCTCCACTCGGGGCAGGAGTTTTGGGTATCGCCGTGGCAGAAACCGGTACCAATAACGGAGTTAAGGGTACCAGCTATTCTTATACAGGAACGGGTGTGTATGGCACTGCAAGCGACACAGACGGTCCGAATTTCGGAGTCAAAGGTAGGACACTTTCCCTGCTTGGTACGGGCGTATATGGTTATGCTACATCCGATATTGGCGGTACAGTAGGCGTTCATGGAAAGGTGGAATCCTCCGGAGGAAAAGGGGTTCTTGGGGAAGCGAATTCCGATAGTGGCCTCACGTACGGCGTTTTTGGCGAGAGTATATCAACGAGCGGCATCGGTGTCCTGGGTCAAAACTACACAACCGAAGGTACTACCTACGGGGTATATGGTCGAAGCGACTCCCCCAGCGGCGTAGCAGTATATGGATATAATGCCGCGGAATCGGGATCAACCGAAGGAGTGTATGGGATTGTTGAATCCTCCGAAGGTCGCGCTGTTGTCGGCTGGGCACAATCGACCACGGGTGATGCCCGCGGTGTATATGGGAGGAGTGATGCACAATCCGGTTTCGGTGTGTACGGGTATAGCAACCAAACCACTGGGATTTCCGTGGGAGTCTATGGGGAAAGCGAGTCTTCTCTGGGTGACGGTGTGACAGGATACTGTCCCAATGTTGGTGTTATGGGCGTAACGTCAATACCGACTACCGGATTGGGAGTTTACTATTCAGGTGGCCTGGGAGGTAGCGGCTCCAAAAGCTGTATCGTTAAAACCTCTCAGGGTCCAACATACATGTACTGCCAGGAAAGCCCGGAAAACTGGTTTGAAGACTTCGGAGAGGGACAGCTTATCGATGGGCGATGCCATATAGAACTCGATCCCCTCTTCCTGGAAACCGTATCCATCGATGATCAACATCCCATGAAAGTGTTTGTGGAGTTGGGTGATGAATGCAACGGTGTGTATGTACGAAGGAGAACCACAGGTTTTGAGGTCATAGAACTCCATAACGGATCCTCCGATGCTTCTTTTTGCTACCGTATCGTTGCCAAGCGCAAAGGATTCGAAGATAAGCGACTGGATTACTGCAAAGCAGCTGAATCCGATCCGTATCTCTATCCCGAACTCCGCAAGGAATTCGAACAGAGACATCGGGAGGATCGGGCACGTACGGAGCAAAAACACTCTCGCATGCTAAAAAGAACTGCTGAAATTAAATCCACAGATCAGCGATTCCGAGAACTCAGAAACCAGGGCTAACCCAACTCAACAGGTCGGGGAACCCCTCCCCGACCTTCTTTCCTGGCATTCTCGTCCCCAAGTCATCATTCTTCAATCTCTTTTCATATCAACTGCGATAGAAACGTCGTGGCCGGAACAATGGTCGGCGTATGATGCGAAAAACAATCCGCATCAACAAACGGCGCCCGGAGGGCAACTTGAAATGCATACTCTGAAGACAACTGATCCTGGAATAACCGGAGTTGCGGTGAAAGCCGTTTATCATGCCCCATTTTGACTTCAACCAGAATCCACGGCTCATCATCTCTGGTTACGAGGAAATCCACCTCGCGTTTTTCCTTGTCGCGAACGAACCAGAGTCCGAAATCACCAAAGCCGTGATCAGTCCAGAAGTGAACTGCTTTCAGGAGGGCGCAGGCAATGAGATTTTCCGCCCGGGAACCGTCTGAAGCGACAAAAGACCAATCAGTGAGATAAAACTTCGGCTCCTTACGGAGAGAGCGACGTACATTGTGCCACCAGGGACGAACGGGGAAGCAGTAGTAAAGCGAGGTCAGGGTTTTCAACCATCGTCTGATCGTATCAACGGACACATTGATCTGCCGCGCGAGAGCGGAGTAATTCATGAGATTACCCGTCTCGTTCCGCAGAATGAGAGCCAGCTCTTCTATCTGCCCGATCTCCTGTATCCGCGTGATATCCCGTATATCCTGCCTGAAGAGGAGTTCTGATCTCAGCCGTCGCCATCGGTTGAAAAATCGACGGTCATTCCGCACGAACGGTTCAGGGAATCCACCGAAATCGAGTAAAGTTTTCCATGACTTATCTGCAATTTCGCGCGGATGTCTGATCAAGTTCTGTTTGGGAAGCGAGTGGTCTACTATTTCGGCTACACTGAGGGGATGCATGCGATACGAGAAATATCGCCCCATGAGGCTGTCGCCGCCGTGTTTGAAAACATCGAGACGCGAACTCCCGGTCACAATGATCCTCAGTCGATCCGAGTATGAATCAAATATCCCTTTGAGGAGCTGTTTCCATTTCCCGTACTTATGAATCTCATCAAAGACGACTACTGGCTTCTCTGCCAGCAACCGATGAACGCCCACATGCGCGGCAATACCATCCGGACCGGAAAGAATAATCCGTCGGTCATTCTGATTATCCCAACTATAGTAAAAATACTCGGGAAATTGCTTTGCTACATGAACAGCAGTCGTAGTCTTGCCGACTTGTCGTGGCCCCATGAGAAAAAGCATCTGCCGATTCTCTTGGAAATGCACCTTCATGACATGTTCATAAATCCGTGGAATCATAATCCCGTCCAAAATTAGGCATATCGTAAAACAGTCATGACCAATTTACGACAATACTTATTTTAGTCAATCTGCGAATGCCATCTCATGAATAAGTTTCCAACCCCGCGCTGAAGGCGCGAAAGCCGTCAGCCCAGCATGAAACCCATCATATCTAAGAAAAGCGACGATTGGGCGAATTGCGGGATATGTCAGAACAGAAATCCCCCGACGCACCGATCGTGCGCGACTCCCCTTCAATCTTCGGAATTGTGGCTCATTTACTCAAATACCACCCTTGACATTTGGCCCTTGACCCCTGACGAAGTCATTGGCTTCCAACCCCATTTCTCCCGCCTTCTCAAAGTATCAAATCACAAAATTAACAAATTCCGAAATTCCAACCCTTCACTTCTTCTCCAACTTTCAACTTTGAACTTTCAACTTTCAACCAACCGAAGGCCGACTTCCCTCATACAATTCGATCGCAAGATGTTTTGCATAGAGCGAAAAATCTCTATCCACCGTATAGATCGGGATTTCCCGGCGTACAGAGACGGCGCAAATCAGGAAATCAGTATTCGAACCTTGAATTCCTTTAGCCCGAAGGGTATTAAAGTATTCAGCAGCGAATTCGTAGTCCTCCATTTCAAGTTCGATATCCGGAAAAGCGCGGAGGTGAGATTTGAGTTGTACGAACTGGGATTTCTTACGTATACCTGAAAGCAGTTCCTGTCGAACCGGACCAATCATCCGAACGTGCTGATCTGAAATCAGCTTTCGCAGTTCGCTCACATGATATGCGTTCTCAGGAGAAGCATCCCTGCGTAATGCAAACGACCATATGCACGTATCCACCAATACGTTCATTGGTTTTTCCGCTGCTCTTTGTAGTCATATTCAGGATCTATTTCAATCGTACCGAACAGCTTCAACATCTCCATCTGTTGATGATGAAGAATGTACTCCTTTAATGCTTCCGTAACAGCCGCCTTCTTGGTCTTATGCCCTCCGACTCTTCGAGCCTCTTCAATTAGCTTGTCATCAATAGCCAGATTCGTAGCCACTTTACACCTCCATTTGTGTAATAAATTACACATAAATTAGTGTAAAATCAATAATTTCTTAAGTCGAGCGATTGTTATCGTCGCGACATGTCACGGTGGAGTTGAAATACGAAGACGGAAGTGTGATACATAGCCGGAGGCACAGAAGAGGCTTACGAGTCATGAAGTTGGAGTGATTCCGCGACGCAGTCATATCCCACCGATACGGTGGAAGAGCGGAATCGCGAAACAAATGACGCAGTAGACTCCTCGAAGCCGCAGTAGATGAGAATCGCTCAATTTAGGTATTAATAGATCCATCGATGAAGATTCGTTTTCTCTACATAACCGGAACGATTATCAGGCGTATGCGAGTCGCCCTTTTGGCTACGGGATCGGCCGACCTAATTCCAAAGCGGTTTCTATCCATTCTTTGAAAATGCATTCCGCATTTGATAGAGCTTCCTGGTAGGATTTTCCGTCAGCCATACATCCCGACAATTCTGGAACTTCGGCTATAAACGCCTCGTCCTCATCACTCCAGAAAATGATTATTTCGTACTTGGACTCCATATTGTAAAAATCTCGCCGTTCATACTCCGAATCCCGTTTCATGAGAATCAGATCATATTGAATGGCAGTTCGCAGTTATGTATCCCGTACCACAGTCTAAACCTCGTCAACTGCTCTATGTCTTTCTTTTAGATCCGATCCGCCTCTTCAGGTTCATTGTCAGCGACTTTCTTTATCGCCTCATCGAATCTGACTCTACTCGCGCGTTTTGCCCGCATTTTGAGGTATCCCTCGGTCTCCAGAGCGGAGATTTTCTCCGCGATAGCAGTAGTTGCAAACTGATTCATAGAAATATGGTCTTCTTTCGCCAATTTGCGGATACGATCATGGAGAGAATCGGGTAACCGCAGACTAATCGTACTCATAGTATCTCTCCTATAATTTCAAGAAACTCTTTCGGCGTCACGGCTTTCAGACCGAACTGCCCGATACCACCGAAATCCTTCTTATTAAATGTGACTATGAATTCACATTCGGCTGAGACAGCCAGTTCAAGAACCATATCATCCTTCGGATCCCGCAGAAAGGGGCGCCATAGAAAATGTATCTTCCTGTGCCTTGATACGAGACATATGTAATCGATGATTGCATCAATATCATCGTACGATATCGAGCACTCATTCTTAGTATTTCTACAGGCTGCCTCGTATTCCAATATGAGCGGAACCGAAACATTCGTCTCGAATTTCGGGCTGTCTATGTTATTGAGCAATCTGTATGAAGCGCCTCTCGACGATCTGATTGCCGCCACAATGATATTAGTATCTATTACGATCTTCCACTTTTTCATACTGGTATTATATATAGTACCATTCTAAAGTCAATACTGATAGTTCCACACAATGAACTTCCTGATATCGCCCTAATCATTCGTCAGCTTCTCCCCCTGCTTGCCTCGGCGTCTTGTCACGTCGAAGTTGATAAACGTAGACGGAAGCCCTGAGCCGGATGAAATCCCTGAGTCCTGTCGAACGGGTCGAACGGGTCGCAGTCCCTGAGTAGACGTAGTCCTTGAGCAACGTCGAAAGGCCGAAGGGGCGAACAAGCGT
>Ga0180433_10002671_pt1 | contig 27118 bp, 17 predicted proteins | sample SS_ome_8_FD_132980 | JGI IMG/M metagenome (GOLD analysis project Ga0180433, IMG submission 132980) | Hypersaline lake sediment archaeal communities from the Salton Sea, California, USA - SS_1_D_1 metaG | ecosystem: Environmental > Aquatic > Non-marine Saline and Alkaline > Hypersaline >... | reverse complement strand
CATCAACATCTTCTACAGCGAAGAAGACGGCGGGTATATCGCCGATATTCCTGATCTGGAAGCTTGCTCTGCGTTCGGCGACTCCCCCGAGGAAGCGCTCAGGCAGGTCGAGATTGCGAAAGAGGCCTGGCTTGAGGCCGCGCACGCCGAGGGTAAACCCATCCCGGCGCCGAGGTACCGGCCGGTCATCTACCAGGCCGTGCCTGCTTAGAGCATCGGCCCGTGCGGCCCCTGGCCTCCCCCCAGAGATCGACGCTCGCGCTCTCTGTTCTGAATCGCTTCCTCAACGCTGCTCCACTGCTCCTTGAGCCACCGAATGTGTTGCACCGTGCTGTTCACAAGCGCTTGTTTTTCGGTATGCGATTCAAGACGTTCCTCGTCTTGTGACGCCTTGCTCAGGTTCTCGGAAACTTGTTTCTCAAGCGTGTCACCTTCCAACTCCCAAAGCACTCTCAAGCATTCATCACAGGTCCTTGGGCCCGGTAGAATCAGATCGCCTGAGAGCAAGGTAAAGTGCTGTTGACAGAGAGTGCACTCAAACTCCCTCAATGCTAGAATCGCCATATCAGGTCCCCGTCAATATGATGCCCAATCAGACGTCCTCCGATGCCACGCGGAAACCTATCAGGTCTTCGCCACCAAACCCCAGACCTGACAGGTTTTCGTAAGCGCCCACCAGGCGGCAAACCTGCACCCCCACGCAACCCGCCCCCAGGCTGGTCTCGATCGCGGAAACCTGTCAGGTCTTCGCGAAATCTCCGTATCACCATCTCGCCTAATATCCAAACCGCCGCATCACGTCCCCTGCCTGCCGCTCCCACTCCTCGATCAGCATCCCCATCAGCCCCTGCAGCTCCTCCACCGGGCGGTCCAGCGCCAGCGATAGCGCCTCGTAGACCCGGCGCGGGAAATCTGCCGCCGAGGGCGGGCGCCAGCCGAATCTCCACTTGAGGTCGATCGACTGCGCCCAGAAGGCCTGGGCGAACCACTAGAGACGCAGGTCAATGATGTCGTGGGCCCATCAACTCGGCCATCTCCAGCAAACGGTCGGAGCGGTTGCGGGCGTACAACGTCAGCAGCGGCCGTGCAGCAGTCAGCGGCCATACCCGTTTCCAGGCCAGAACTTCTTTCTGCATACTCGCTAATTCCAGCCAAAACACATCAGGGATGCGGGGAGCTCCCCACTCGATGAACAATGCTGCTTCCTGCAGCAAGTCAACGACCAGATTGTCATACTCTGGGGAAGTCGCCCGAGTAGACACGCGGGCCAACGTCGAAGCCAGATTACCCAGTTGCTGTTTCCAATCCATCTTCTCGAACCGCTCCTGCAAATGCTGCACGTCCATCAGCCCACCTCCAACAGCCGGCGCGCGACGGCTTCAACTTGTTCCCGCAAAGTGGGGTCCTGTATCTCCAGCCCAAAGTTCTGCTGCCGAGGGCGGATATTGATCAACGCCTCAAAGGTGACCTCTCGCTTGTGGGGATACCAGTCAGCACCCCAAATATCTTCTTGCTGGCTGCCATCCTCTAGAAGCGCCTGTTCACAGTCAGCGTGAAGCGAGCCACCGCCAGCCAGGATACCGCGCTTGAAGTCCACGGCCAATTTGATCATGCTGCCGAAAGCCTGTTCCATTTGGGTAATCTGCTCTGCCGTGGCCGGTTCACGGATGATGAGTATCATAAGAAATACCCCTCCTGAAAGAGTGTCCTCAGTCACGAGAGGTATTTTAGCACAACGGGCAAGAATTCGGTAGGTGGGACAGGTAACTGCGCATCCTCATGCTGTGCAGCAAATTCTAAAGCGCGACGGCTCACCCCATCATTTCATATCCAAACCGCCGCATCGCGTCCCCCGCCTGCCGCATCCACTCCTCAATCAGCATCTCCATCAACGCCTGCAGCTCCTCCACCGGGCGGCCCAGCGCCACCGATAGCGCCTCGTACACGCGCAGCGGGAACTCTGCCGCCGAGGGCGGGCGCCAGCCGAATCTCCCCTTCAGATCCATCGACTGCGCCCAGAACGCCTGGGCGAACCACTCCAGGTCGGCGCGAGAAGTGTGGATGCCGTACTGGCGCAGCATGCGCACCAGCAAGCCCTCATCCCCCAGCCGCTCCCCCTCCCCATCCTGGCTGAATATCACGAAGGTGAAGGCGCACATCGACAGCGCGTTACACAACACCCAGAAGAACTCCTTTTGCAACATCTGCCCGACGACGCGCTCGAAGCAGGCGCGGTAGGCGGCCTCGTCGGACCCGGGCGGGGGCAGTTCCTCGTCGATCTTGTAGAGCTGCCCCACGTAGTGGCCGAAGAAGCGCGAGAAGGGCATCAGGAACGTCCACAGCGCGTTGGCGTGCCCGGCGTTCCCCAGCGTGCCTCGACCGCTCGTAAAGACGACGTCCTGCATCGCGGGGTACGCCTGGGCCAGCGCCTGGGGGCCGTCGCCCACGGCGCGCAGCGCCGGATACCCGGCCGCCTGGCCGGACCGCAGCATTGCCACCGCCTCCACCGCCGCCTCCAGCCGCCGCCCCGAGCCATGCCCTGAGCCATGCCCTGAGCCTGCCGAAGGGTCTGTCGAAGGATCGACCAGGCCCGTCCCCCTGGAGATGAAATCCGGTACGTCGCTTTCCGGAATCAGCCCCTGCTCCACCCCCTCGAACAGCGCCGCCAGCCCCAGCCCGACGTTCAGCACGTCGCACCCCATCTGCTCGATCGGCAGGATCAGCCGTCGGTCCACCTTGGCCCGCAGGTCAAGTCGCGCCTGGAACGTGTCCTCGGCCGGGGTCAGTCCGAGCATGGCGAACACGGCGTACGTCGGCTCGAAATCGTCGAGGAACATATCCCGCCCGTCAGGGGCGTAATCGACGTCCATCCAGTGATAGTGGCGACAGTCGACCTGGCACCAGTGGCAGCCGGTCTGCCCGTCCCGGGTGGCCTTTAGCACCCGCGGGCTGCCCAGGTCGGCCGCGGGCGTGCCCATCCGTCGCGCGTTCCGGGCGGGGAGCGTGTTCCGGCCCGCTGGGTCCGCCCCGGTGGCGAACAGCTTGGTGATCGTGCCGCCCATCTTGCCCGAAAGGCGCCCGCAGTACGTGTCCAGCAGGGGAGCGATGGCTGCGTTGGGGTTACGTGCAAATTCCCTCACCCCTGCCGACCGCCCGCGCTCGGCCCCCTCTTCCCAAGGTAGCGGCGAGATGCCGGCGAAGAACTCGGACGACTCCATCGGCTCGCCGCGCAGCACCAGCGCCGAGGCGAACCGGGCGAACACTGCCCCCGCGCCCCCTCGCCCGGCGTGATAGATTGCCTCCACCGCCAGGTTGGCCGAATCGTACCCCAGCCGCGCCCCCTCGCCCACGGTGAACACACTGCCCGCATACCGGTCGCCGCCCAACTCCCGCCCCACCAACCAGTAAAACGCACTCCGCTGCCCGGCGGGCAACTCCCCCGCATCCCTGAACACCACCCTCAGCCCCGGCGCCCGCCCACTGATCACGACGTACGGCCTCGCCAACTCGCTGATTCGCCGATTTGCCGACTTGCCCATTTGCCCATTTGCAGATTTGCCGATTTGCTGATTCCCTTGGAAGCAAATCGCGTCGAGGCCAAGATCGAGGAGCTGCGCCGCCGCCCGCCCCCCCACGAAACTATAGTGCGGCAGGCCCGTCAGCGGCGACACGTACCCCACGCTGGCCTTGTTGCCGGAAAGGAACGGCAGTGGCCCCCGGGCGATGACCAGCGCGCCCGGGTTGCAGCGCAGCAGATACTGACACAACGTCTCCCCGCTGAGCACGAAATAGTCCTCTCGTGGGTCTTTTTCCAGCGTCTCGACCCGCAGCGTCTCCAGCTGCCACTCCTGGGTGGCCGGGTTGATGATGAGCAATCTTCGGTTCATAGTCTCCTGTTGATCGGCCGTCGGCCTTCGCCGCACCCTCTTCCTATGGCCGACGTAGTGGGGGAATTGTATTACGACTGCCCGAAGAGCGCAATCCCGCTCACCAGCCGGTCGCTTTGCCCAGATGGTCTGTTGCTGCATCCCGGACGCGCTGGTGATACCGATACAACCGCCGCTCGTCTTCCAGAGGCATGAGGAAGAGATTGTGGCGTTTCAGATACTCCAGGATCTCCTGGGCGGACAAATTGGCAAATCTGCAAGTCTGCAAATCGGCAAATGACAAATCTACAAATCCTGCCTTCTCCATATCGCCGATTCGGTGCAACATTCGGTTGCCTGTCGCTGATTCGCCTCCTCGTCCATTCGTCCATTCACTCTTTCGCTGACTCGCCGATTCGCTCACTCGCCCAGCAGCATCGTCTTGCCGAACCCGGTCCGGGCGATACAGATTTTGACTTTCCAGTGGATTTGCCTATACTAAAGGGTGTAGACAAGAACGCCTCACCGTCTGAAGCCAGGCTATGAGGGTAGGTCTCCGATTTCCACTGCTTGGATTCTGCAAAAGAGATGGCGAAGTCGGGCAAAAGTCAAATCCGCGAAAAATCGATCGTGCTGGCATTGTCATCGCTGGAGTACACGACTTTGATCTATAGTGTATCGTTGGCTTAAGTCACTCCATTCCCACCGGGTTGCAGTTCGAACTTCAAGACCAGACTCCACCGAGAGGTGAGTCCGGCTGCTGAGCCGTGCCATTTGAGTGGATGCGCATTCAGTTGTATGATTCATATGAGGCAGCGAAAACAGGTCTGGGGGTATGAGCGGCGCCCTGGGCATAAGCGGTGAAGTCAAAGGAAAAAAACTGCATCCTGGGCCCAAAGCGTCTTTGAGATACCCAAAGCTATTCTGAGCTCTACTCTGCCTCCCTAGAGGCTTCACAGGTGCCGGAGGACCGGACCTCAGAGATTAAGATGCTGCTGGAGGGGAACTTCGTCTAGGTCGATGGCCATTACAAGCGCCCCGAGATGCTCGAGAAGCGGGAGTTGGCGGCGCGCCGCCAGCAGCGGTTGCTGCATGAGTTCGACGACATCCTGCGCGCGGGCCACAAGCTCCACCAGCGCATCGTTGAAAGCAGCACGGAGATCTATGATTTTGTGGACATTGCCGAAGCGAAGATGGGGTAGAACGATGATTGGCGTCACTTGCCTTCAGAAGATCATTGACGCATTGGCTATCTAGTGTTTTCCGGTAAGCATATGTATCCGGGAAGTTTAGACGGTTGGGAGGCTCCAGTGGATAGCGCAACAGATCGAGAGTATCTACACGAACTGCGTGAGGCGCTCCTCGCGCATTTTGGCGAGAGTGAGCTACGCATGCTTTGTTTCGACCTGGGAATAGAATACCAAGACCTGCCTGGTGCGGGGATAACAGACAGAACAAGGGAGCTGGTTAGCTATCTCTACCATAGGAATCGCATCTCCAGACTCATAGATGCTTGTAGACAAATGCGCCCAGATGTTCATTGGAGCGATGTCCCAGTAGCGGGTAGACCGGCACAGACCACACATGTAGAGCACCAAGCTGGTGGCTACGCCGTGCAGATTGGGAAAGCTGCAGGAGTTACCATTGAAGGCGAAGGAGTTGGTGCACAAGTGACCATCCATGGCGATGTTGTCGCTGGGCGTGACATACAGGTTGAGTTTCCACAACTGATCACTCCGGTTCATCTCAGAAGAATGCTGGACGAGAACTTTAGCTGGGAGGAACTCAGGACACTCTGTTTTGATATCAATGTGGATTTCGACGCCTTGCCCGGTGCCGGGAAAGCTTCAAAGTCGCGAGAGCTAGTTTCCTACTTCTGGCGGCGCGATCAACTGGAATTATTGGTGTCAACAATCGACCGTCTCCGCCCAGGGTTACTTGAAATGAGCTTTCCCTTTTGGCGAGCCTGGCGAAGCATCTCCACCAATCTGGGAATCTTGGATTTTGCCGGCTTCACGCGGGACGCTGGGGTCGTTGCCCAAGGTCTGGCCGAAACAATGCGGCTACCTCTCTTGCCGGACACAGTATCGCAAGGGCGCATGTTGTGTTTTTGGTTTGACACGTCCGTTGCTTTCAGCGAGACCATGTTGCCACCCAGGCTGCCACTCCTTCTCCTACATCGCGATAGAGTCCTGAGTAGCGATCTTGACGATATTCAGCACATTCTTGCAAGGAGCCAGCATGGCCAGCCCAGGCACATAGCTATGATCCTACTTTTCTGTGAGAGCGAGTCCTTGGAACGAGGCAGGAGGTTGTTGTCAGAGAGGCTAGAGGAAACCCTGGCTTACGATGTAATCACCCTTGGCGAAACAGATGTGCAAAGCCTTCTCCTGAACACCAGTCCTCAGGAGGCTCTTAGACATCTCATTCTTTCACAAGTAGATCTTCTGAGTATCTCACCTTTTGTTGTTAACGGTCCTACTCCCGACAACGTCTTCGTAGGGCGTGAGCATGAGCTCCGAGACATCGCAGAGCGGGCCGTTACCGCAAGTTTCGCTCTAGTCGGTGGTCGTCGCATTGGGAAGACGTCTCTTCTCGGTCGCTTACATCGTGTGCGTTTGCCCGCTGTTGGCTGTCGTACTCTCTACCATGATTGCTCCACCACACCCACCTATGAGTCTTTCTTCACTGCTGACATTCGAGACTGGCGACCCAAGGCACCTCTCGATTCTCCCGCTACTCTTAAGGAATTGATTCGATTTCCTCCCTCCGATAAGCCGCTCGTCTTGCTTCTCGATGAGGCCGACAAACTGATTCCTGCCGATCGGGCCAATGAGTGGAAGGTATTCAATACGCTGCGGGATCTGGCCAACTCAGGCCGTGCTCAAATTGTACTGAGCGGTGAGCGCACACTTCGCGAAGCGCTACAAGATCCCGTTAGCCCTCTCTTCAATTTCGCGAACGAGATACTTCTCGGTCCTCTGGGTTTTCGCGCTGTCGAGGCACTGGTCACGAGGCCCATGAAGCAACTGGCGCTTGAATTGGTGGATGAGAAAGAAGTGGTAGGCCGCATCTGGGCCTTTACGTCGGGCCATCCCAATGTCGTACAACGGTTGTGTCGCCGCCTGATCGAGAGACTTAACGCACAAGGGACACGTCGCATAACACTGGACGATGTGAGTGCGGTAATCGAGGATCCCAAGTTCCAGGAGGTTGACTTCCTCCAGACCTACTGGGAGGCGGCCTCCCCACTGGAAAAGATCGTGACTTTGGTGTTGTTGCAAGAGACCAAGGCCTATCGTCTGCGAGAAGTTCGCCAGTTACTGTCTGACCAGGCCAGCATTCAGCCCAGCGCGACAGCTGTAAAGGAGGCCCTGGACCGATTGGTGGATCTGCGCTCCATCCTCAAGCGCTCCCGAGCTGGTTATGCATTCGCTGTCCGAGCTTTCCCTCTTGTGCTGGCTAATACCACGACCGTCGAGGATCTGCTCGAAGTTCTAGTCGAGCAATACGAGCAAACGGAGGCTTAGGCATGAGCGAAGTCCCTTTCCAGGCTGGTGGACCTCTCTTAGCCGATTCGCCGGTGTATATCCCACGTGAGATCGACGAGAAGGCGGCCGCTCACCTGCGCCGGATGGAGTACATCACCCTCGTTGAGCCGCGACAGCATGGCAAGACCAGTCTCATCAATCGGCTCGTTGGCCAGTTCTCATCCCAGGGGTACACCTTCGCCTGTCGGGACTTGATGGCTGCCAGGTCCAGTGATGCTTCTCCCAGCGACTGGTATGCCTCGCTTGGCAAGTGGCTGTTGCGCCAGTTACACTTCATTCCTCGGGATCAGCGTCCCAAGCCACCGACCGACAGCGCCTCGTGGGAGGATTTCCTGGCCGATGTGGCCGAAAGCGCCGATGCAGCTAGCCAGGACGTGGTCATTGTCCTCGACGAAATCGGCGCGATGCCTTCGGAATGGGCTACAGGTTTCTTCTCTGTCATCCGCAGCGTCTACACCTCTCGTCAGAGCCTTCGCTTCTGGCAGCACCTGACCTTCATCATCGCTGGCGCCTTCAATCCCAAAGAGCTGATCCAGGACGACGCCGTCTCAAACTTCAACGTGGATCAGCGCATTCCCCTAGATGACTTTGACCTGTCCCAGGTGAAGCAACTGGTGGATCATCTGGATGTGCCTGACAATCTGATCGACGCTGTAGCCGGGCGTGTGCACGATTGGACCGGCGGCCAGCCGTATCTGTGTCAGCGGCTCTGTCTCTATCTGGCGGATTGGGAAAAGCCGATCACTGGATCCAGTGTAGATGCCGTGGTAGGGCATGCCGTTGAGCGTTTCTTCCGCGACGACACACATCACCTGGCGCGAATCAAGGACCTGGCTACCCAACCGGACCTGCTCGACTACACGCACCGTATCACCAGCGAAACTCCCTCACGCTTCAACGCTGCCCTGAACGACAAGCACTTCTACCTGGCACACATCAATGGCGTCATCAAAGCTGGCCCGGATGGGCGCTGCCGCATCCGCAATCGCATCTACGAGCGGGCGCTGGCGGAGGTCGAGGTCGCGCCTTATTCTGATTCTGCGGCGGAGTCAAGGTCCCAGCCACAAGATGAATTCCAATACGATGCATTCATCAGCTACAGCCACGAGGACAGCGCTTGGGTGCGCGATATGCTGTTACCCCGACTCGAGGATGAGGGCCTGCGCGCCTGCATTGACTTCCGTGACTTCGAACCGGGGGTTGCCAGCCTAGTCAATATGGAGAACGCCGTCGAGCACAGCCGTAAGACGCTGATCGTGCTCACTCCTGCCTGGGTAGAGAGCGAATGGACGGCTTTCGAGAGCCTGCTCGTCCAGACTGATGATCCTGCCGGTCGGCGTGCTCGGATGATCCCGCTGCGACTCAGGCCTTGCGAGCCCCCGAGGCGCATTGCTATGCTGACCTACGTAGACTTCACCCAGCTGTCTGACCTTGAGTTTCAATTGCGGCGTTTGGTGGCGGCTATTAGAAGCGAGTCAGCGCCTGACATTCATCCGCTCATTCTTGGGCCCTGCGAGGAGTAAAGCGAGAATCGTGGGCCATCACCATTCGATGATGAGTGCTTATGCGCTCGAAAGGAATCTCCTCAAGAAGAGATCGCAGAAGCTGTGGTCAATATGGAGAAAGTGGACAGGGGGTACCGAGCCACGACCAGCGTCATTGAGCGGAGCAAGTTGGAGCTGAAGTTTGAGGCTTGACATCAGCATCGCGATGGATTACAGCAGGAGTATGGCATTACGTGCCGGATGCCGGGTGAATAGTCTTCTGGCATCCAGGAGACGAAAACACTGATGACGTCGGGAGGAGAGCTTGATGAACCAGAACCATATGAGGAGTGGACAGGGGCGCACCTTCCGACACATACCAAACCCATACGTAACAGGGCCGCCCTTGCGGTTGGGCAGCTCCGTCTTCGTCGGCCGGGATGACGTTTTCAGCTTCATCCAGAAGAATGTCTCTGCCTTGGAGCAAAGTACGATCCTCGTCCTGATTGGTGAACGGCGCACTGGTAAGACATCCACCCTTAGACAGCTTCCGGCCCGATTGAACAACCCGCGCTATATCCCGATTTACATTGATGCTCAAGCGCTCGGAATTGACCCTGGCATGGAGAATTTCTTCTTGGATCTGGCGATGGCTATCGCTGACGGTTTGGAAGATGTCGGTACTTCCATTGAGCGCCCGACGCTTGCGGAGATGAAAGACGGCCCGCAGAGTGTCTTCGAGCAGCGTTTCCTTCCGATGGTCCGTAAGCGAATCGGGGATCGCATCCTATTGCTGACCATAGACGAGTTCGGTGAACTAGGGGACCGGGTCCGCCGGGGACGCCTGCCCCGCGAGGTCTTCCCCTACCTGCGCCACTTGATCCAGCACGGAGAACAACTGGCTTTCATCTTCAGCGGTACGCACAAGATGGAAGAAATGATTGGGGATTACTGGTCTGTGTTGTTCAACCTTGCCAGGTATAAGAAGGTGGGTTTCTTGGATCGTGAGGACGCCGTTCGCCTCATCCGGGAACCGGTGAAGCCTTATGGGATGTTGTACGACGACTTGGCCATCAATGAGATTTTGCGCTTCACGGGCTGTCACCCCTACTTAACCCAATCGCTCTGCACCATCCTGGTTAACCGCTGCAATGAGGCGCATCGCAGCTGTGTCACTGTTCAAGATGTGCGTGACGCTACGGAAGAATTGATGGAGACCAGTCGCGCTCACCTGACATTCCTCTGGAACACCTCTGACCGGGAAGATAGGGTGGTCCTGAGCGTCTTGGCGGAATTAAAGGAGCAGTCAGACCGAGTTGCAGTAGCAGCCGTTGCTGATCACCTCCGTCAACGTCAACTGCGCTTGGATCCTGAGCGCATTGTTCAAGTCGCCGAGCGTCTTATTGGCCGCGATCTTCTGCGGAGCGTTCCCGGCGATCCCCCGATGTTCGATTTCACGGCCCAATTGTATGCCCACTGGCTGAGGAAATACAAGTCCTTTTCTCTGGTGTTGAAAGAAACCATTGTCGAGGAGGAATGGCAGCGAGCGAAACGCTCAATAGAGGATGTGCTATTCACAAGCGGATCTATTGCTTTGGAGCAGTTGACGACTATACCCGATCCAGATCGACAGTTTGCTTGGAGTCGCTATATAGATACATATCGATCGGAGTTCGATCTCGTCGAAGCTCCTCTCCTCCGCTTCAGAAATCAGAAGGGGCTTAGCTCACTCAACGAGGCGTGGCATAGGATGGTTGCGGCCACGACAGCCCGAGGGACAAACGAAGGCACGTTTGACCAGTGTGCGGAGGACATAGTTGAGCAACTTCGATTGGTTGGCATTCAACAGATGGTCTTCAAGCCATTTCCAGAACACCCAAGGCTGTTGACCTTTCTTCTGGATACCAAGCTAGCATTCGAAGACATCAACTTACCGCCCTCGATTCCTCTGATTTTTCCCCGACGATTGGCAATCAGGGAAGAAGATGTACCCGAGATTAGGCATCTGCTCCATGATCAACTGAGTCCTTCCTCTAGCGTAGCCCTCGCGGTAGTTGCTGATGATGACGTATCTCGCCAACGAACCGAAGACCTGCTGCGCCAGAAGCTTGCTGCGCCCTACGCATGTGATGTTGTGCTAGTGGGACTCAGAGAACTACAGCACATAGCCGTCGCCCGGGAACCCCAGGCCGTGTTAAGGCGCTTGGTGCTTTCCAAGGTTGACTTAATCAGCGTCTCTCCCTACGTTACCACGGGTGCCATCTCTGACAACATATTCTTCGGTCGTGAACCAGAACTGCGGGAGATCTATCAGCATATCGCCACTGTCTCATATGCTGTCATCGGTGGACGTCGCATCGGCAAATCGTCCTTGCTCGGTCGGCTGCACCGAATCCGCCTGCCTGCCGCTGGCTTTCGTACGGTCTACCACGACTGCTCTTCCACACCTACCTACGAATCTTTTGTCAATGCCTCCATCGCCAAATGGCAACCGGAACCGCCGAGTGATGCTCCCGCCACTTTCGGTGACTTGGTTCAATCTCCGCCAGATGACAAACCCCTCGTCCTGCTTCTGGACGAGGCCGACAAGCTTGTTCCTGCTGATCGTGACCGGGAATGGCAGCTGTTCAACACGCTGCGTGGGCTGGCCAATTCCGACCGCGTCCAAGTTGTCCTCAGCGGCGAGCGCACATTGCGTGACGCGTTGCAGGATCCTGCCGGCCCGCTGTTCAACTTTGCCAACGAAATACTTCTTGGCCCTCTGGACTTTCGTGCTGTCGAGGAGTTGGTCACCCGACCGATGAGGCAACTGGAGATTGAGTTGGTGGACAAGTCGGCGATGGCGCGCCGCATCTACGAATTCACGTCTGGTCATCCCAATGTCGTCCAACGCCTGTGCCGCCGCCTGATCGAGCGGCTCAATGAGCAGAGCAGGCGCCGCATCACGGTGGATGATGTTAAAGCGGTCACCGATGATCCCAGGTTTCAGGAGGAAGACTTCCTCGGCACTTACTGGGAGCGGGCCACGCCGCTGGAGCAAATCCTCTCGCTGTTGATGGCACAAGAAGCCAAATCTTACCGTTTACAGGCTGTGCTCGACCTGCTCGCTGCACAAGACCTGAAACCGGAGCCGGAAGTTGTCAAGGCTGCGCTCGACCGATTGGTGGACTTGCGCTCGATCCTCAAGCGCAGTCAGGCCGGATACGAATTTGCGGTCAAAGCCTTCCCGCGGGTGCTGGATAAAACGACGACGGCCGAAGATCTGCTCATTATTCTGAAGAGCCTGTATCTCAAGAACCCAATGGAGTTGGCCGAATGAGCGACGTTTCCTTCCAAACAGGCGGGCCGCTTCCCTCCAACTCGTCCGTCTACGTCGAACGCAAAGCTGACGAAGCAGCATTGCGCCATCTGCATCAGATGCACTACCTCCAACTCACCGAGCCCAGGCAGCAAGGTAAAACCAGTCTGATCTACCGCCTGCGGTCAAAACTGTCTGACAGTGAGTATGTTTTTGTCTATGTCGATGCAGAAGGTCTCAAGCCTGATGATTACCCGGACTGGTATGCGATGCTGACACGCCGGCTGACTGCGCAGCTTGAATTCTCCCCAGATCTGCGCTCGTGTTTCTCTGAAGATTGCCCTCTCCATTCTCTTGTATGGCGAGACTGTCTGGCCCACGTGGCGCGCGCAGGACAGCGGAAATTCAAGAGAATAGTGATCGCACTGGATGAGATTGGCAGTGTGCCTGCCGAATGGGCCGAGAGCTTTTTTCGGGTCCTGCGGGAGGTCTATGTCGTACGTGAGGTTGAGCCGTACTTCAAGCACATCACGTTCGTTCTTGCCGGGGCCTTTGACCCCCGCGATCTGATCACCGATAGCAAGATATCTCCCTTCAATGTTGCTCAGCGTGTCCACTTGGAGGACTTCTCCCCTGACAAAATCGGGCAGTTGGTGGCTCACCTTGGGCTGCCGGCAGGTCAATCTTCGCAAGTCGCTGAACGCCTGGCTTATTGGACGGATGGACAGCCATACCTGGTGCAGAAGCTCTGTTCCTATTTAACTGAGTCGAAGGATACAGTAGACGCGAGTGCCGTGAACGCCGCTGTCGAGCGCTTCTTCCACGAGGACACGAACCATCTACCGCGCATCTCGAAAGACCTACAAGCAGACCCTGAACTGCTGGACTACGCTCGTGGCGTGATTGCTGGCGACGTCAAGTTCAGCCCCGCCGTCAATCCAGCCCATTTCCAGCTAGCGCACGTTATTGGTGTGATCAAGCCGGATGAACACGGCTTTTGCCGGATCCGCAACCGTATGTGCGAGAGGGCACTGGCGGAAATCGGGGTCCCACCCGACACCAACCCTGACGAGGAAATACAGCACCAGCCACAAGATGAATTCCAATATGATGCCTTCATCAGCTATAGCCACCATAACAGCGCATGGGTACGCAACACGCTGTTGCCTCACCTAGAACATGAAGGCCTGCGCGTCTGTATCGACTTCCGCGACTTCGAGCTCGGCGCTCCCAGCTTGGTAAATATGGAGAACGCCGTCGAGCGCAGCTGCAAGACGCTGCTCGTGCTCACCCCCAATTGGGTGACCGGCGAGTGGACGGAGTTTGAAGCTCTATTGATCCAGACCAAGGACCCGGCCGGCCGCGGGCGGCGCATCCTGCCCCTCATGGTGCAGGCTTGCGATCTGCCCCCCCGCCTGGAGGTCTTCACTTACCTGGATCTCACCGACCCGGCCGAGTTCGATTTCCAGATGCGCCGTCTGGTGGCCGCCATCCGCTCTGCGCCACAGTCCCCTGCGCCTGCCGAGGCAGCCCCGGCCTTGAGGTCAGTGCCGCCTGCCCGCCCCCGCGCGGGAGGCTTCAGCCACGAGCGTGGGTTGGCCGCGCTCGGCGACCTTCTGGCTCACGCCAACGTCCAGATTCGCCTGGACTTCGCTGTCCTGCAGTCGCGACTGCTCGATAATCTGCAGGACGAGCGTCTCTATGGCACGCGCGAGGCGATTCGCAGTGAGCGCGCTCGCATTGTACACGAGTTGAATAGGCTGGCCCTGGCCCACTTGAGCCGCAGCTTCAGCGACTTCTGCAAACTATGATTGAGCATCCTTGGACAGAAGCATTTGGAAACAGCCCTGATTTAAGCTTGCCAGCATAGGCGGAGAACAGTCATGAACTATCAACTCGGCTTGAATCGAATGAGGTCTCAACTGTCGCAGCTAGATGAAGGCGAGTATTTGAATCTGCTCGGACTGGAGAGTCGGTTACTGGACTGCCTTGCCGCTGAGCGCTCTTTTGGTGCTGCGGAGAGGTCCAGGGTTGAGAAAGCCAGGGTCGTGAAGGAGCTAAACGCGCTCGCTCTGAGGACAATAGATATTCCTTTCAATGATCTGTGTTCGCCTCAGGTCTCCTTGCCCAGAAAGGGATTGGTTTCACACAATTTGCCACATCAGGACTATGGCCGATTTATTGGCCGTGAGCAAGAGGTTAGCGACTTGCTCGAAGAACTGCAGCCCCATCCGGAGGGCCAGTGGCCAGTAATCATTGTTCACGGCATTGGTGGGTCTGGCAAGACAACTCTGACACTTGAGGTCGCCTGGCGTCTAGTGCGTGGTCATGAGTCAATTGAGCCCGAGGAGAGGTTCGACGCTATTGTGTGGGTTACAGCCAAGGAAAGTGTCTTGACAACTGCTGGAATCAAGCCTAGAGTTCCGCATTTTCGGAGTATATCGGACATCTTTGATGCCATTGCACTCACATTGGAACGTCCGGATATAATCGAGATCGATTCAGAAGACAAAGAGGCGACTGTTCGCCAAATGCTTGGTGACCAGCGCATTCTTCTCATAGTGGATAACCTTGAAACAGTTGACGATCCGCAAATCGAGACTTTCTTGCGTGAGCCTCCTTATCCAACCAAGGTAATGATCACCAGCCGTCACAAGCTCGAAGGCCTGCCCGGGCTGCCCTTTCGATTGTCTGGCATGACGCGTGATGAGTGCTTTGATCTCATTGAGCGAGAGTGTCTGAGAGAGAAGCATAACGAGGTGGTATTAACCCATGCACAAGCTGAAAGACTCTTCGAGTGCACTGGTGGAGTTCCACTGGCCGTAGTTTGGAGTGTTGGGCTGGTAAGAGGCGGACGGGATATTGAACTGGTGATGAAGCGTCTAAGGAGTGCGGGCTCAGACATTGCTCGCTTTTGCTTCGACTACTCGGTGGATATTGTACGAGAAGATGGCGCTGCACACAAACTACTGATGGCCTTGTCACTCTTTCCGGCTGAAACTAGCCGCACGACACTTGGGATCGTGACAGGCTTAGATCAGGATGAGGACACGTTGATTGAGGCACTCGGTAGGCTTGAGAGATTGTCGATGACCCGTCACCGCGGGGACCGCTATAGCATGTTGCCTCTCGCGCGAACCTACGCACTTGCGGAGATGGAGCAGTACCCAGATTTCCAGCAATCCATTCTCAGCAGGTGGAAATTAGAAAGGGATATCGAAGTCAGACATATCGATAAACTGTGGTGTAATGCTGTAGATGCGCTTATGGATGAAGCTTATCCAGACTTCGAGTCAATCTGTCACGAACTTGCTCGAAGCCTAGCTACCCTCTGGGGAACGTCAATTGTACACGATACTGCCTTGCAGGGTGCTCACGTGTTGGGTTTCGTCGTTGAAACCAACTTCGGTTTCTCTGATATTAGTTTGCCCAGTGAGATGCCTCTCCTGTTTCTAAAAGCGGCAAGGCTCACTAACAAAGCCTTATAGGAGATTCCTAGCCTGGTGAGAGAGCGTGTCGTTTGGCGTTCACCAATGTTGCTTTCGCCGTTTTTTGGGGGGAAGGAACTGGAAGATGCACGACTACTGATCCAACGTCTCAAAAGCGCGTACGCTTTGGATGTCATAGTGCTCACACGCGACTATGTGCTAAGGTCGGTTGCTGCTAAAGATCCGCAGAGTGAACTAAGACGAGTAATGCTAGCCCAAGTTGACCTAACGCTTGTCGCTCCGTTTCTGATCGTCGGCCCTACAACCGATCACATGTTCTTTGGACGTGAGCGAGAGATTCGCGAAATAGTGGAGCACATCTCTTCGGCGTCATACGCAATAATCGGCGGCCGACGCATTGGGAAAACATCTGTCCTTCTTCGCCTACATAAAGTTCTTTTGCCCGCTGCTGGCTTCCGCAGTCTCTATCTGGATTGCTCCGCAACTCCTACTTATGGTGCCTTCGTGGCCACTCCTATCGGTGGCTGGCAGCCAGGGCCGCCCGCAGATGCGCCCAGCACCCTTGACGACCTGCTACAATCTCCGCCCGATGACAAGCCACTGGTTCTGCTCTTGGACGAGGCTGACAAACTCATCGCCGACGACCGCGCAGACGGCTGGCGGTCATTTAACACGCTTCGGGCGCTGGTCAGTTCTGGTCGCGCCCAGATCGTGCTCAGCGGTGAGCGCACGCTGGTCGAGGCACTCCGAGACCCCATGAGCCCGCTGTTCAACTTTGCACACGAAATGCGCCTCGGTACCTTGGGCTTCAGCGCTGTCGTGGAGTTGGTTACCCGACCGATGAGACAACTGGAGATCGAACTAGTGGATGAAATGAAGATTGTACGTCGAATCTATGATATCACATCAGGCCATCCGAATATTGTGCAGAGGCTTTGTCGGCGTCTCATTCAGCGCCTTGAGGAGCTTGGCACTCGTCGTATCACTCTAGATGACATTGACACAGTTACCGCAGATCGTGCCTTCCAGGAGGACGATTTCCTGCAAACTTACTGGGAGGGTGCCACACTTTTAGAGCGAATCATATCCATCGTGATGGCAAGGGATGATCAATGTCGGACTATGGTCACCGTTAGGGGTGCTCTGTCCAAACTCGGAGTGAGGGCCAGTGCTCGCGAGACAGATAGCGCTCTTCAGAGACTAACGGATCTGCGGTCAATCCTACGTCGAACACCTTCAGGATACAGCTTTGCGGTCTCGGCGTTTCCTCTCGTTATTTCCTCCGCCACAAGGACTGAGGATCTGCTCACGGTTCTGGGATATGAGTACGTCGCTTCCAAACCGATGCCCTATCAAGTGGGTGGTGCCCTGTCACCATATTCTCCAGTGTATATCAAGAGATCGGCAGACGCGGAGGCTTTGCAGCTCGTACGGAAGATGGCTTACGTAATGCTCATTGAAGCGCGACAGACTGGCAAGACAAGCCTTATCAATCGGCTGATTGCAACGTTGGGAGCACAGGATTTCGTTGCTGCGTATGTTGACCTTACAACTCTAAGCCAAGAGAGTGAACCCGAATGGTACAAAATGCTCGCAGGGCGGATATCGAGACAGCTGGGACGGTATCATCTGCACCTCGGGGATTCTCTTCCACCTGATTCTGAAAGTTGGCTACAGCAGCTAAGACAATGGGGAGATGCACTGCTTGCTTTGGACAAGCATCTTGTGATTGCACTAGATGAGATTGGATTCGTGCCAATGGAGTGGGCCGAGCCATTCTTCTTGTCGCTGCGTGTCGTCTTCAATTACAGACAAAGTGATCCTGGCCTTGGGCAAATAACCTTCTTGTTAGCTGGTGCATTCAACCCTCGGGATTTGATCCGAGATCCTAAGATTTCTCCTTTCAACATTGCTCACCAGGTGACTCTGCACGATTTCTCGTTAGCACAAGTGAACAAGTTAGCCTCTCTCCTGGAGTTACCAGATTCCCAGGTGTCTGAATTTGCTGAGCGCATCTTCCATTGGACATCTGGACAACCGTATCTCACCCAACTGATGTGCTTATACCTGAGCTCGGAAACAGATTTCACTCCGAGTAGTGTCGATTCTCAAGTCCAGAAGTTATTGCAAGAGGACGAAAATCATCTTCCCAGAATTACCGACTTCCTTGAACAGCATCCTGACTTGAAGCCTTATCTACAGGAGATTGCTGCCGGTGAGGAAATACCATATCGGCCAGCACTGGATAGACGTCATAGCCAATTATCGCTCATTGGCATAATCAAAGCTGATGAGAGTGGACACTGTGTTATTCGTAACCGCATTTATGAGACAGTTTTCAAAGACTTTCTGATGTCATCATCTGCAGAGCAGTTGCAGACAGAAGAGCAGCTATCGGCAAATCTCTCTGAAGAGGCTCTGGTAGGGCTGAGCTTCGCCTATGGCATCGACTATAGAACCCTTCCTGGGACTGACAAGGACGCTCGGATTCGATCCTTGGTCCAATTACTCGATGAGCGTGGTCTACTAGCCACTCTGTCTCAACAGATCCGCTCTCTGCAAAGTGGAAGCGTTTGAGTTGGACCGGCTCAACGAGCAGGGCACGCGCCGCATCACGTTAGACGATGTGGCCACAATCATCGAAGATCCTGGCTTCCAGCGCGATGACTTCCTCAGCACCTACTGGCAAGCTGCCACTTCGCTGGAAAGGATCATCTCTCTACTCATAGCCGATGATCAGAATACCCGCACTTTGCGCGCTGTCCGAGAGGCGCTCGTCGAGCGCTGCGATTTGTGTCCCAGAGCCCGCGAGGTAGATGATGCGCTCCAGCGCTTGGTGGACCTGCGCTCCATCCTCAAGCGCACGCCTACCGGCTACGAGTTCGCCGTGAAAGCCTTCCCTCGCGTGGTGGCCGGGACGATGACCTTGGACGATATGCTGGAGATCCTCTCCGAAGAGTACCAGGAGCAGGGCGAATGAGTGCTATTCCCTTCAAAGCCGGCGGCGCACTGACCGACGAACACGCCGCTATTTACGTTGAACGCCGGGCTGACCGTGACGCGTTGACCTATCTGCGCGCGATGGATTACCTGTTGGTCATCGAACCGCGTCAGCAGGGCAAGACCAGCCTGATCAACCACTTGATGTGCCACCCTGCCTTGGGCGGTGTGGCTTTCGCCTACGTGGACGTGACCACGCCCGACCGTTCTAAGGAGTCAACCTGGTATCAGACGCTGTGCCCGCGTATCCTTCGCCAACTGCGCAGCTTCATCCCGCGCGATCAATGGCCTGCTATCCCCCAGAACAGTGCCGGTTGGCGTGATTTCTTATGGGATGTGGCGGCTTTGGCGACCGACGCTCATCAGTGTGTGGTGATCGCCATGGACGAGATTGGCGCTGTGACTTTCCCCGGCGCTACTCAGTTCTTCAGCGTCCTGCGCGACGTGTACAATTCACGGCAGGCAGAGACCGAGCTCAAGCGCCTCACTTTCTTGCTGGCAGGAGCTTTTCACCCACGCGACCTGATCGAAGACGAGAAGATCTCGCCTTTCAACATCGCCCAGCGCGTGCGCCTGAACGACTTCACGCTGGTACAGGTGCAAGAGCTTGTTAGTAAAGGGCCTTGGATGGATGGGCAGGCCACTATGCTGGCCGAACGTGTACATTACTGGACAGACGGACAACCCTACCTCGCCCAATTGCTCTGTTCCTACCTTGGACCAGAGGCGGCGCCCGCAGATGTAGACTCTGGAGTTGACCGCGTGCGCCGCGAGGACGAAAATCACTTGCCGCCGATGCTAGATCGACTTGAAAGGGATGAGAAGCTGTTCCAGTACGTTGAGCGCATAGCGTTCGGCGAACGGATCAAGTTCTACCCACGAGAGCATCAGCGGCAGGCACAGTTGGAATTGCTGGGGATCATCAAGGCTGATGAGGAAGGATGTTGCACGATACGTAACCGCATCTACGAACAATCACTCATTGGATCTGAGTGTCCATCTGAGCCGGGCACGTATCTTGGGCACACAGTTGAGGTTGGGCTAATCCGCAGCGAATGGGCAGACAAACGGCCCAAGTTCAAGGAGGTCGTCTTTCGAGGAAAACGACTGACCGGCGTCAAGATTGATGAGGGTAACAGCGCTGCTTTCTACGACCTGTATCTTTTGCCATCAGGCAAGTACCTGGTCTATGCCGAGTACGCCACCTGGGATGACGCGACTTCTGATCTCCATGGGCCATTGAGTGTTGAGGAATTACAATCGGAGTTTCCAGAATTGGCGACTCGAGCAGGCTTGATTCCTAAAACCACCTTGAGCGATGAAGGAAAGGTTAAGCAGGCAATTGAACCAATAACCTTTCCTGCCCCGCTTACGCCGTCTGAGAGACAATTTGCACCAATTTCGGAACTTAATGAGGCTCTACGGCGTCGTACCTTGGCTCTCTTCCTCGGCGCCGACCTGTCCCACGCGGTCACCGGCCTGCCTTCCCGCGCCGACCTGGCCCGCGACCTGGCCCACCGCAAAGGGCTGGACGTGTCGCTCTCCCTCGCCAAGGTCGCCCAACGCGTGGCCCGCGGAGGCAACCGCTGGGACTTCACCGCCTTCATCCGCGATGCCCTCGACACCACCGGCAAGTCGCCGCAGCCCTTCCATCGCCGTATCGTTGAGCTTGTCAAACAGCACCAGATCGAGACCCTCATCACCACCGCCTACGACAACCTCCTTGAGTTGGCCTTCCAGAAAGCGGGCATCGGCATCAACCGCGTCGTGCGCGGCAGCGATGTGGGCTTCATCAATCCCGACCGCCCCACGCTGATCAAGCTCTACGGCGACGCCCAGCAGCCGGACACCCTCGTCGTCACCGAGGACGACCACTACGGTTTGTGGCGGGATCGGGAAAAGGAGGACCTGCTGCGTGAGGTGCGTACCGTGCTGCGTCGCCAAACAGTGCTCTTCCTCGGCTACAACCTGGCCGACCCTGACTTCAACCTGCTGTGGCGGGAGGTGCTGGACCGCGCGGGTCGCTTCGCCCGCACTGCCTACGCCGTCTGGCCTGGCCTGCCGGAGGGCGAGGCGCGGATGTGGCGGGATCGGGGCGTTGTGATTCTAGATGCGGATCCGTGGGGGATAGCAGGGAGCACAGATACTTTCTCTGCCCACGGCTCTCCCTCAATCCCGGAGAGGTTGGTTGATTGGTATAATCACGCTATAGAGAATAAGGTTTGGCAACAAAGAATGCCTGGTAAGCAATTTATCGTCAAAGAAACTAAATCATCTTTTGAAAAGAAGTTGGAATTATTTGTTACCCTCGTAAACCATGTAGGCCTTGACGGTGACTACGATAGTGATTACACACCGCTCCTCATGCCCCGATTGGGTTGGCACGTGTTACGACGGCGGCGATCTGAAAGTGAGCGACATCGCCTATCACGTGCTCCAGAAGAACAAAGAGAGTGGGAGTATATTACCAATGTTGAAGAAGCAGATAGCATCAGTTTGACCATAGACCCTTTTCGCGGTTTGTCGTTAGAGCTAACGGAAAAAGAACAGGGGTTATGGGTAACGATAAACCCAGAGGGAGACAGAGACTCGGATACAGTATTCGAGAATGGCTCTTGGGTACATAAGGGCTGGAGGCACATACGGGTTGACCCACAAGGACATGCTGTATTGTCAGCTTGGCTAGAAGACTTATCACAGGGAGGAATTGATCACAAGTCTGCACAACCCATCGATATCTCTGCCAAACCGAAGAAAATCTACCACGGCACCGGCAACCGCTGGGCCGTCCTGGTCGGTATCAACGAGTACGAGGATCCCTACATCGCCGACCTCAAAGTTTGCGTGGACGATGTGACGGCCGTATACCAGTCGCTTGATCCAGGCTACCAGGTCGCCAAGCTGCTGATCGACGCCACGCCGGACCGCCTGCCTACGCGCGCCAACGTCCTGGGTGAATTATCTGCGGTGTCACAGGCCGCCGATGAGGGGGATTTGCTTCTATTCTATTTCAGCGGGCACGGCTTGGCCTGGGGAGGCGAGAGCTACTTGCTGTCACGCGACACGCGGCTGTCTGCCCTCAAGCACACGGCCGTGGCTATGCGCGACGTGCGCGAACTGATGGATCAGTCTCCGGCGTGGGCCAAGGTGATCGTGTTGGACGCCTGCCACTCCGGTGCCTCCATCGGCAAGGCGGAGCCGACGATGACGCCGGAGTTCATCCGCCGGGTGTTCGAAGAGGCCGAGGGCATGGCGGTGCTGGCCTCGTGTAAGCAGGGACAGCAGTCCTGGGAGTGGACTGAAAAGGGCCGCAGTGTATTCACCTACTACTTGCTGGAAGCGCTGGCGGGGCAGGCGGATCTGGACCAGAAGGGATTCGTCACCGTGTCCGACGCCAGCCGCCACGTGACCGATGGCGTGAAGAGCTGGGCGACGCAAGAAGGCGTCCCGCAGACACCCACGCTGCAGTACACCGTCGCGGGCGACATTGTTCTCGTTCGCTATTAAGCGAACGGTGATCCGCGCAAAATCCACAATGACGACCGAAAGGAGACGCATGGACGAGGAAAAGATGATGATAAAGCACGACGTGCTGCAGGCCTGGGAAAACCGCGCCATTGATGCGCAGACCAAGATCGACGAGAAGATCCAGGTCGAGCTGGAACGGCGCCGGTACGAACTGGAGATCGCGCAGCGGCTGTTGGCCAAGGCGCAGGACGACGCGGCGCGGGAGACCTGGCGGATTCAGGTGGACGTCCTGCAAATGATGGTCGGCCAGGCAGAGGCGGACCTGGAGGAGCAAGAGGAAGACCTGGCACTGTGCGAGGCCATGATCGCCGAGATTGAGGCAGACCTGGAAGCAGGTCAGGAAGCACCCACGTGACCCTTTCGCCATTTGTCCCAACTGTTGAGGGACACCCCCGGTTTACACGGTAGCCGGGCAAACACCCCACGGCGGCCCCGAGCTCGCCAGGTGGAGGGAAGTGCCGATGACAGAGCAGACTGAATATACCTACGATCTCTTCGTCTCCTACGCCGACGCCGACCGCCCCTGGGTAGAGGGCTACCTCCTCGACGCCCTGACTCAGGCCGGCGTCCGCTTCCATTCCGAAGCCGCCTTCGCCCTGGGCGTGCCACGCCTGCTGGAGTTCGAGCGCGCCGTTCAAGAAAGCCGGCGCACCTTGCTCGTCCTCTCCCCCGCAACCCTGGCCGATGGCTTCAACCAGTTCACCGACCTCCTGGCCCAGTCCTACGGCCTGGAGACCGCCACCTGGCCCGTCATTCCCCTCATCTTGCAGCCCGTCGAACTGCCGCCCCGCCTGGCGATGCTCACCGCGCTCGACGCCACGCACCCTGCTGAATGGCCAGCGGTCGTCGAACGCCTCTGCGCCGAACTGCAGCGCCCCGTGCCCGGCCCCGCATCCCGCCCCCCCTGCCCCTATCCCGGCATGGTGCCCTTCAGCGAGGCCGACAGCGACCGCTTCTTCGGGCGCGACCAGGAGGTGCAGGAACTCCTGGAGCGGCTGCGCCTGCATCCCTTCCTGACGGTCATTGGTCCCTCCGGTAGCGGCAAGTCGTCGCTGGTCTTTGCAGGGCTAGTGCCGGCGCTGCGGAAGAGCGGCCTCTTCGGCCCTGGGGGCTGGCTGGTGCGCACGCTGCGCCCCGGCGTTTCGCCGTTGGCTGCTCTGGTCGCTGCCCTGGACGGCACCCCCGCCGCGGTTCGTAGTAACGACTTCAGTCGTTCAGGGTCGGAAGCGACTGAAGTCGCTACTACGAACAAGCGCCTTCTACTGGTGGCGGACCAATTCGAGGAGCTGTTCACCCTCTCCCGCTCGGACGTAGAACCCTTCCAGCAGTCGCTGCTGCGGCTGGCCGAGATGCCCAACTGCACCGTCGTGCTGACCGTGCGGGCGGATTTCTATCCCGATCTGATGGCCTGTCCCCTGTGGCGGGAGATCCAGGCGCATCGGTTCGAGGTGCTCCCGCTGGACGAGGACGAGCTGCGCCAGGCTGTCGTGCGGCCGGCCGAGGGTGTGGGGGTGTTTGTGGAGACCGCCCTGGTGGAGCGGCTGGTGGCGGATGCGGGTAGGGAGCCGGGTGTATTGCCGCTGGTGCAGGAGACGTTGGTGTTGCTGTGGGAGCGTGTCGAGCGCCGGTTCCTGCCGCTGCGTGCCTACGAGGCCCTGGTCCTGCCCCGCGCTGCTTACGGGGTCCCTGAGCGCACGGGCTTGCAGGTGGCGATGGCGCGCCGCGCCGACGCCGCGCTGACCGGTCTGACGCCGGAGCAGCAGGCCATCGCCCGCCGCATCTTCCTGCGCCTGGTGCAGTTCGGCGAGGGCCGGGCCGACACCCGCCGCCAACAGCCGGTGACCGCCCTGCGCGTCGTCGGTGAGGATCTGGAGGTGTTTGATCGCACGCTGGAGCATCTGGCGGACAGTCGGTTGCTGACGCTCAGCGGCGAGGAAGAGGGCGTGGTCAGGCGGGTCGACATCGCCCACGAATCGCTCATCGCCGGCTGGCCCACGCTACAGGAGTGGCTGGCCCAGCGGCGAGAGGCGGAGCTGACCCGTCGTCGGCTGGAGGACAAAGCGCAGGAGTGGGTGCGGCTGGGCCGGGGTGAGGGTGGCATGCTGGACGAGGTGGAACTCCTCGAAGCGGAGCGCTGGCTCGAAAGCCCCGACGCTGCCGACCTGGGCTACGGCGAGGCGCTGCCCGCGCTGGTGGATGCCAGCCGGTCGGCTCAGGAGGAGGCAGCCGTACAGCGGCGCCAGGCCGCTCGTTTTCGGTTGGGTGCCCTGGGCGCGATTGCGGCGCTGGTCATCGTAGCCTTGGGCATTGGCTTGTGGAGTGCACGGCAGAACGCCGTGAACCTGGAGGCGATCGCCGACAGAGAAGGCCAGCTAGCCCAACAGCAACAACACGCTGCGGCGACGGCCCAGGCGGTTGCGGTGGAGCAACAAAACCTGGCGGCCACAGCCGAAGCGGGACGTGACCAGGCCGAGCGACAAACCCGCCTTGCCACCGTGCGTCAACTGGCGGCCCAGGTGCAAGTCGCGCTCGAAGCGTACCCTCAGCGCAGCCTGCTCCTCGCGATTGAGGCGTTGAACGTCACGACGCGGGTTGGTGAACCGCGCGTCCCGGCTGCCGAAGATGCCCTGCGGCAGGCGCTGGCAAACAGCGGGGGGCGTGGTCTGAGCGGTCACGAGAATTGGGTCACCACGATGGCCATCAGCTCCGACGGTCGCTGGCTGGCCACCGGCAGTGACGACCACACGGCCCGCCTGTGGGATTTGACCGCCCCCGATCCGGCCGCCACATCCATCGTCCTGCACGGCCACGATTGGTGGGTCAACGCTGTCGCCATCAGCCCGGACAACCGTTGGCTGGCCACCGGCAGCGGGGACGGCACCGCCCGCCTGTGGGACCTGACCGCCCCTGATCCGGCCGCCGCGCCCGTCGTCTTGCGCGGCCACGAGGAGGATGTCGAGACCGTGGTCATCAGCCCCGATGGGCGCTGGCTGGCCACCGGCAGTCGTGATAACACGGCCCGGTTGTGGGACTTGACCGCCCCCGACCCCGCCGCTGCGCCCATCGTCTTGCGTGGCCACGAGGAGGAAATCGCCGCTGTGGCCATCAGCCCCGACAATCACTGGCTGGTCACCGGCAGTGGGGATGGCACGGCTCGACTGTGGGACCTGACCGCGTCTGACCCGGCTGCCGCGCCCGTTGTCGTATGTGAACACGAGGCTGTCGTCGAGGCCGTGGCCGTTAGCCCGGACAATCACTGGCTGGTCACCGCCGGTCTGGGCGGGACTGTTCGACTGTGGGACCTGACCGCCCCCGATCCGGCTGCCACGCCCATCCTCATGCGCGGCCACGACGGGTGGGTCAGAGCTGTCGCCATCAGCCCTGACAACCGTTGGCTGGCCACCGGCAGTGAGGATCACACCGCCCGCCTGTGGGACTTGACTGCTCCCGACCCCGCCGCTGCATCCGTCGTCTTGCACGGCCACGAGGAGGACGTCGAAGCCCTGGCCTTCAGCCCCGACGGTCACTGGCTGGCTACCGGCAGTGAGGATCACACCGTCCGCCTGTGGGACCTGACCGCCCCCGACCCCGCCGCTGCGCCCATCGTCCTGCACGGCCACGATGGGGACGTCAAGGCCGTGGCCATCAGCCCCGATAACCGTTGGCTGGTCACCGGCAGCGACGACCACACGGCCCACCTGTGGGACTTGACCGCTCCCGATCCGGCCGCCACACCCATTGTCTTGCGTGGCCACCGGAGCTCCGTCGAGGCCGTGGCCATCAGCTCTGATGATCACTGGCTGGTCACCGGCGGTTGGGATGACGCTGCTCGGCTGTGGGACTTGACCGCGCCTGATCCTGCCGCCGCGCCCATCGTCCTGCGCGGCCACGAGGAAAACGTCACCGCCGTGGCCTTCAGTCCCGATAACCGCTGGCTCGCCACGGCCAGTGGCGCGCCGTTTGGTGACGCTGGAGACGACACCGCCCGCCTGTGGGACTTGACCGCCCCTGATCCGTCCGCCGCGTCCATCGTCTTGCGTGGCCATGGGGAAGAAATCACCGCCCTGGCCTTCAGCCCCGATAACCGCTGGCTGGCCACGGCCAGTGGGGACAGCACCGCCCGGCTGTGGGACGTGACCGCCCCCGATCCGGCCGCTGCGCCCATCGTCTTGCGCGGCCATGAGTTGGTCGTCAATGCCGTGGCCTTCAGTCCCGACAACCACTGGCTGGCCACTGGCAGCAATGATGAGACCGTCCGGCTGTGGGACCTGACCGCCCCCGATCCGGCCGCCGTGCCTATCGTCTTGCGCGGCCACGAGGATTTCGTCCGGGCTGTGGCCATCAGCTCCGACAGTCACTGGTTGGCCACCGGTGGTAATGATAAGACCGCCCGGCTGTGGGACTTGACGGCCTCCAACCCGGATGCCGCGTCCACCGCCTTGCGCGGCCACGAGGACACCATTCTCGCTCTCGCCATGAGCCCTGACAGCCGCTGGCTGGTCACCGGCGGCGGTGATCTGTTGAGCGACGCTGGCGACAATGCTGCCCGGCTGTGGGACTTGACCGCCCCTGATCCGGCTGCCGCGTCCGTCGTCCTGCGTGGCCACGAAGATTGGATCAATGCCCTCGCCATCAGCTCCGACGGCCACTGGTTGGTCACCGGCAGCCGGGACGGCACTGCCCGATTGTGGAACCTGCGGCTGGACGAGCTGGTTGACCTGGCCTGTCGCACAGCCGGTCGCAACCTGACCCGCGAGGAATGGAATCAGTATTTGCCGGGGCAGGCCTATCGCAAGACGTGTGAGCAGTGGTCGCTGGAGGGGGAATAGTTCTGCAATCTGACAGCGAATGAAGAGGCTGCACTGAGAACCCAACACCGGCTCTTCAGGCCGGTGTCTCGAAAGGAGACAGCCGTATGCCCCCAATCGACAACGCCCACGCT
>Ga0180433_10002669_pt1 | contig 27121 bp, 29 predicted proteins | sample SS_ome_8_FD_132980 | JGI IMG/M metagenome (GOLD analysis project Ga0180433, IMG submission 132980) | Hypersaline lake sediment archaeal communities from the Salton Sea, California, USA - SS_1_D_1 metaG | ecosystem: Environmental > Aquatic > Non-marine Saline and Alkaline > Hypersaline >... | reverse complement strand
TAATGTCTTGGCCAAGCGTTCTTGGTCTTTTTTATCAAAGGATTTTTTTTCATAATCACTGAAATCTGTATCATACGGCGGATCAAGAAAAATAAAGTCATCTTGAGTAAAATTAAAATTATTAAAAAGCTTCTCAAAATCTTGATTCTTAATAACAACATCTTTGAATAAATTTTTGACCTCATCGCTAAAGATATAATCAACTTTCCCTCTAAAATTCTTTGAATTATAGGCTATACCGCCATAAGGAATGTTGAAATGACCATTGCCATTAAACCTAAACATTGAAGCATAGCAAAATTCTCTTATAAAATAATAATTCGCTATTTTCTTGGCCAAAGAGATTTTATATCTATTGCCATTAAAATTCATCACATCCCTGAAGTGCATATAAAAACCACTGCGGAAAGCAGTCTCAATATTTTTATAGAGATCGCCTTCTGGAAGTTTGCCTCGTTCCTTCTCTATCTTTTTCGTTCTTTTTATTTTAGAGATTAAATTGGATGTAATCTGCTTTAATAAATTTTTATCGTCCAAGCAAAATTTGGTTACGAACAAACCGTTAAATTTTTCCTCTTCTTTTTCCAAATACTTGATTACGATTTCTTTTAATTCTTTATCTGTAATTTCATCCCTTTTATAACTATCATATAAATCAATCAACTTATTCTCAAAGATTTTTATATACTTAGGAATTTTTTCCCAATTAATAACATACTCATACATTTCTTTTTTGAAATCTTCCCGATCATAACCCTTACCGTCTTGAATGAAGCGATAAAAATCCATCAATTCTTCGCAGATGTCATTAATAATGGCCTTTTGCGGTTTAAGGTTAAAGAAAACCGCACCACCTCCAAAAAATGGTTCAATATATCTTTTATATGGCGGAATCATATCCTTAATATACTGGAACTCTCTTGATTTTCCGCCAGGCCATTTAATTAATGTGTCCATAGAATTATCCAAGATAAGTTTTTTTGATTGACTCAAGACATTTTTTAATAAGACCAGCTTTTTCTTTATAAGCACTTAATACCGTGTCGTAACCATCTTTTGATTTGCAGACAAAATCCCAGAAATCTTTTCCAATAAGCAATTCATCGTCCGCAAAAAACTGCCTAACCCTTTCTTGCTTCCACTGTTTGCCTTCACCATATCGGTTATAGGCGGTGGCAAAATGTAATTTGACCGCTTCGTCTTTTTGTAAGCTATTAGATAAAATAGCAAATTGCTCTAACAATGCCTCTTTTTCAGATCGGGCTTTTTTATTATCTAAATCTCCGCCAATCTTTAACTCAATTAAATGATTACTGCCCGTTTCTTTATCAATAAGATAATAATCGCTTTCGTGCCTTTTTGTCTTTAAAGTATTATCTTTTGGTTTTGTTCTTAAAAATTGATAGTCCTCAACCGTGGGAGGGGTCATTTCTCGTCTTTTATATTTTTCCAACAATTCAGCTATGCCTCTGGTTTGTTGAACGCTTAAGGGGCCTTCAACTCTTCTTTTAACTTCATAAGACAAGCCGGCTATATTGATAGCCAATTTTTCAAGCATATTTCCAAGAGAGCTATCAAGCGAACGAACCAATGCAGTGTAATACTGGATTTCCGGGCCAAGAGCGGCAATAAAGACATTGTGAATTTTCATATTCAGAGTGCCTTCTGGATTCTCTACTTCTCCCTCGTGTCGAGCCTGAAAGCCTTCAGCATAAGACTCAACAGCCATGTGAACTAATGATCTGATTGATTCGTTTTTGTCTATTTTGTTATTAGTCATAGAATTATATATGGTTAATTTTTTATTTCTTGATAATTTTATAATCCCCGTCATTGCCATTAACCCGAACATAATGCTCGCATCCGTCTATGGAAATTTTTCCACACTTGCAAAAAGTCAACTGCTTGCGAGTATTCCAATATATCTCGTCTCCGCAATGAACACACTTATAATAAATCTATTTGTTGTTTTTATCTTTTGTTTTCATTATTCCAATGATTAGAATAACGATTTTCCTTATTCTAATTTACGGCCATTTTTTAGAATAAGAAAAAAGCTATTTTTTATTATTCCCGTTTAAATTGCTCGTCTTTTCCAAAAATACATCAACGTCGGATTGTTTAATCCGCCAGACTCCTATCTTTGACGCCTTGAGTTTGCCTGATTCAATATAACGAATTACGGTCCGAGTGCTGACTCTCAACACCTCGGCCACTTCTTCAATAGTTAAAAGCTTATCGGTTTTCTTATTCATAAAATTGAGAATTAATCCTCACTACGTATATTTTACCATTGCTGTCATAAATTGACAAATAATGACAGGGAGTTAATTGGATATTTGAACTATAGCCAATTATATCCAATAAAGGGTTATCCACATTGTTGCTTTTTTAAAACTTTGCTATACTAAAAATAACAAGTTAATACTTTCTACCTCAAGAGGTAGACCTGAACGGTATTCCTTGCCCAAGAGCTCGTAATTGATTATCACAATAATCGTGGTAACCAGTTACGAGCTCTTTTTCATCAGAGCCGGGAAACCAACAATTTATATTAATTACTCTTTGTGAGGTCTGAGTAATTAAAGGGAAATGGACAAACTTTTTCTTTTAATTATTTTGGCCTCTTTTTTATTGGGAGGCGATGAAAATGGAATATGTTGCCTAAAAAAGCGGTTGACCAATTCAAAGAGTTATACCACAAACGCTACGGCGTAAAACTTGACGACAAAGAAGCCGAGTTCCGGGCCAACAATCTTTTTAATCTGTATAAAGCGGTGTATATCGGTCCGATCTCCAACAACGATCAAGTGGAACTCAAAAATCAATATGGATATGGAAAATCAAAACTTTCAAACAAGTGATTTTTACACGGCCGTGTTTCTCTTGGCCAAGGGATTCAAGCTCGTGGAAATAGACAAAACCAATCCCAGGCGTTTTTGCTTTGTTTTTGAGGATCAAGACAAAAGAATAAAATTGCTTGAGGAATTTTTCAACGGAAGCGCCAAAGTAGAGCCTCGGCAGTTTGTGTCGTCTATCAAAGAGCTGAAAACTCTGATGTATAACGACGCTTTATAGTCCGGGGCAAAAGCCAATGAATATGCAAAATGAAAAGCCACAATTTAACAATGAAAGCAAAAAGTATTTTACCATAGTGCCGAATTATGTCGTTGATCATTCCAGCTCGCACGAAAAAAGCCTGTATCTGACAATGAAGCGTCTGGCCGGCGAAACCGGCACGTGCTGGGCGTCGCCCATTACTTTGGGCAATATACTGAGAGTCTCGCCCAACACTATCAGGAAATACAGGAAAATACTGACCGACAAAGGCTGGATAAGAAAAGTCGGCCAACGAGGCAAAACCAAACCGACCGATGAATATAAAATAATGGATATTTGGGAGTTAAACCAGCGATTTTATTCTAAAAAAGAAAGTTCAACCATTGAACAATCTCAAAGAAAACTCACTGATTGCCCAAACAAAGTTCAACCAGTGAACTTACTAAGTTCAACTGTTGGCAACAAAGAAGATAACGATAAGAAAATGAATTATAAAGAACGATCGAATTTAAACAATTTTAATCCAAAAACCCGGGAGGAATATATGTGCCTGCAAATGGCCAAAGACTTAAATGAGGAATCAATGGACTTTATTTTATCAGCCCTTAGAAAATACGGTTTTAACATGGTGGAAAGAGCCTATAACGATGTCAAAGAACTGTCTAAAACCAAAAAGATAGAAAACAAAGGGGCGTATTTTAACGAAATATTAAAGAGGTCAAACCAATAAACTAACCCATACTTTTATATAACCAAAATATGAGCTTAGACATAAATTCTTTAAAATGCCGAGAGGCTATAAGAATGAAATACGAAGGCGAGAAGTATAAAGATATTTCTCAAAAACTGGGAGTGGCCGTGGCCACGCTCAAAAGCTGGTTTATGCAAGGCGGTCCGCTGTTTGACGCTTATCAGGAATACAGCCAAGAGATGAGCGACTTCATGCAAAGCGACGCCGCCAAAAAAATCAGCCAGAATGTGGATGTGGCCGCCGAGATGATCGTGGCTTTAATGGGAAGCGAAAAAGACGAGGTTAAATTCAAAGCGGCGGTTCACATTTTGGATCGCTGTTTGGGCAAACCGACTCAAGTAGTGGAAAGCTTCAATAATGTTAATCTTAACGATTTTGAATACGAACACATTTTGAAAAAAGCCAGAGCTAAAAAGACCGATAAATAGCTGTGGGCAAGTTCAGCTTGGCTTGTTCTGGTAATAAGCAGATAATGGGGGCTGTAAAGGTCTAAAAAATCAAGATTAAAATTAATATGCAAAATGAAATCAACCTAAAATATTTCATCTACGCCCGTAAGTCCTCCGAAGCCGAGGACAGACAAGTGGCGTCCATTGACTCGCAAATATCCGTCTTGACTGATCTGGCCAAACGGGAGGGATTTGAAATCATAGACACTCTGTGCGAATCTCAATCAGCCAAAGCCCCGGGACGGCCGATATTCAGCAAAATGCTGGAAGAAATCTATAATGGCCAGGCCCAGGGCATTATTTGTTGGAAGCTGGACAGATTGGCTCGCAATCCCGTTGACGGAGGCCAAATTAACTGGATGCTTCAACAGGGAGTTATCAGGCACATTCAAACTTATGACAGAAGCTACTTCCCGACCGACAATGTTTTAATGATGTCTGTTGAGTTTGGCATGGCCAATCAATTTATTCGGGATCTGTCAGTCAATGTTAAAAGAGGGCTAAAACAAAAAGCCGAGCAAGGCTGGTATCCCTGCCCGGCCCCAGTCGGATATTTAAACACTCCAGATCGACAAAAAGGATTTAAAATAATCAAAAAAGACCCGAAACGATTTGATCTGATCAGAAAAATGTTTGATATGGTTTTGAGCGGAAATTACTCCGTGCCTCAAACCCAGACAATAGCCATAACCGAGTGGGGTTTTAGAATGCCCAACGGAAGCAAAATGTCACGAAGCACTCTTTACGCGGTAGTGGTCAATCCCTTTTACTTTGGATATTACGAATATCCTAAAAAGTCAGGCATCTGGCACAAAGGCAAACACGAACCAATGATCACCAAAGACGAGCATGACCGAATATTATCAATGATCCGGCCAGATAACATTAAGCCAATGAAGCATACCTTCGCTTTCACGGGTTTAATGAAGTGCGGCGAATGCGGAGCCACAATAACAGCCGAACACAAAACCAAAAGACAGAAAAACGGCAACAAGCATTATTACACCTACTATCACTGCACTAAGCGCAAAAACAAAAACTGTTCGCAAAGAGTGATTGAAATAAAAGATTTGGAACAACAGATTGCCGACATCTTGGGAGATTTGAGAATACCGCCAGAGTTTGACGAGTGGGCAATGGACTGGTTAAAGAATGAAAACCATAAAGAAGCCGACAGTCGGGACGATATTTTGAAAAATCAACAGCAAGAATATCAGGAATGCTTAAAAAAGATAGACAACCTGATTGATATGCGAGCCGGCAATGAAATAACCGAACAGCAATTCAAAGATAAAAAATCAAAACTAATTCAAGAAAAGATAAAACTGCAGGAGTTATTAAAAGACACGGATAAACGAGTGGATGACTGGCTGGATCGAGCCGAGGAAGCGTTAATTTTTGCCAAGAACGCCAAGCTGGCCTTTGAAAACGGCAACTTGCAAAGGAAAAGAGAGATATTAAACACCTTAGGTTCGAACCTCTTGTTAATCGACCGAAAACTGCGTATTAACTTGGAAAACTGCCTGTTGCCGATGAAAAAAGTCAGTCTGGGGTCGGGCGACAAAAAAAGCGGGTTTGAACCGCTTGATTTGCCCTGTAATAAACGGAAAAACACCGCTTTAGGCGGTGTTCGTCCAGTTTGGCTCCGCGGGCAGGACTCGAACCTGCAACCCAGTGATTAACAGTCACTTGCTCTACCATTGAGCTACCGCGGAATGTTTTTAGTATAATCTAATTTTTCAAAAAAATCAATATTTAACTAAAAACGAGTTGGGGCATTTTATAACCTCAACTCGTTTTACTCTTGCTTTTATTTTTTCCCAAGAAATTTTTTTGGTCTTTTTCTAAAACGAAAATAATTATAATCGGTCATATTAACTTCAATAATTTTAACTTTATTTAAATCTGCAACACCTAACCCGATATCCTCTGCTCTTTTCAGAGTTGGCATAATACTTTCTGATGAAAAAGTAGGATCGTATTTCTCCATAAGTTTAGCGCAATAAGAATCTGTAGCTACCATGTCTCCAGATATAATAATTTTATCAACGTCTTTTTTAATTATTCCTCCGTATTCTAACAATGGTCCCCTATCAATCATTATTTCTCTGGCATCTACGATATTAAGCTCTGGATTTATCAGGCCAGCTACTTCGGCTATTCTTTGAAGAAAAGAAATGCTAAATGCGGGAGCTTGATGAAGATATCCTCGCGAACCCGTAGCCATAGGACCAACTATAGCTCCAAAATTATTTTTTAGTGAACAAGTCAAGTAAGCATTCAAGTGTCTTTTGAGAGTACACAAGTTTATTACAACGGGTTTTTTATAAACTTCTGAATAAACCTCCAGATGAGGTAATTTTAAATCCCAACCATAACGTCCCACATAACAAATTTCCGAAAAAGTAACTAAATTAGCGCCAGCACCAAAAACAGCATCTCCTGTATTTAGATAGTTATATATACCTTTCATATCCTTTCCGCCTTGATCTCCAACGCTTATCGCTCCCCAGGTTACTTTCTGTAATTCATTAATTATCTTACTTATAGTTTTGGAATCTGAAGTTGTTGGATAATTTTCATCCCAAACCAAATTAGGTTTAATCAACACATCTTGATTATAAGATATTAACTTGTTCAAGCCCCCCATAATATTAAGCCCAACTTCTAGCATAAGATCAAAATTTTTTCCTTCAATACAAACTAATATTGGTATTCCTTCAGACGTAACATAGGGATTAGGAATTCTTTTTCTGGGATTATAAGCTAGCGGTTCTGATTTTAGGTATTTGGAAAAAGGAATTAATCCAGAATACAAAGCTACGGTTATTCCAGTTCTTAAAAAATTTCTTCTTTTCAATTTACCTCCTAAGAAAATTTTATATTCTTAATATGGAAAAGAGCATATTTATTTAACACCTAATTTTAATATAATTATCAAAATTTGTAAATATAAAGAAACAAAAAGGGACGGTTTTATTGTCCGCCCCATAAAAGAGTTTTTAAAATATTATTTTTAAAAAGAACAAGATGGGGGGGGAGGGATTTGAACCCTTATTTCTTGGTTGTCTAGCTCCCCTACTTATCTAGAATCAGGAGAGCCTCAAGCGTCCTAGCGTTTTAGACGACACCCCCCTGATTTATTTATATATACTATCAAGGCTATCTTTTTTTGTCAATCTCATCATTTTAAAAAATTTTAAATAAATATAAAAAATAGCTTGATTAATCAAGCTATTTTTTATATTTTCTCAAAAAACTTTTTTTAAAATTATAGAATTGATTATTTTTTATGGATTTTCTTATTTCTTTCATTAAATTAAGAACAAAATAAAGATTGTGAATGCTTGCTAATCGGGCCGCTAAAATTTCATTGGCCTTAAATAAATGATTCAAATATGCTTTATTAAAATTGCGACAGGTATAACAATCACAATTTTCTTCTACCGGCTTTTTATCATCAATAAATTTTTTATTGGTTATATTTATCTTACCCCTAGCAGTTAATAAAGTCCCGTTTCTAGCTAACCGAGTAGGGATTACACAATCAAACATATCAATCCCCCGCTCTACTCCTTCAAATAAATCTTCGGGTTCACCTATTCCTAAAAGATGGCAAGGCCTGTTTTGGTCCAACAAAGGAACTGTCCATTCTAAAACTTTATGCATATCTTTTTTAGATTTTCCCAAAGATCCTCCAACAGCAAATCCCTCAAAAGGCAAAGATGAAATAAAATTAGCACTTTCTTTACGCAAGTCCTCGTATTCTCCTCCTTGCACAATACCAAATAGGGCCTGGTCTTTACGTTTTTTAGCTTTTAAAAAACGAATTGCCCAATTATGGGTTCGGCGCAAAGCAATTTTAGTATAATTCTTGGTTGCCAAGGGTGAGGTGCATTCGTCAAAAGCTAAGATAATATCAGCCCCAAGATTCTCTTGAATTTCTATTGATTTTTCTGGAGTCAAACGTTTGATACTTCCATCTAAGTGCGATTTAAAACTAACGCCATCATTATCAATTTTAACCAAACTTGTTTTTTTATTTTTTGTGGACTTGCGATGTCCACAGTTTATTTCTTGAGGAAAAATGTTGGCAATTTTACCTACGCCGTGTTCTAAGCTAAAACCCAAACTAAAAATCTGAAAGCCCCCACTGTCAGTCATAATCGGGCCATTCCAACTCATAAATTTATGTAAACCGCCCATTTTTTTAATAATTTTATCTCCAGGCCTTAAAAATAAATGATAAGTATTAGCTAAAACTATTTGAGCACCAACATCTTTCACCTCGTTGGGAGTTAGTCCTTTAATTGCCGCTTGAGTTCCAACAGTTACAAAATTTGGCGTCTCTATTTTACCATGAGGCGTTTTTAGTTCTCCGGCTCTAGCTAAAGAACTTTTGTCTCGTTTTATTATCTTAAAAGAAAAATTAGACATATTTAATAACTAGTCAATAGTTTATTCTCTTAAATGCAAATTTAGTAATTAGTTATTTGTTTTTGGTCTGACTAATAACCACGACTCCTAACTAAACCCGTTGCTATGACTAATAACTAATAACTATTAATAATATATTGTTTTAGTTAGATGATAAGGTTTTAATTTTATATTATTTTTTTGAGTTTTATTCCATAAAATCCAATCAATCTCAATGTTTTTTAAGTTAACTCCCATTTTTTTAACTTCTTGCCTTAAAAATTCAACCGCCCAGATAGAATTAGCCCTAATTTCTATTTCTTCTTTGCTTTCTGAAAGAATTATTTTCCCGTTGTTCACCTTATCAGCTAGTTCTAAAGAATACTCTAAAATCCCATAACCCCTTAAAATCTGCGGGATCTTATAGTCAGCAAACATGGTGAGCTTATCTAAGTTTTTTAATCTTCCCCATTTTTTGCCTTGAAAGCTGGCATATAAATCTCCAGCTAAGATTTGCGCTCTTTTATAAAAATTAACCTTTTTTTTATTGTAAAATGCAACATCGCGAAATGAAGGAAAATTTTTAACAATTTTTAAGACCAGTTTTACAGCATCGCCATTACACTCATTTATAAGATTAATAAATTTACCATTATAATTCTTATCTAAAATTTGATAATTTTCTTTTAATATCTTAAATCTCTCTTTTAATAGAAGTAAATCGCCTTTACCTAAAAATATTTTTTTAAAATCTTCATAGCTTAACTTAAAAATAAACTTCGGCTCAAATTTAATCAACCTATTTTTTACTGCCTTCTTTAAGCTATAAGCTAATGCAAAATAACCACCTAAATATGAATTTTTATATTTTATTTGCCATTTGTCGGCTGGATTTTTATTCCAAAAACAAAAATTTAGAGAATCTAAAATAAACAAATATTCACAGCTCTGCCAGGAATTATTAAAAAAATGATAATTGTAATTCCAAACCGGAATTTTAATTTTACTTTTAGCCCAATTTTCTGCTAATTTTTTAATTTTTTCCTGATTTATGTTGATATATCGACTTCTTCTCATAACATATTCTGTTGTTTCTAAAACCCTTGTATCCTGTTTCATAAAAATTTTATTTTATAAATTTTTGCCCCGCCACGGCGGGGCAAAAAAATAATTATATATATTTATAGAGACCGAATCCCAAAAAAACAATTAGTAGCCTTCTAGCTTTTTAAGCTTGACATGGGCTCTTATTCTATCTAATGCCTTGGCTTCAATTTGACGTATTCTTTCGCGAGTAACTCCAAACTCTTTGCCGACCTCTTCCAAAGTGTGAGTTATACCATCGGTTAAACCGAAACGCATATCTAAAATCTTTTGTTCTCGCGGGGTTAAGTCATTGATAATCTCATCTAACCTATCACGTAATAATCTTCTTCCGGCATCTTGAGAAGGAGAAACTCCCTTATCATCTTCTATAAATTCTCCCAAGGTGCTATCTTCATCCTCCTCTCCTACCGGAGCTTCCAGAGAAACGGTATCTTGAGAAATTTTCATAATATGACGAACTTTAGCTAAGCTAATCCCCATTTCCGAAGAGATTTCTTCAGGCATTGGCTCTCTACCCAAATCTTGCAATAACCGACGCCTTACTTGAGTATACTTACTTATAGTTTCAACCATATGAACCGGAATACGTATTGTTCGCGCTTGATCAGCCAAGGCGCGAGTGATTCCTTGTCTAATCCACCAAGTAGCATAAGTAGAAAACTTATACCCTTTTCGGTAATCAAATTTTTCCACCGCCTTAAAAAGACCGATATTGCCTTCTTGAATTAAATCTAAAAGGCCCAAATTAGAACTTCGGCCAACGTATCTTTTAGCTATACTTACAACTAATCTTAAATTGGAGCGAGTCAATTTTTCCCTAGCCGCTTCTTCTCCTTTTTCTATTCTTTTAGCTAACTCTACTTCTTCTTCAAATGTAATTAAAGGATATCTACCAATTTCTTTTAAATACATTTGAATGGAATCAATTTTAGATAATCTATCACTAATATCTTCTGCTTTACCGCCCTTTTTTGTCTCTTCTTTCGGAATAAATAAGAATTCTTTTTTTTCTATTATTTCAATATTGGCATTTTCTAACGCCTTATAAAGGTTCTCCAGACCCTCTATGTCTTGTTCTATTTTAGGAACCTCTTTAATTATTTCAGCTAACGTAATAAACCCTCTATCACGACCCCTTGCTATTACTCTCTGGATAATTTCATCGGTGACTAATATTTTTTGGGAACGTTTAGCCGGCCTGCTTATAACTTTATTTTTCCTACGAGCACGCTGGCTAATTTTTGTTGGATGCTTGTAAGTAGTTTTTTTATTTTTTTTCTTAGTTTTAGCTACTCTTCCTTTTGATATTTTTTTTCTAATATTTTTTTTCTTAACAACCTTTTTCCTTTTGACTGGCTTTTTACTCGCTCTTTTTTTTACCGTTCTTTTATTTGATTTAGTTTTTACTTTAGTTTTTTTCTTGGTTTTTGTTTTTGGCTTAGCTTTTGGCCGTTTCTGGGATTTGTGCTTTCTCGTTATAGATTTCTTACGTTGGCTTGCTTGCTTACTTGCCTTAACTTTTCGGCGAGGTTTACGATGATTTTTTTTAGTTGATTTCTTGCGCATCGGTTTTTTTGTCTTTTTTTTAGTGTTTGTTTTTTTATTTTTTGCCATATTTTTTATATTTTATTTTTTAATAGATTATTAAATTCGTTTTTCAACCTTTCTACTTCTTTTGTGTTACCCTCTCTTTCCGCTTTTTTAATTGCTAATGATTTTTCAGATAATACTTTTTTTAAACACCTGGACTTAATATTGTTTATATAAAATTTTATTTCTTTCAAAACTTCCTTATCGTCCCAATCATAATTTTCTATTTGAAAAATAATATGATCAATATAATACGGTTGATTAGGCAAAGCTTCTTTCTTAATTTTTTCTATATTAATCTTATCACTTGATTTTTGTTTTTTTAGGCTCTGAAAAATCTTTTTTGTAATTTCATTAGTAAAATAATTTAGATTTACATTATCTATAAGATAATTTAAATGTTCCGGATATCCTAAAACCAGTCCCAATAAATTTTCCTCTTGATTTTGTAATCGTAATCTGTTTAACTCTATTTTATTTTTAAATGATTGGTTTTCTTGAGAAAAATAAGAATCTTCTCCAGCTATTTTTACTTTTGCTAACGCTTCGGTTAAAAGTTTTTCATCAATATTAAGCTTGGCTGCCAATTGTTGAAGCCAATAAGATCTTTCAATTTCGTTAGCGATTCTTTTAATTGAAGGTAATAACTGTTGGGCTATTTTTCGTCTTTCTTCAATCTTATCAGAATTAAATTTTGAAAAACTATTGTCAAAATAGAATTCCATTATTGGCTTAGCCTCATTAATCGCTTTTTCCCATTTTTTAACATCTTTTTTAATAATATCAGCAGGATCTTTCCCTTCAGGAATAACTATTACTTTAATGTTAAATTCTAATTTTTGAGCCAAACCAATTCCTTTTTTAGTCGCTTCCTCACCTGCTGTATCGGTATCAAATGCCAAAAAGAGATTTTCAGTATAACGTTTAATTATTTTTAAATGATTCTCAGTTAAGGCAGTGCCAGAAGTAGCTACCGCATTTTTATTGCCTACCTGATGCGACATAATAACGTCCATTTGCCCTTCCACTAAAATACATTTATCTTCTTTTCTAATATCTACCTTGGCCTTATCCAACGCGTAAAGAATTTGGCTTTTATTAAAAATTAAAGTTTCCGGAGAATTAACATATTTTGCGGTAGATTCATCACCGCTAAATATTCTACCCGTAAACCCGACTATCTGCCCAGAAATATCGCAAATCGGAAACATAATTCTACTCCTAAATCGGTCATAATAGTTCCGATTTGTTCTCGGTTCTCGGTTCTCGGTTCTCTGAATAATTAAGCCTGCTTTTTCTATGTCCTCAGCTTTGTATCCCAAATCAGTTAAGTGACTATAAAGCGCATCCCAAGAATCTAAAGCATAACCAATTTGAAATTCTTTAATGCTCTCCGATAAAACACCTCTCTTCTTTAAATATTCCTGAACTGCTTTATTTTTTTTTAAATTTTCTTCAAAAAATTCGGCAGCTTCTTGGCAAATTTCAAGTAATTTAGACCTCTGACTTTTTAATTTTGGATCTTGTCTGGTTAATTCTACACCGGCTTTCTTGGCCAAAATTCTTAAAGCATCAGCAAATTCCACCCCCTCTATTTGCATCACAAAACTAAACATATCTCCTCCTAAATTACAACCAAAACAATGCCAAATTTGTTTTGAAGGTGAGACAAAAAAAGACGGAGTTTTTTCACTATGAAAAGGACAAACGGCTTTATAATCTCTACCCGCCTTTTTTAATTTAATATAACCACTAATAACATCAACAATGTCTAACCTGTTTTTTATTTCATCTACTGGAGAATCAAACATTTATTTAAAAATATTTTATTAACTTTTCTTTAATTTTTTCTACTTCAAATGGTTCAAGCGGATCTCCCGTCTTGTGCGCTAATTTACGGCATCTTTTTTTAATTTCAAATTTAGATAAACCCTCCTGTAAATCATTTTTAAATGCGTTTTCAACATAAGCTCTTTCTTTATCAGACAACTCTGAAATATTCCGCACGATTTCACGGAATTTATCTCGGTATATCATCTTACTTGAATTGGGAAAAAGTAAATCAAATAAGCCCATATTTTTTCAGTCAAGTTAAAAATTAAAACGGAGGGGCTGGCTCCCTTCAATGCTAAGCAAGGTTTATGTAGTCCGCCGGTTGTACCTTGTCTTCCGTATAATCTTTCATGGCGACATGGTGCGTAACGATAATCACTCTTTGCTTCTTGTCCGACTCAACTTTCGATACTCTTTTGACCTTCCTATCAAACCGATGATGTACATCCGCTTCTTCCTCAAGCGAGTTTAGAGATGCTTGCACTTCGGCAGGAACATCGGTTACATCTCGCAAATAATCCCTGTATCCACCTTGATAATAGTAATCTTGAAATGACAAATTCTTCGGGTTAGTTTTGTTCTTGTCGAACGAAACCTCTACGCCATTTTCAAAAGTGTATGAGCCGCCTTCTACGAGCGCGGAAAACAGACCAGCATCCAAACCGCGTACTTCCTCCAATGCTTTAAAAACGCGAATTGCATTTTCTGCCGCCACTGGTATTTCTTCCTCCCCAACCTGTTTTTTCAAGCGGATACTGAATCCTTTTTCGCGCAAGACACCCGCAATAATCGTAGCAGTTTCGAGCGTCCGACCTATCGGACTGCTCCAAATCGTGATTTCTTCATCCTGTCCGATTTCACTCGCAAGCCGTTCCGCCTGCTCGCGGACAAGTTTGCGACCTTCGTCGGTCAAATCCTTCGCATCCTCAATTAAAACTTTGTCTTGATCATATTTTGCTGTGCCGTGCCGAAAAAGCGTCACACGAACGTTATACTTTTTTACTTCCGGCAATTTGGGTTGTTCTAGTGAGTTTCTTCCCATATTTTTTCAGTCAAATCAAAAATTAAAACGGAGGGAGTGGGATTCCCACCAAAGGCGGATAAACTTCTCATCCCACTCTACTGTTTTATTATAAATACGGAGGGAGTGGGATTCGAACCCACGAGTCGCACAAGGCGACACGACTTTCCAGGCCGTTCCGTTAGACCGCTCCGGCATCCCTCCGCTCTGAAAATTACATTAATTCTAAATTCTTAAATAAAATTTCTTTTTGTTGTCCTTTCTTTTTTAATTCAATTTCTCTTTTTCTTGCTAATTTATAGGTTAGATAAGATTCATAATAAATTAAAACAAATGGTCTATGTGATTTTATTGATTTTACTTTTCCATTATTATGATCATTAAATCTTTGTTTTAAGTCTCTGGTTGACCCAATATAAAACCATTTTTTATCTTTGCTTTTTATTAAATAAGTATAAAACATTTATTTATATGCTTTCTCACCCTACGGGTGACCATCCGCAGGATGGCAGGCCGTTCCGTTAGACCGCTCTCAGCCTTCGGCTGACCAGCCGCAGGCTGGCAAACAGGCGCACTAGACCACTATGCGCCCCACCGCTTTAACGAAAATCACATCAACTTATTATAAACTCATTCCTCTTAATCGTTTTATTCGTTCTTCAACTGGTGGATGAGTAGAGAAAAAATTTGAAACTTTTTTACCCCGAAAAGGTTCAGCAATATAAAGATGGGCTGTAGCTTTGTTAGCTGATTTTAAAGGTATTGAACTTTTAGATATTTTTTCTAAAGCAGAAGCCAGCCCCTCGGGATAACGAGTTAAAAGCGCCCCAGAGGCATCAGCTAAAAATTCTCTTTTCCTGGAAATTGACATTTGAATCAATTTAGCAAATAAGGGGGATAAAAGAATAAAAGCCAGACCAATTACCATAATTATTACCTGCACCTGCCCTCCTTCACGATTACTGCTTCTACCCTTTCCCCTGAATAATCCCCACCTTATAAATAAATCGGAAAGCAAAACAATAGAACCAACCAAAACAACAACGACTGTTTGCAATAACATGTCTTTATTACCAATATGAGATAACTCATGAGCAATTACTCCCTCTAACTCAGAACGGTTCAATATATTTATTAACCCTTGAGTTACAACAACAACTGCTTTTTTAGTGTTCCGGCCAGTAGCAAACGCGTTTGGCGATAGCTCATTTATAACAAAAATCCTTGGCATGGGTAAACCAGCTGTGATGGTTAAATTTTCAACAAGATTATATAATTCTGGATTTTCTTCCTTTTTTAATGGTTTTGCCTTTGATATTGCTAAAACAATCTTATCCGAATTCCAATAACTAAAAAAGCTCATAAGAACACTAAACCCAATAGCGGTAAATAAAATATACGAGCTATTGTAGTAATAGCTCAAAAACCATCCAATTCCGATTATTAAAACAAAAAAAATAGTAAATAAAATCCAAGTCCTTTTAATATTAGAATCAATATGTGTATATAATGTCATATCTGCATTATATTAAAAAAAGGTCTTGTTTTCAAGTCACAAGACCTTTTCTGATTTTAGATGGATTATGTTCTGTTTGCTCTGCGAATGGATGAGTATAAAAAATTTCTTTAAAAATTTTATCAGGAATCAATAAGGGAATCCCCTTTCCTGCTTTTATCTTTCTTTTTAATGTTTTAGCTAAATCATCTTTCTCTGACATTTTTCAATTTTTTCCTTAAAATGTTTAATAGTTAACACAAACGCCTGATAAAGCGGGATATTATCACCGCTAATCTCATTAAGATTACTCCCAAGTTCTTTTTTCTCTTCTTCTAAACTCTTGATTGTAATATTAAATCTACTTATCTTTTCGTTCAAATTTTTTCTTAGGTTTTTTTCTTCAAGAAGACCTTTGTCTATCAAATCCGACAATCTTTTTTCTTCGTCCCTTACTCTTTTTGTCGGTATACATTTGTGTTTTGGTATAAAAATACCATCACCACCGAAAGATTTTCCGCATCTCGGACAAACTGTTTTCTTTAAATCAAATGGTCTTAATAATTTTAATTCTTTTGATATTTTCATTTTATATCCTAAAAAGTTTTTAATGTTCAAAGCATATATACTTTACCAAAAAATTTCAGAGGAAGTCAACAAAATAAAACTTATCTGCGCTATATTACACTGACAAATAACTCACGATCGTGAGTTATTTGTCGGTGGTTATTGAAAATAAAAAAGGAGGTTGTTAAAAACCTCCTTAAGCTTTTTAAAACTTTTTTTGTTACTTATTGAAAAGCGAGTGAAACTTAGGATAATCTTCCCAGGTTTTTTCAATAATTTTTCTTCGGGTACGAATAACAACTCTGCTATCGTTAAGAATTGTGTAAATCTTTTTTCCTTGCCGAATACCAAAATAAATCTCTATTTTATTACCCTCACGTAAAGAAATAAAAACATTGTCCAAGCCCTTTACGCCAGAAATTTCGTAAATAACTCCATAAATGGCAGTCAATTGATGCTGGGCCTCTTCTAACTGATGCTGGGCTTCTTCTTTTTGTTTATTGGCTGTGTGAGCAACGGTAAAAAAAATTAAAAATAACAAAACAATTATTATAGTAGGCGCTAATTGAAATAAAATAGAATTTTTAAAATCTTTCATATAAAACTCTCCTTATTAAATTATTAAAGAACTTTTGCATCTTACAGGGTAACATAAAATAAAATAATTGTCAATATTAAATTCATCTAAAAAATTTATTAAAAAAGAGTATAATTTAGCCGTGTCCAATTAACTCACGATCGTGAGTTAATTGGACAATTTATTTGGAATTAGATTTTCTTGAATAAGCTAAAAATAAACTAATTAAAAAAAGAGCCCAAAAGGGCTCATTTTTTATATCTATAAAATCACTTATTAAAACTCTACTTTTGGCACTTCACGTTCTGTTGCTTCCTCAACTTCAAAAAATTCCCGTTTTTTAAATTTGAATATTCCGGCAATAATTCTTGAAGGAAAGTGCTCTGTCTTAATGTTTAAATCCCGAACATTAGCATTATAGAATCTACGAGCAGCTTGGATTTTATTTTCTGTATCAGACAATTCTCTCTGTAATTCCAAAAAATTAGCATTAGCTTTCAAGTCAGGATAATTTTCCGCAACCGCAAAAAGGGTTTTTAAAGTATTAGAAAGCGCGTTTTCCGCTTCTCCTTTTTGCTCTGTTCCTTTTGCATTTATTGCTCTTGCTCTTGCCTCAGTTACATTTTCAAATGCCTCCCTCTCATGTGTCGCATATCCTTTTACTGTTTCAACTAAATTAGGGATTAAATTGTGCCTGCGTTTTAATTGAACATCAATATCAGACCAGGCCTCATTAACCCGATGTCTTAAACGAACAAAACGATTAAACACAGCTATTGCCCAAAGAATAATCAAAACCACAATAGCTATAACAATATATAGTATTTCCATATTTTTATTTTTTAATAATTAGTATTAATTTTAAATAACCTATGATTACATCATATATTATATAATAATTTCTGACAAATTAAAATTGTTTATAATTAACATTCATTTTTTAAAAAAAATATTTTATAATATAGGTAGAGGTATAGTTCCTTGAAAAAAAATTTATTTCTTTTTTCTTTATTGTTAATATTTAGCGTTGCCTGCACCCCAATAACTAAATCGGATAATATAAGTTTATATGCTGAACTTGACTATCAAACAATGATTAAAAAAGTAAAAACGCCTGAAGAGGTTGCCTGGTATCTACAAAATTATCTACATTATCAAAATGATAATGTTCGCCGTTCATTTAAATATGTTCACAAAAGAAAATGCGGTATATGCGCAGAATATGCTTTTAGCGCTGCGGCTCTACTTTCGGATAATAATTATCCGCCACTAATTTTACACGTATTACTGGGAAACAGTCCTGACAATATTCAAGTAACCCATGCTCTTTATGTTTATCAGGATAATGTAACCAGACGATGGGGATCCCTTGGCCAACAAAGAGAAAATATTTTACCAAAATTTAAAACATTAAAAGAAATGTGTCTATATTTTAATGATCAGAAATTTTATTCTCAAAAAATAGTAGCTTATAAACTTCACAACATTTCCAGATTTAATTTTATTGATGGAGAAGATAAAGAAATTTATAAATTTTGGAGCAGCGGAAAAAAAATAATATTAGCAAACACAGAGAAGAATCTAAATAATTAAGAACCTGCTTAAAACTAAGCAGGTTCTTTAAATATCTATAATGCTAACCATCAACAATTAACACTTAACAACTAACATTTGTTGGTTGGTAGTTATAAGTTGATACTTGATAGTTGATGGTTAATTGTTGATAGTTGTTTTCTACATTCCCATTGGCATTCCTCCTCCTTGGGGCATACCATGGCTAAGTTCGTCTTTTTTTTCAGGAATATCTGTAATTGCTGTTTCGGTAGTTAAAAATATTGAAGCCATAGAAGCAGCATTTTCCAAAGCGCTTCTGGCTACCTTAAGAGGGTCCACGATTCCAGCTTCCATCATATCTACTTTACCCTTTTTAAAATTCTTGGAATCAATTTTAGAAAAATCATAACCAATATTATCCTCTTTTTTAATGTCTTCAACAATAATTGAAATATCTTTTATTCCTGAATTGTGAGCAATTTGTCTTAACGGTGATTCCAGCGCTTTTTCAACAATCTTTATACCTATTTTTTCTTCATCAAATAACTTTTCATTCTTTAAAAACTCATCCTTAGAATAAACTGCTTTTATGAAAGCTGCTCCGCCACCGGGAATAATGCCCTCTTCAATAGCAGCTCGAGTGGCAGCAAGAGCATCCTCAATTTTAAGTTTTTTATATTTCATTTCTGTTTCGGTGGCCGCTCCCACTTTAATAACCGCGACTCCACCAGAAAGCTTGGCCAATCTTTCTTGTAGCTTTTCTTTATCAAATTCAGAATCGCTTTTCTCAATTTGAATTTTAATCTGTTTAATCCTTTCATCTATTTCCGCTTTATTTCCTTTACCGCCAACGATGGTCGTGTTTTCTTTATCAGCAATAATTTTATTTGCCTCACCTAACATATTGACTTCAACATTTTCCAGCTTTAGTCCTATATCCTCGGAAACAACTTTTCCACCAGTAACAGTAGCTATGTCTTCCAGCATTTCCTTGCGTCTATCGCCAAACCCCGGAGCTTTAACCGCTAAAGTATTAAATGTTCCCCTAAGTTTATTGACTACTAATGTTGCTAACGCTTCGCCTTCAACTTCATCGGCAATAATTACCAATTCCTTTTTCCCTGCCTGACTTAACTTCTCAAGCAGAGGAACAATATCATTAATCGCAGAAATTTTATGATCTGTAATTAAAATATATGGTTCTTCATACTCTGCCTCCATTCTTTCAGCGTTAGTCACCATATAGGGCGAAACATAACCCTTATCAAATTGGAGTCCTTCTACTAACTCTTTAGAAACACCAAAAGTTTGAGATTCTTCAACTGTAACTACACCGTCTTTTCCTACTTCCTCCATTACATCGGCAATCAGTTCACCAACCTTTTCGTCTTCACTGGAGATAGTAGCCACTTGAGCTATTTCTTTCTTTGTTTTGATGGGTTTTTTAATTTTATTTAAGGCCTGAATTGTGGCCTTGACCGCAAAATCAATTCCTCTTTTGATACCCAAGGGATCGCTTCCGGCAGTAACATTTTTTAATCCCTCTTCAACAATTGCTTGAGCTAAAACAACCGCAGTGGTGGTTCCGTCACCGGCAATATCATTGGTTTTTTCAGCTACCTCTTTTATTAATTCGGCTCCCATATTTTGAAATTTATCTTCAAGCTCAATTTCCTTAGCAATACTTACTCCGTCATTTGTTATGGTCGGAGAGCCAAAACCTTTATCTAAAACAACGTTTCTACCCTTTGGACCAAGAGTTACCCTAACAGCGTTAGCTAATTCGTCAACGCCTTTTTTAAGCTCCTGACGAGCTTGCTCGTCAAATTTAATTTGTTTTGCCATGTTTGTAGAAGCAACAATCCGCTAATTAAACGCTGACATGCTACGCTGATTGGTCACTGAAAAGTTCGGCGTAATTTCAGCGTCGTTCTTCAGCGTAAATTCAGCGGTGTTACTTGATTATTGCGAGAATATCGTCTTCAGAGACGACTAAATATTCTTTATCGCCAATTTTTACTTCGTCGGGACCATATTTTTTAAACACAACCCTGTCACCGATTTTTACAGTTATTGATGCGCGTTTACCATCAGCTAAAATTCTTCCCGGGCCAATGGCAATAACTTTGCCCTGCTCCGGCTTTTCTTTGTCAACTGTATCGGGAAGAACTATTCCCGATTTATTTTTCTCTTCTTGAGATATGGGTTCTAAAACGACCCTATCAGAAAGTGGATTTAATTTCATATTTTTAGAAGCGGATAAACGCTGATAATTACGCAGATTTACGCAGAACTTCCGCGTTTTTCTGCGTCACTATCCGCATTATTCTGCTTCTATAGTTTAGCACTCTATTGGCTGGACTGCCAATCTTATATCTATTTTACACTGTTTAGAAGGTCTGTCAAGGGGTTGGCTTTTATTTGTCCAGATAAATAAAAAAGGAGAGAACTTACTGTTACTCTCCTTGAAAAATTAAAGTTTAGAAATTAAGGTTTAATTTTTTATTTCTGAAATTCCGTTAGTAACATTAATCTTTCTACTTGCGGCCTGTTTCATTAATTCTTTGTCTCTGGTCAACAAGACCACATTAAATCCTTTGGCTTGTAAAAAAAGACAGGAAGCAATAATTCGCACATCTGATGTCCCGATATCTTCTCCTATAATCCCATCGCTATTTTGAACCTTTCCATTAAAAATCTTAAAATATCGTTTAGAATCAGAACCAATGATTTTCCATTCAAAATTTTCTATCTTCTCAGAAAAAATTGGCCAAACACTTAAAACGCTTTCACATCTTCTATGCCTCGTTTTCGCATCTTGAAATTTTAGTTTCCGTATAAAGCGCGGTTCCACACCATGCTTTTGAATGTGTCTTTTAATATAAAGGGCTTCTTTTCTAAATAGAATCATCTCTTCTAACACTGACCAGGGAATAAAAACTTTGTTTCCAAACTTATTCAGAATATCACCAGCATGAAGTCGGCCCATTTTAAGAATCATGTTAGTATCAACAACAACGGCCTTCTTCTTCCAAAGCTTCTTAAAATTCATTTTCTTCTCCCTTGTAATAAAAAACTTTTATTTATATTTTAAATAACTCTTCAAGAAAATTTATACCGAGATTATATTTTACCATATTATTTAGTTTTTTACAAGGGTTGGGTCAAAATTAAAATAGCCCGCTATTTTACTAGCCGGGCTATATTTATTTTAAATTATTCATAATTTTCCCTTAAAAATTTTTCGTAAGAAGTTTTATCATAATTTTTTATGAAATATTCTTTAAATAATTTGTCCAATATTTCCTTTTCCGCCTCTTCAGAATTTAAAACAATTCTCGCATCTATTTCTTCTTTACTTACTCTTATAACTACAACCGGTATATTGGGGTGCCTCTCTTTGTGATTCCTGGCTCCAGTATCACTACTTTTTATTTGAAATTCAATCCGTTCGTGTTCTGGAGAAATCAGTATGAGCATGTGGTCAATAGCGCTATTATCTTTATGGCTATCTTTTTCAGTAGCGCTATGAATAAAAATAATTGTTTTTCCTAGTTTAGCCATTAATTTGTTCAGCGCTAAATCCGCTTTTTCCTCACTTAAATTACCCTTCTCAAGTTCCTTTCTGTGTTCTTTGATTTGCTTTTTTCTTTCAACTTCCCTAAAAAGATGGTCTGTTTTCAATTGTTTTTTGGCTCTTTTTTGCCGTTTTATGCTATATTTACCGGGACGAATTTTCTGGCCATTCAATTAATAACCTCCTTTCAATTGATATAATTAATTTTATTTTGTCAAAGAGCGTAAAATAGCTAAATCACTATTTGTACTACAACAATCGCATTATAACAAATTACTTAAAATCTGTCAACTATTTAGACCTCATGTAGGAGGCTAAGCCTCCTACATGAGGTCTGCGCTTTATATTAGATATAACCATACTCAACAATTCTTCACGATCGTGAAGAATTGTTGAGTAATATAAAACCGGAGAACGGTTCTCCGGTTAGGCCTGTCTGCCAATAGGCAGATTCGTTGCTCGCTGTTATTTATTGCTTGTTACCTATTGGTTGTATAAGTTTACAATAACCCTGAATCTTTTTCTTTGGCTAATTCTTTAAAGCCGAGCTTATTCATTTTTTGATTATATTTATCTAAAACATTTCTTTCTGGCGAATCAGGATGAAACTCTAATTGAGTGTCATCTATTGTCACTCTTCCCCCCTTTTTAGTTGTTAGCGGATCTTTCTCAATGGATTTTCTTTGAACTTTCTCAGATAATTTTTCAAAAGTATTTCCTAACTTATTATTTAAAATTGCTTCACCTATTTGGGCAAGAGCCAATAAGAAGGAATTAATTTTTATGGTTTTAAAATGCATGGTTCTATTCGCCGTTTCCACAAAGAAGGGCTTGTCCTCCGTAGCCCCCGCCTGACGGCGAGGCAGGTCAGCAAAGGATGGCCAAAAAACTAAATAATTTTTAACCCACCTATTTTGCTTTTGAAATTCCCGATAAATACCCTTGTTTATTTCTAAAACTGGAATGATATGAGCATAGGTCTGAGCATTGTATAAGCTCTTAAACTTAATCTCTAAGTTTCTATCACTAATATAGTGATTAAGGCAAATCCTATCTTTGGTAAGATTCTTATGCCGACGACGTCCTATAAGTTGCAGGAAAACTGTAACGAAGAATCTTGTTAGCCAAATTCTACCTGATTTAACAGCAATTAAAACATCAATATCGCTTTCTTCTCTGGTATTATTTAATGCTAATGAGCCACTTACTGTTACCATTCGTACATAGGGAATGAGTTGAAGCAAAGAAATAATTTTTCGCGCCTTTTTCCATTTCTGATCAGCAATCTTTTGACGATTAATTCTGGTTCTAATAATATCTTCCCTGCCCCTTAAGAAATAAAAACCGTTTTTTTCTTGAATAAATTTCTTTAATTCGTTATCTTCTAAAGTTTTTCTAATATTAGCTAAGGATATTTTGTTAAATTCCATCTCATATTTACGGCCCGAATTAAATTCACTAATTCTAATAGAATCTTTTTGAGGCTCGTCTTCAAAATAATGAGAACCCGCAACATGCAGAGGGTTCACTAAATACTTAAAAACCTCAAATGAGGTCAAGGGATAATTTAAAGTATCGTAATATAAAATTGTAGAAAGAATAGCTTGTTTAATTATGTTCATAACTAAAGATAATTATTCTTACAAATTTTTGCATAAATTTTACTACTCGGCCTTGGTATTCTTTTCAAATTATTTTTATAATCAATTTTAATCAGGCCAAATCTGGGTTTAAATCCGTGTGCCCATTCAAAATTATCTATTAGAGACCAGTGAAAATAACCCCGCACATCAACTCCCTCGTTTATTGCCCGAGAGACCCACTTCAAATGCTGAACTATAAATTTTTTGCGCCGATTATCTTTAGCATCCGCTAAACCATTTTCAGTAATATAAATTGGTTTTTTATATTTAGAAAGATGTTTTAAAATATAATATATTCCCTTGGGATATATTTCCCAACCCATATCAGTTCTTTTTTTATTTAAATTCTTACAAAAGGGTGGATACCAAATAACCCTATAGTGGTGATAATAACTAAATCCAATAAAATCCACATAATCTTTAATCAGAAAATAAAAATAATCGTTTTGAAAAAGACAAGCAAATTTACTAAACAATATTTCTACTAAACACCATTTGTGCGCTGGTTCAAAATAGCTCGTCATTTGGCTAATACTAACTTTGGAATCGGTCCTTAATTTATGTATTGCCCTATAAGCGGACTTGTGCGCTTTTACTAAATTAAAAAATGCTTTAAAAAATTTACGAATAGACATTTTTTTAAATGGTGGAAATTCTCCGCTAATATAACTATGTCCAGCTGGAACCATCGGCTCGTTTAGAACAATCCAAAATTTAACTAAGTCCTTATATTCTTCAGCTATTTTCTCTGAATATCGTTTAAAATATCTGGAAAAATCTTTATTGGTTAATCCTCCCCTCTTAGCTAACCAATCAGGCAATGTCCAGTGCCAAATTGTCACAAACGGCTCCAATCCCCTATCTCTTAGGGCCTGAAGAACCTTTTTATAGTGCTTAATTTCTTTTTGGTCAAATTTTCCTTCTTCGGGTTCAATTCTTGCCCATTCAATTGAAAATCTGTGAGCATTATTGTTCATTTTCTTAGCTAAGTCAAAATCTTTTTCATAACGATAATAATGATCGCAGGCCTGTCCCGCATCATATTTACCTCCCTGTATTGACCAGTCATTATTAATACCGCCCTCTACTTGATAGGCAGAAGTTGCTGTCCCCCAATAAAAGTTTTCAGGAAAATTTGGTTTTTTATTTTTCATAATATTAAATTAAGATTTGTATTACAAATCCCACATTTTCCGGCAATATCAAATCGTTTAATAGAATAACCAGCCCTATCAATCATTTTTTCTCCGCATTCAGGACAATAGGTGTTTTCAAAACTATCTCCAATAAGATTGCCGCTGTAAACATATTTTAGTCCTGTTTTTTTCCCAATTTCTATGGCTTTACGAATTTTTTCCACATCCGTTGGCGGTAAATTTCCAAGTTTATAAGTGGGAAAAAACCTGGAAATATGCCACGGAATTTCATTTCCTAATTCGCTTTTTATAAAACTTGCCATTTCTTTTATTTCTTTAAGTGAATCATTTTTGGTAGGAATTAAAAGAGTAGCTATTTCCAACCAAACCTTCTTCTTTTTTATCTCTTTTAAATTATCCAGAATTGGTTGTAATTTAGCACCACAAATCTCTTGATAAAATTTTTCCGTAAATGCTTTTAAGTCAACGTTAATAGCATCTAAATAAGGAGCAATTAAATTTATGGCCTCTTTTGTCATATATCCGTTTGATACCCAAACATTTTTTAATCCTTCTTTTTTAGCTAATTTCATTATATCTAAAGCATACTCAAGAAAAATTGTTGGTTCTGTATAAGTATATGAAATACTAGGACAATTATTATCCTTAGCATCTTTGACAACTTGCTCTACTGACAAATTATTTCCCAAGACCTCAAGTAAGCCATTGTTAATTTTTTGCTGTTCGCTAATTTGAGAAATATCAGCATTCTGGCAATGCAGACACCTAAAATTACAACCCACAGTAGCAATAGATAAACTTAATGTTCCCGGCAAAAAATGAAAGAGCGGTTTTTTTTCAATTGGATCAATATTTTCAGCAATAGCTTTTTCATAAACCAAAGTATAAAGTTTTCCTTCTTCATTTTTTCTCACTCCACAGACCCCCTTATTTCCTTCACTAATAAAACAGCGGTGGTTACAAAGCCCGCATTTTACCTTATTCTCTTTTTCTTTTTTGTATAAAACCGCTTCTTTTTTCACCCTGTAGTAGATTTTCAACTATTTATTTTCGTTGGAAATCTTAAACAAATTATTTAAATAATAACACCTTGTCATTTCCCGCTAATAGTTCTGGTTAATATTTATCGGGCCCAGTTGAAAATTCACTACGGGGTTCATAAAACTTCAAAAATTTTATTTTTTTGCTTAGGACCCTTGATTAATCTAACCTTGTTCTTGGGTATATTAAAATATTCGGACAAAACCGATATAACAGCTTTATTCGCCTGTCCTTTTTCGGGTTTTTCTTTTATCTTGATCTCGAAAGAATCTACCGATTTTTTATTTATTTCTTCTTTTTTAGAGCCCGAAATAACTTTTACTTTAATAAACATAAATTCTAAATACCGAAGTTTTTAATTAGTAAATTTATCAAACTGCCAACATAATGAGTAGCAGCAATAACCAGGACAGTAATTACAAAATGTTCCGCCACAACTGTCCATATTTTTCCTTCCTGTTGCTTAGCTATATAAAAACTAAATCCTGTTACCAGCATTAAGCCCCAAACAACGCTAATAATCACAGCCGTCATTAAACTAAAGATTAGAACTGGAACCACAAATGTTAAAGCAATAAACAATTTAGAAAGAAATGTCGCAATGGTTGATTCCCAAATCTGCCTTTGGCTACGCTCTTTATTAGATTCTTCAGAAACATGAATGCCCAAAGCATCAGAAAAAGAATCAGCAATAGCAATTGTTAAAACCCCTCCCAAAATTATTATTTTTGAATGTGTTCCCGAATGAAGGCCCACTATCAAACCCAGGGTAGTAATAACCGCAGAAGTCAGGCCAAAACTTAAACCCGTTTTAAATGACTGTTTTATATTTTTCATAAAAACTGCACAGATAATTTAATATCAAAAATTAATTAAACAACACCAAAAAATATCAATACGCTTAAAATAACAAGTCCGATTGATGCAATTTCACGCTTATATTTAATTCTATCAAGCTGTTTAGCAAAATAAATAATTAATACTATTTGAATTATTGTAGCTATTAATATACCCAATATAGTATAGGCCTTGTGATCATTATTTAAAAACAGTGGGGCCATCGCAACCATATCATCAATTAGAGTGACAAAAGAAACCAAAAATCCCATGCCGGCCAATTTAAGCGCCCTCGCCCAACAACATTTGTGGGTCTTTGTTTTTTCCGGCCCAACATTTTTGGATTTAAAAAATTTAAAATATACTGCAATAGCTAACAAACAGACTAAACCAGCAGAAATATGCTTAGCATAAGCAAGTTCGCACACAAACATAGACAGTAAAAG
>Ga0180433_10002668_pt1 | contig 27130 bp, 21 predicted proteins | sample SS_ome_8_FD_132980 | JGI IMG/M metagenome (GOLD analysis project Ga0180433, IMG submission 132980) | Hypersaline lake sediment archaeal communities from the Salton Sea, California, USA - SS_1_D_1 metaG | ecosystem: Environmental > Aquatic > Non-marine Saline and Alkaline > Hypersaline >... | reverse complement strand
AGCCGATGCATTTCCTGGTATCAACTTTGCGCACGGGATCTACAGTCAGCTCCAGATATTGATAATGACCATTGCTGCGTTCCTTGTTTGCTGCGCGGTGTGGGCTGCGACAAAGAGAACAATACCTGCGGTGCTGTGGGGCTTTACTGCCTATGTCTTCGTGGCTGTGGTGACGAATGATATTCCATTCTTTCTATCACTTATCCTACGTTTTCACTAGGGACTTCATCGACAGGCTTTCCGAGTGAGGGAATCGGAGATTCCCTCACTGCCAGCAAAGTCTTTGGAAGGGGGTCTTGGGGGAGAACCTTTCTCCAGAAAGGTTTCCCCCAGATCATTCTCCTGCTCTTGCGCCTTATCTTGCCCCGCGCTATTCTGTCGCTGTGCCGAGATTCTTTTTCATTTGAAAATCTTTTTTGCTGCAACCAATGCACCGACAATCTGTCAGCGGTCTGGAGGAATATCGATGGTCAAGTTGAGCGTGAACGTAAACAAAGTAGCCACTCTCCGAAACGCGCGTGGAGGGACAGAACCGAGCGTGATCGAGGCGGCGAAGGTCTGTATCGACGCCGGGGCACATGGCATTACCGTGCACCCTCGTGCCGATCAGCGACACATCAAGCCGCAGGATGTCTATGACCTCAAGAAGATGTTGACGGTCGAATTCAACATCGAAGGCGACCCGCGGCCGGAACTCATCGACATGGTGCTCGACGTGAAGGCCGATCAATGCACGCTCGTCCCTGTAACGCCGGGCGAGGTCACGAGTGACCACGGCTGGGACGTGAAGAAGGATGGCGAGACGCTGCGGCCGGTGATCGACAAGCTCAAGGCGGCCGGCATTCGCGTGAGTATGTTTATGGGGACAGACCTTGACCAGATCGAGCGTGCAGCAGATGTCGGCGCTGACCGCGTCGAGCTTTACACCGCGCCATACGCGTGGGCAGAAACTCCGGACGAGATCGAAGCTGAATACGCAAAGCTTGAGGCCGCTGCGAAGAGGGCGGTGGAATTGGGCATGGGCATCAATGCGGGCCACGACCTCGATACGAAAAACCTGCCGCGCCTGATGAGCCTGCCGGGCCTCCTCGAATGCTCAATCGGCCACGCCCTGATGTCGCACGCAATATTCGTCGGACTCGAACAGGCGGTGAAGGACTATCTCAAGGCGATGGGACACTAGGCGAAAATGCGGGACACAATACTATTTTTCGGAATGTAGAAATGACAGTGGGTTTCTTAAAGTGTGTGGCGCTGGCGGAAAAATAGTATTGTGTCCCGCATTTTCACAATGGAAGGGGTGTGCATGCCAAGACTAGCAAGGGTAGTGCTGCCAGGTCACCCTCACCACGTTGTTCAACGCGGAGTGAGGTCAATGAGAATCTTCTCATCGGACGAAGACCGAGGGACATATCTTCGGATATTGTCGGATCAGATATGCCAACACGGCGTCAGCGTCCTTTCTTATTGTCTGATGAAGAATCACGTCCATTTTGTTGCGGTCCCGGAACAGGAAAAATCTTTGGCACGCGCTTTTGGTGAAGCTCACCGTCGCTACACATTGCTCCTAAACAACCGGGAAGGAGTGAGGGGATACTTATTTCAAGGCCGATTCTTTTCCTGCCCGTTGGATGAAGGCCACACGCTGGCTGCAGCGCGGTATGTTGAGCGAAATCCCGTGAGAGCAGGTATTGTCCGCCAGCCATGGGAATATCGCTGGTCGAGTGCGCAATATCATCTGGGGCTCCACAATGCGGATCCACTTGTGCGAAACCATGACCGCGATCTTCTGGGGTTGGTGACAGACTGGCGCGATTTTCTCCGTACAGATTCGCCTGAGGCCGAGATGCTGCGCGAACATACCCGAACCGGACGGCCTTGTGGCGATGATAGATTCATGATATTTGCAGAGCAGCTCACTAATCGAAAGCTGCAGCGTCGTTCCGCAGGAAGACCGCGGAAGCGTTAATAAAATGCGGGACACAATACTATTTTTCGGAATGTAGAAATGACAGTGGGTTTCTTAGAGTGTGTGGCGCTGGCGGAAAAATAGTATTGTGTCCCGCATTTTCATTGTAGAAAGGTGAAAACATGAAAGACATCATCAAGTCACAGTACAAGGCTTCGCTGGCGATGCTGAGGGATGCGATTGAAAAATGCACTGAGCCGCTCTGGGCTGACGAGCGGTACAAGCCGCCGTTCTGGCGCATCGCGTATCACGGGCTATTCTTCACCGACCTCTACTTGAGCGAGAATGTCGAAGAGTTTTCGCCCTGGGCAAAGCACATAGATGAGTACGAATCTCTCGGTCCCATGATCCACAAAGGCGGAAAACTGCCGAAAGAAGGCCCGCCATATGCCAAAGATGAGCTGCAGGAATACTACGATCTGATCATTGAGAAATTGGACGCGGCAGTCGACAGCCTTGAGCTTGACCAGACATCTGGGTTTCCGTGGTTGCCATTCGGGAAGCTGGAATTGCAGTTCTACAATATCAGACACATCCACCATCACGCCGGTCAACTCAGCCTGATACTCCGCACAGAGCTTGGGCAGGAGCTTGGGTGGATCGCCATGGGGAAGGGGAGTGGATGAGTTGTGTGCGCGGCGTAATGGTTCTGCACCTTTGATCTGTTCAATAGATCGTTCGGCACGGATATTGCCGAGAGGCAGGGAAAAGCAAGAGAATCTGAAAAGCCGGGACACAAAACTAGTTTTGCAGAACGGGGTCTCGCTATTCTACACTGACTAGGACAAAACTAGTTTTGTGTCCCGGTTTTTCAGATTGCCGCGTCGTTCGCAGTAGCGAACTCCTCGCAATGACAATGTGTGAATACCGCAGGCGTCATTGCGAGGTCACGATAGCGACCGAAGCATCTCTCCCCGAGGAAAGTGACCTTTTTCAACCACACCTTATTCCCCAAACGTTTCGCCGCAAATACCCGCAAACTCATGTGTGGACTTCAGCAACATCGCAGTCTTGACAAATGGGCCAGGAAGCAGTAGGTTCGAGGTCCGAATGAAATGCATGCAAAAGGGTGACTGTCACCATTTGTTACAAAAGGGGACGAAAGAAATTATGGAGCAGATGAAACCAAAAGAACGCTTCCTCGCAGCTTTGAAAGGTGAAGAGACCGATCGGGTGCCGTTGTACGATTTCCTATTTCAGAAGCCGCTCTATACCGAGTTGATCGGGAAGACGCCCGACGGCTATGACGCGGTCGAAGCGCTGGAGCTGACGGCGAAACTCGGTCTCGATGCTGTGTCGATCCCCTTTGGCGCTTACACCGGCTGCGAGCCGGTGATGATTTCCGACAACGTATACAAAGACGAATGGGGGACGACTTTCGAGAAGAATGAAGCTTCGTGGCCGGTTGATGCACCGATTGAGTATCCCATCGTGACACGCGACGATCTGTCGAGCTATGTGCCGCCCGACCCGCGCGCCGAGGGAAGGTTGGAGCCGATTGGGAGCGCGATTGCAGCGAACAAGGATGACATCGCCCTTTTCTGCAACGTGCAAGGGCCGTTCAGCACGGCGTGGATGTTGATGGGTTATGAAAGGATATCGTTTGCACTTTACGATGATCCGGAGATCATTCGCCAGATCATGCGTATGTCAAATGATTATTTCAAGGTAGCTGCCAAACTGGTGGTTGCTGCGGGGGCTGATGGTATCATCCTTGCTGATGACCTTGGTCACAGCACTGGCGGCTTCGTTTCGAATGCGCATTTCACGGAATTTGTGTTTCCACCATTCAAGGAACTTGTGCAGCACATAAAGGGGCTCGGCGTGCCTGTGATGCTGCATACCTGCGGATGTGTGAAGCAGTATATGGATATGTTCATTGAAGCCGGGGTCGAAGCAATCCATCCGATTCAACGGACTGCCGGTATGGACCTCCGCGAGACGAAAGAGAAATACGGTGACCGACTCTGTATCATCGGCAACATAGATTCATCACGCACATTGCCATACGGGACTCCGGATGATGTGAGGGCGGAAGTGAAAGAAGCCATCCAAATCGCAGCCCCCGGCGGACGATACGTGCTCGCCTCCGACCATTCGTTGCACGACGGCATTCCGGTGGAAAACATCGTCGCAATGTTCGATGCTGCCAGAGAGTACGGACAGTATCCGATTAGTATTTGATGGGATGCGGAAAAGAGAGACTGGGATCATTGTTGAGGGATGTGGTGGAAACCTTTCTGAAGAAAGGTTCTCCCCCATGCCCCCTTCCAAAGACTTTGCGGGCAGTGAGTCAATCTTCGATTGCCTCAGCACAAATGTGGCGGACGATTCTGATATGGGAAACCGGGCGAAATCTGAAGAAACTAGTGACAGTCACCAGTTTTCCGAGTCAGGCTGTCGGTGAAGAAGTGGCATCTGAAAATGGTGTGAAAACTGGTGACTGTCACTAGTTTCTTGGGCGAACCAATCTTATCCCGCCGATTGATTGATTCTCCTTGCCGCCAGCCATACAATGAGCGTGGCAGGACTACCGTAAGATGCGCCAAGTCTGAAAACATAGTACCCGTGACACGACGAATACGACGACATCCGAAAAACTTTCTGAGCCTACACGTTCACTGTACAGGCGCGGGAAAGGTCTCCCGACAGAAGGACTATGCATGCAGAAACAGAAGACAGTAGAATGCAAAGCGGTGGTGTTCGACTTGTTCGGCACGCTGATTGGCCATTACTCTCGTGCCGCAAACGAACAGTTTCTGACAGACCTTGCCACTCTATGTGACGTTCCTCGAAGCACTCTGGTAGACGCTTGGGTGGCGACACGGCCTGCAGCAATGGCTGGTGATTTCGATTCCACTGAGGATGACATGAAACATCTTCTTGGACGACTTCTTTGTGGCCCAGTGGCGCCGTCTCTGGTGGATGCGGCTGTTGATCTGACGTTGGATCTAGTGCGTGGATTCCTGCGACCTCGATCTACAACCTTGACGACCTTGTCCTACCTCCAGCGTCAGGGATTTCTGCTCGGCTTGATATCGGGGTGTGGGCCAGAGATGCCCGAACTGTGGCCACACTGTGCAATCTCGGAGTATATTCGGAACCCGGTGTTTTCATGTGAAGTTGGTTTCAACAAGCCCGATAAACGGATTTACGAAGCGTGCCGCAATCAACTGGATGTTGCACCTGTGGAATGCCTCTATGTTGGGGATGGGTCGTGTGGCGAGCTTTCTGCTGCTCGTCGGTATGGCATGTCAGCAGTTCTCCTTAGAACAGAGCTTGATGACGTTTATGATAGCGTACGAGAGGATGTTCAGGAATGGGACGGCATGGTGATCGATGACCTCATTGAGCTTGAGGAAATCATTCGACAACCGAATTGAACACGTAGTCCAAGTGCTGCAAGCGCTTCTGGGATCGATAGCGTAAGGACGTGTTTACGGAAACTAAGAAACCGGTGACTGTCACTAGTTTTAGTTATGTTTACTGTATAGGCGGGGGAAATCTCTCCGACATAAGGCCTGCTCGTCTTTCTGTCACCTTTCCAAGGACTTTTCGTGTAGTGGCAGTCTCAAGCAAAGAGCGAAGTAGGGGGACAGCAACATGCCAAGAACAGAGGTCGCTGATCTGATCCGGAGATTGTGCGAGGCCCAGCAGGAAGCCGTGACACATGCTCTTCAAGGCGTCAAGTTCGAAGACTTGGACAAGTCTGCGCCTGAGAGCGATTTCACGATCAAAGATGTATTGCGGATGTGGGTATGGCACTACACATCTCACCATCGCGATCTCATCCGTGCTCGCGGCAGCATAGAAGGCGACAATCCGCATTTCCATGTTCCTCACTTTGTCCGGCAAGCAAATGAAGAGTTCGGTCGCTTCATCGGGGAGCTGGCTTGCTTCCCCGATGAGCAACTCGATATGCGCCCGCCGGATGGCGGCCGGTCGGTACGAGAAATCGCGCAACATATATTGGAAACGGTCACTGGATTTGTGACCGAGAAAGTGGACCGGAAGAGACAGTGACTGGGGCTGAAGCGTCAGGGTCACAAACATACAGTCCGCAATGATAGTCTTGAAGGGGTACGCTCATGCAGAAAGCAGACTATCGACGCATTGCAGAGCAGTACGACGAAGGCCGCTCATTATCTAAGCAGAACATGGAATTGTGGCTAGACTTGGTCGCGAAATGTTCTGGTGCTCCGGCCGGAGCGCGGGTATTGGATCTGGGTTGCGGCACAGGTCGCTTCGCTATTCCTCTGGCGCAACGGTTTGGTTTCCGCGTGACAGGGGCGGATTCCTCGAAGGAAATGCTATCGAAGGCGAAGATGAAGGACTCAGCTCAAGCCGTGACGTGGCATGTCCAAGACGCCCAAGCTCTGAGCTATGCAGACCGGTCGTTTGACATGCTCTTCATGTCGCACTTGCTCCATCACGTAGACTCTCCCGAGAAAGTCATTCAAGAGTGCGAACGTGTTCTTGACGTGCGGGGGTCCATTGTGATCCGATACGGTACGATTGAGCAGATTCGAGATGATGTCGAACACACGTTTTTCCCAGAGGCATTGGCAATCGACAGCGGGAGGTCTGCGACTAGCGGAACTGTTGAGGGCTGGCTACGCGATGCCGGCTTTACAGGTGTCATGTCGCGAGAGGTGTTGCAGCAAACGTTTGAAACGCCAGCGGCGCGCCTCGCTGCAGCAAAGAAGAAGGGCATCTCGGTCCTGACTCTGATATCGGAGAGTGCGCACCAAGATGGAATCTGCAGGCTGGCGAGTTACGTTGAGCAACATCCAGACGAACCATGGCTTCTCTGTGACAAACTAACATTGACCGTGGGCCACAAGGATCGCTCCGCTTCCTGATTGACTCCCCCTGCCACCATCCATACAATCATCTTGTCAGGACCCCCGTGAAAATAGTCTCCGTTTTTGACCGTAGGCGCCAACAGGCGTCATTCATAAAATCGATCGAATACGAGTTCTTCCAATTTGATGGTTGAAACACATACGGCGCAGACTGTTCAGAGGAGACAGTAGATGAAGAAGACGTTTGAAGTGGTTGGATTGACATTCGTGCTTTTGGCAGGTTTCACTGCAATGGCTGCAGAAGAGGCAGACACGAAGCCGAATACAAAGAGGACTCAACTTATCATATTGGGGACACTTCACGGCGGGCATTTTCAGAATCCATCATACGGACCGAATGTACTGAAGGAAATCCTTCTCTCACTGAAGCCGGATGCGATTCTGAACGAATCGTCATTGAGCGAAGCCGAGAACGATGGACGGCCGATTTGCAGGGAAATCCGAGTCCCCGAGTTTTGGGCTTCTGACCGGGTCGCCACGCAGTTGGGGATCAGGCAAATACCTTATGACCGACCGGAAAGACAGGAGCTCTATCGCAAGACGCGCTATTACGAACGTCAGAAAAAGTCATTTGATCAGTATCAAGCATGGGCGGAAGAAACTAAGAAGAAGGATCCGGAAAATGCCGATTTGGTAGTGCTTGGGTTGTGGGGCACCGCATCTTCGAGTCAAATGTATTTTCACCTTCGCGCCGGACCGGAGATTATCAATTCTAATGGCTTCGACAGTGTGATACGGATCAAGCACACAGTCTACCAGAGTATTACGCCAGAACTTCTTGCGAAGTATCCCGGCAATGAAGAGTTGGTCAAGGAGTTTGAGTTTTTCGGAGATGAGTGGCGAGAGAGAAACGAGATCATGGCAGATAACATTCTCAAGGCGGCCAGAGAATTCGTCGGCGATCGGCTGGTCGTACTTACCGGATCTGAACATCGGTACATATTGCGAGATCTGCTGGAAGCTGCGGAAGAAGTTGAGCTTAAGGAATACTGGCAAGTTGTTGATGTTGACCTGAGTGGGGCCCGCGAGGCTGATGCCAATCTCACCGCTGAGATAGAAGAAATGAAACAGGATACGGAGGCATATATACAGCTTGCAGGGTCATATTGGAAGGCAGTAATACGCGGCGACTGGGCCGAAGTTGGTGGACTGGGAACGGGGCGTGGTGCTGAATGGTGCAAGAAGACATTGGGCACAAACTTGCCGGTGGAAATAGTGGAGATAGGCCAACCCCGCCGCGAAAGGTCATTTCCGACGGGACTGATTACCCCTTGCAAGGTCAAATTCGAAGACGGACAGACTCTTGAATTCCACCTTATCATAAGCTCGAAGAAAGTCGATGGAAAGTGGGTCAGAACAATTTCCCGTGTGTGGCGCAAGGGAACACTTCTTGAATAGATGAGCCAGCTCATATGACCGACGTCCTGAAGGCCGGGGAATGGCCGCCGTACCTCAATGCTGATAGTCAGGGAGACGATTTGTGGATATTATGTTCGAGCAGCGAGGTGTTCGGTTCAATTACCGCTGTGCGGGAGTTGCCGTACACAATGACCAAGTCCTCCTCCACAGGTTTGTTGGAGACGACTACTGGTCTTTGCCGGGCGGACGTGTCGAGTTCTCAGAGCTTTCTGCTGGAGCGCTGAAAAGAGAAATGATGGAAGAGCTGGAGCTTGAGGTATCTGTCAAGAGATTGTTGTGGGCGGTTGAGACCTTTTTCGAGTTTGAAGGCACGCCTTTCCACGAGCTTGGGTTTTACTTTCTTATGGAATTTGAACCAGAGTCAGGGATATATGAGCGCAGGGAATCTTTCACCGGTTACGATGGGACACTCAAGCTGGAGTTCCGATGGTACGATGTCAATGAGCTGGATGGGATCGAACTCAAGCCAGAATTCTTGAAGCAGTCCTTGCGACAGATTCCCAGCACTACGCAGCACATTGTGCATAGAGACGGCTGACGAGGCGGAGGCTGTATGGCAACGGCTTGGGTTTCACGCGGTGCTGACGACTGCTACAGCGAAGCTCTCGGATCTGCAGGCAAAATGTCAAGAGAAAAGAACATGATTAGCCGCTACCCGGGCCTCTTATAAGCCACGCCGCTTGGGCTCGATGGGCCAAAGGAGACCATCTATCGTGGATGAGAAACGCGCCATGCTGAGGCATACGTTGGCGACAATAGCCTACCGTAGCAGCAGGTACCTGAACGGGGTGCCACCCGAGTTCCATGGATTTCGGGCATGCGAAAGCTCACGCACGGTTCTTGAGATCCTGAACCACATAAACGGCCTGCTCATGTATGCGCACTCGCATTTGGCGCCGTACGATTCCACTCATCCGCCGCTTGGGACTTGGCAGAAAGAGTTGGATCGTTTCCGAGAGATGTTGCCCAAGCTTGATGCGTCTCTTGCGTCAGGACAGCCGCTGCTCGGTATTACGGAAGAACGACTGCTTCAAGGCCCCCTTGCCGATGTGTTGACTCATATTGGGCAGATCGGCATGTTGCGCCAGATGGCGGGATACCCCGCTGAGGATGAGAACTACATTCAGTCCCCAATCACGGCGGGCAATCTGGTCCTGCCGGGGTGGTGATGGGACTGCCCAACCAGCGGCTCCACCGGACGGTTGACCGCCGGTGAGCAAGATGCCGCACGTCAGGCATGCCACGGTCCGCCGTCTTTCCAGTTGCCGGGACAAGCTGCCCCTTTCCTGGCGGCCTGTAGCATTGGGAGCAGAAAGCTCCTGAGATAGGTTAGAATCTCAGGGAGCGCCGGAACATCTCCAAGCCCGCTATTTCGAATGAATGCCTTCCACAGAGCAGACTTTACATCATCGCTGCCGAACTCATCCGTAAGTGCGAGCGGCGTGTCGGTTGGGATCTCGGTTTTGCGCCTGTTGAAGGTGGCCTCGATTGCTTGGGCAAGGGTGGCTCCGTCAAAATCAAAATCTCGTGCCATCACATATAGGTCGTAGAAATCCTTCATGCGACTGTTGGCAATTCCCAGCATGACCATGGCCTGAAGTTTCTCGGCAACAACAGTGTCGCGTGGATATGTCCAAACACTCGGGGCTGGAAAATCCAAAAGGGCTGGATACTTGATCTTGCTGGCCTTCGGGGTGACGATATCTCCGTAGCCGACATCGATCTGAATAGGAATACGAGCCTTGCCGAGGAAAGCCACCAACGTGATACGCTGCCCTTGGTATTGTTGACCCTCGCGAATGGGGGAGACCTTCACTGTGTCGGTGTCGAATAGCAATCCGTCATGGTCGACTTTGATGTTACACACGTTGCGAAACACATCCACGAGGTAATCGCTGGAGTCCTCACCGTGTACGAGGAAATCCATATCCGCAGTTGGGCGATACAGATTCCCCGTCCATGCCGTGAACAGCATGGCGCCTTTGAGGACAAAGTCGTCGGCATACTCTGAGACGGAGAGTCGGTATAGAAGCCGCTCCATCGCGTAGCGTGTCCAGACCAGATTGGGGTTATCGCCGGTATTGCGGATAATATTCAGGAGCCGCTGACGAACAGACGCCGCGACATTTGACGGATTGTCGCGGGTCATGCGATTGCTTCCATGTAGGGGCGGATAGTCTTTGTCACCCGGCAGATCTTCGCACATTTCCACAGTTCATCGACCGAGCACATTCGGTTGCGCAGAACTTCGCGGAGAGCTTCGAGTGCAACATCAAGCCCGATTTTGTTCCTGTACTTAAAGCAGTCAGCCACGGTCTTGGCAGGGCTATATATTCGCACCGTGACGCCTTCGATCTTGTGTTCTTCGACGCCTTCAGTGAAGGCCTTTCCGGAGAAGTAAACGATCCGCATTTTGGGTCGCTTGACCCGTGTCTGGGCAGTTCTTCTGTCGATAGCTACCCATATTTCATGAGGCAGTTGTGTTCCGATCTCATGAAATCGGAGTGCAGACAGCAGGCACACCACACCTTTGGGCACTACCTTTCCTGCCTGAGCGAGGCCGTGGTGCGCGGTTATCTCAGCATCGGGGAGTCGGTACAGGCCCCGGGTTATCCGTACAAGCTTGCCATCGGCACAGAGTCGGCGCAGATACTCTGGGTGAATCCCAAGGGACTTCACATCGGAAACGCTCACAACTTCTGAAGAGTGAGCAAGTTCCAGGATCTTCTCTCTATTTGCCTTCGCCTTCATGTGTATAAGTATAGGCGCTTTTGTAAAACTGTCAAGAGAAAAACACAACCAATTCAGTTCCAGAGGATGGTCTGTGTGTGACACCATCGACATAAGTGCTTAATTACCACGCATTTGACACAAGAAGTCTGACAGTGGGGCCATTGAGAACTAGTGACAGTCACCATTTATGAGTTCGGCACGTTGTCGTGGTCACACCGATTCGAGGCTTCTGTCTTCCTCCGGCGGTTCCGGTTCGTGAGGTTCTCGGCCGTAGACTTTTTTGTAGGCTTTGCAGGCGGGGCAGATGCCGCGTTCCAGGCGTTTGACAAACCAGAATGCGAGGCCCCTCTGTTTGCGTCGCGCACGCTTGCACAAAGGACACGTGCGGCACTGTTCGGCAAGCTTTCTGTCTTTCTCTGTGATCTCTACGCTTTCCATTGGCGTCCCCTTTGACTGTTGCAGCGTGTGCATGTCAGCAGCCAAAGTGTATTCTTTGTGGCACGTTGATGTCAAGAAAAATCAGCCTGCCACCTTTTGCGGGTGACAGGCTGATCTTTTCAGAACATCGGCAACCGATCTATCCGGTTGTGCCAAATCGGCTCATTCGGGGGGCGGTATTGGCGTATTTGTGGACGTTGGCGTATTCGTATATGTACTTGTCCATGTATATGTATATGTTGGCGTATACGTATTTGTTGGCGTATACGTATTTGTCCAGGTCGGCGTTGGCGTCGGGCAAGTGTATCGGGCATTGCCGATTATCCACATTGCAGTCGTACCGACTGGGAGCCCCTTGAACCAGAAGGTACCGGTCACGTCGGTGAAGGCGAATCTTATTTTCCAACCCTGTCGGACAATGACGAGGGCGCCGGGGATACCACCGCAACCGTCGGTTAGACGACCCAGAAGAAACTGCTGGTCCTGGCCTACAGGCAGCACGCCCTTGATGAGAAAGCAGCCATCTACGGCGTCATTAAAGCAGAAATGACCCAGATCAGCGTCTTGTACGATTGGCTTTCGTCTTGGCTGAGACAATTGGAAGACCGCGCCCATGACCGGCGCATCATAGCCCCAGATAACTCCGGACAAACCGCAGCACGGCCATTCGGCAGCGAGGCTGAGTCCCGACGATGCAAACAACGCCGCCAGAATGACAAGAACCAGAGTCCGTGAACACCGCCTTGACCAACACAATGAATCTTTCATCTTCCTTTCCCTCCTTGGCATAACAGTTGGTAACAAGATTTTCGATAGGGCAAGTGTCGCTGACCACCCAGCGTCTTCAGCTGGCAGCCCAGCCCTCTGCCAGGACATCAATTTCTATCGTTCGGTTTGGCAGACCGGGATTTCGCCAAACCCGAAGACGATAGTTCAGCATGATACTACCAAAAGAAGAAGACCGAGTTCTATTTTTTTTGCCAGTTAACACAAACAAATGGTGACGGTCACCATTTGTTACATTTGGGAGAAGCCGACCTCCTTCCGGGCTTGACTCCTCATTCGGCGCCCGTAAAATATGATTCTATGCCAAGGATTGCACGTGTCGTGGCGGTTGGTTCGCCGCACCACATCACTCAGCGCGGAAACAATGGTGAACGAGTCTTCTTCTGCGATGAAGATCATCGTCATTATCTCCGTATTCTGGGTGAGAATGCCCACAAGTACGGATTTGGTGTCATTGGATACTGTCTGATGATCAATCACGTGCATATTGTTGGCATACCAATGAATGAGAAATCGTTGAACAAAGCTGTGGGGCGGACGAACTATCTCTACGCACGATATATCAATCAATCGCATGACAGAAGCGGTCACCTATGGCAGAGCCGGTTTTATTCATGCCCGCTGGATGAAACACACTTCTGGACATCTCTTCGTTACGTAGAGCGAAACCCGGTTAAGGCGGGGATGGTGCGATCTGCATTGCGATATCCATGGTCCAGCGCCTCCGCTCACGCAACCGGAAACGACACTTCGGGACTTCTCGATATGTCCGATTGGCAGAACCAAATGCGTTGCGAAGATTGGCGCGAGATACTCAAGGAAAAGAATGACCCTGCGGAATTGGAAAGACTCGAACACGCGATTTCGACAGGTAGGCCATTGGGCTCACCTGATTTCGTTGCCATGTTGGAAGGGAAAGTGGGGCGACGCCTAAGAGCCCTGGCAAATGGCAGACCGCGCAGTAATAAGAAAGTCTGAGGAATCAAAAAATGGTGACTGTCACTAGTTTTGTCTTGGCTCTTTGTGCCGCATCCTGCAGCACGCATGATGGAGCGATCAAACAAGAAGGAACTTCTGTCGAAGCGGCAAAGTCGATCCATTCGCCTTCGCAATCTGAGAGCGGGCCGGGCGGCAAGGTCTATTCGCATGAGGGCGTGGAGGTGACGAAACACGGGACGGCGTCGAGGGCGTGCTATATCTTCACGCCAAAGGATCCAGTCCCTGAGTCTGCACCGGTAGTCGTCTTCCTGCACGGATGGTCCGCTATCGACCCCGGACCTTATCAGGCGTGGATCGATCACATTGTCCGCCGCGGCAACATCGTGATCTACCCGGTCTATCAAAATCTCATCTTCAACCTCGGCATCACAGTAGCCAAGACCGCGATGAGGAGTACGAAATCCACGCTCGAAATAATCGAAGAAGGACCCGTAAAGCCGGAGCTGAATAACTTCGCCGTCGTCGGTCATTCGATGGGCGGGGCAGTGGCGCTCAATATGGCGGTGCAGGGAAAAGACTACGGCCTGCCGGAGCCGAAAGCGCTAATGATCATGCAGCCCGGCGCACTGCGATGGTATGCGATGGCGGAGCCGGAGGAATTGTCACCTGATACTCGGCTCATCGTGCTTGTCGGCGACAGAGACAAGATCGCGGGCGACAGGATGGCGAAAGAGATATTTGGCAGGGTGGGGCAAATTCCTGATGAGAACAAGGCGTATGTGATCCTTCAATCAGACGATCACGGCAATCCGCCACTCATTGCCGATCACTTTTCCGTCTGTGCTCCAAATCTGCCGCCGGGCAAGACGCACCAGAGATTTCTCTTTTCTTATTACTTCACTGTCGATGCATTGGACTATTACGGTTACTGGAAGCTATTTGATGCTCTCACGGACTGCGCCTTCCGCGGCGAAAACTGCGCATACTCCACAACAGGCGCGTCAGAGCATCACGCGATGGGTAAGTGGAGTGATGGCACGCCCGTGAAGCGTATTCTGCACCGGCAGCCCTAGCGGCCCGAGGAAAAACCGGGACACAATACTATTTTTGTCCTGCTCAATGGTAGAATAGCGAGACAACGTTCTGCAAAAATAGTATTGTGTCCCGGTTTTTCCCAAGGTCGAAGGTCTGTTCACCATCTTGCGAATTTCTCAGGAGAGATGCTTCGATCGCTCACACGACCTCGCAATGACCGCGAACGGTACAGTGGCTGTCATTGCGAGGAGTTCGCTACTGCGAACGACGCGGCAATCTCTGTTCGCCGAGTGGCTTTTTTCAAACGCTCCTTATGCCCCAGACCCTCCGACGCCAATAGCCTGAAATTCATATATCGACCTAGCCTCCCGCTCCGATCTGAAATCTTCCGACGGTCTTGCCATTTTGCCGGGTAATGCGCAGATATGGCGGGAGGGGGAAATCATCCGCCTCAGCCCACTCGGATAACTTCTCTTTGTGACCGAGGCGGAGCCAGCGATTTGCTGAGAACATGGTTTCCAGTCCGACATGGTCCCATCCGGACAGGCCGTCCGCGCCATTGGCATACTCCTCTATGGCTCTGGTGAAGTATTCGTTTGGCCGGACGTTTGTCTCAGGTCCCCAGGTGAACCACATTGAGATCACGGGGATATCGGTGCCTTCGGTTATTGACTTGAAGTATTTGAGGTCGGGCTTCACATGTCCCTGTGCGAGCCGCCATTCCGGGTGATCGGCCCATTGCATGACGACAAGCACATCGATGAGACCTTCCTTGACCCAACGTTTGACGTCGTAGCTCCATCGTCGGTTCGCGGCTTCGCTGCCAAGGACAACCTGGACACCTTTGATGCGCTTCGATCCTCTTTCCTTTGATACTTTGTCGAGAGCTTGGCGGACCTTGTGCATGTAGCTTGTTATGATTTCTGCTCGCCAATCGAGGAGTCGGTTATCGAGGTCATCCAGTGTTCGCGGATCGACGCCGTATTTTTCCTCGAAACCCTCGATAGCGGCCGGCTCGAAGAGAAGCATGCCAGGGTCGCGGTTTAGGAAATAGCCGAAGCCGTCTGGCTCGTGTTTGGCCACTGCTCGGGCGCGATTGAGCATAAATTCCCTGACCTCCGGGATGGCGTAGCTCAGTTGGTTTGTCGGGGTGCCGTCTCGTTCCTGGCAGCGATATTCGGGGTGTTCGTCGAAGAACTCGATCCTTGCATCGTGCCAGTTATCGTACATCCATGTCCAGAGACTCGGTCGGTCACATACGTACCACTCGAGGCCGAGTTCCTCGCAGCCGCGTTTTGAATTCATCATGGAGACAGAGCCTTCGGGGCGCATCAGTTCAGCATGGCGTTCGCACCCTGTGATCCAGGCGAAGAGGTCTGTATGACGCAGATGTTCATAGTGATCCTCGATCCAACTCATGTCGAAATATTCGTCACCTTTGAGCATGAGGCGCTTGTTTGAGGTATCGGCGCGATCTTTTTCTATTGCCTCGACCTCGGCAAGTGATAGCGGTATGAGTTCGATAGCGCCGATGTATACCGTGCCGCCGTGGTGTCGAATGGTGATCGACTGGTCCGTCATGTCCTCGTATCGCCAGAAGCACGCTTCGAGACCCGGCTGTGCCATGTGTGAATGGACCATTGTCTGAAACATGCCGGAGAAGCATTTGTCCTTGGTCAGTTTGAGCCCCGGCCCTTTCGATCTTGAATAGCGGCAGTAGTAGCTCAATTCACCTTGCAGGGGAGTGACATCGCCGCCCATCAGCCAGACGTATACGGCGTACCAACCCTTCACGTTGAGGGGGATGGTTACTTCGGGGGCAGGCTTGTCGTGCGGTGCGTGCAGCATTTTCCCTTCAAACTGATCGGTGGCGAAATCGATTAGCCGCCAGCGGTTTGTTTCTGGCTGTTCAGAAAGGCATTCAGCCGGAGTGCATACCGAGAAATCACTGACGGTCACGACAGGGCGGCCGTCATCGATCCCTTCAGTTGTCTTGCCCAGCGGGATATCGTAGAGCGGTTTTCCGTCCCATTTACTAGCACCCATGATCACACGTCTCCTTATCGATTTGTCGAAAATTCAGCGAATCGCCGATGCAAAAAAAGCGAAGAATTCACGAAATCATTTTCATATTTGCGGCCGCTTTTAGCACATGGGATTACGGATTGCAAGGACAAAATCGGGAGAGGATGGGTTAGATGAATTTTCGGCTGTTTCAAGTAGCTGCAAGGGAAAAACCGGGACACAATCAATTCTGTTCGGCACGGACATTGTCTAGAAAGCATGTAAAACTAAGAACTCGGAAGACTGAAATAGCCCAAGAGAGATTGCCGCGTCGTTCGCTTTGCGAACTCCTCGCAATGACAATGTGTGAGTACCGCAGACGTCATTGCGAGCGAAGCGAAGCAATCTCTCCCCGCCGGAAGAGGTCTTTTTCAACCGCCCTATTCCTTACCCCAAACCTTTCGCCGCAAATACCCCGAAATTCATGTATCGACTCCTGGTTTTCTTGAATTGGTCTATTCACTGCTTCACACTAAGTCTCTTGCTACCTGAGCAACTATCGAGCCGAACAGAATTGGGACACAATACTAGTTTTGTCCTGGTTAATGTAGAACAGTGAGAGACCGTTCTGCAAAAATAGTTTTGTGTCCCGGTTTTTCCCGGTTTTTCCTATGTCGACTCACAATTCATGATTTCAGACTTAGAGTTTTTATTTCAAATGGTCGGAAGTCTAGCCTTATACCTTTGGAAGTCATCTCGATAGGACGGGGTTGTTCTTCTATAAGGTTTACAAGATCGACGGAACGGTATTGTCCGTCAAAAGAGAGGTTGACTTTCGCGCAAGTCCCGGCAGACTCGTATAGGCGAACGATTGTAGCATCGGAATCCTCTGCCCTTTTGATAGTTTCAATAATCACGTTTTCGTTATCAACGCTGAAGAATTCACGAGAGGATGGTGCTTTACCCTGACCGGTAATCGCAACTGTTCGCAGTGGAATATTAAGTTCATAACCAGCCTGCGCTACCTTGCCTTCAATATGATCTCCTTTGTGCGGCAGCAATGAGTAGGTGAATTTATGGCTGCAGGTATCGGTGTACTCGACCGGTCGATGATCTTCGGATATGGAGCCTCTGGTATCGTCTTTGTGCAAGAAGGCTTTGGGATACGGCACGCAACGGATAAGGTTTAATTCCATCGTCGAACCTTTGATCTTGTGACCGTATTTGCAGTCGTTCAGCAGCGCTACTCCAAAGTCCGGCTGGGAAAGATCGGCAAAACGCTGCGCGGCACATTCGTTCTTGGCAAGGTCCCATGACGTATTGTTGTGGGTTGTTCGATTGCAAGTACCAAACTGGATTTCATAGGTTGCGGCGTTTGACTGAACATCCACCGGGAACGCAACACGCAGCATTGTTTCGGGAGAATTCCAGTTGGCGGATGTTTGAAAGTCAATTCGTGAGCTGCCGGCAGTGAGAATGATCTTCTGCGTGAGAGTACTGCCTGGATATTCATAGGTCTGCGTGAGTATCGCTTTTGGCCCGTCTACTTCAGCCGATGAACTAGTCAACTTCATGAACTCGCGGGGCTGACTTGCGTAGTTCATCGGAAAATCCCATGCATCACCGGTGTCTCGATAAACTTGGAGCCGGTTGGCTTTTTCAGACTGCACAAGTAGTTCACGCATGAGTCTCTTGTCGTGCACGCTGATTATCTGCCCGCTGGTCTTATCAAAGCGAACCTTGAGCAAATCATTTTCCAGCACGGTTTCACTGGCTTTTACCAAAGGTATGTCCTGCTTGATGCTTGCATCAACGGTGACGTAACCCATTGAAGGCACGTCAACTTTGCGCCAAGTTCCTTCGAGTTTTATCCACTCGCTGCGAGGCCAGGCGAGCGAATTGAATACGACCACCGGCTTCTTCATCTCAGGAGCGCGTGCGGATTTGGCGAGTCTTCTGATAGCGGTGTCAATTGCAGCGTCGAGTTCGCTCAGGATGAGTTCGTAGCGTTCGTAGGCTTCGTCATAAACGCGTTTGATCGATGAACCGGGGAGAATATCGTGAAACTGGTAGAGCAGGACTTCCTGCCAGATTCTTTCGAGCTGCTTATGCGGGTATTTGCCGTCGGCAAAAACGCTGAGCATTTCCAACTCGCGCAGGGCGATCTCGCAAAGACGATTGTAACGTTTTGCTTTACCGTGCGTAGTCAAGGTTCCCTGGTGCATCTCGACATAGAGTTCACCAACCCATTTTTCAAATTTGTCGGACTCTTTCCTCCACTTCTCGAAGAACTTGTGGGCCGGTTCCTGGGTTACCGGGCATATTCCCGCAAGGTTTTCCATTCGGTCAAGATTTTCGAGATGTTCCATTCCCGGGCCGCCGCCACCGTCACCAATCCCAAAGCACATAAGAGCGTGGCTGGAGACGTCCTTGTCTTTATAGTTCTTTTCGATGAAGGCAGCACTGCAAGGGGTGGCTGGCGAATTGTAGTTATCCTCCGGCAACAGATGCGAGAGCACCTCGCCTTCACCTATCCCTTGCCACACAAAAGAATGGTGTGGATAGGTATTCACTTGGCTCCATGAAAGTTTTTGCGTCATGAATACATCTATGTCGCAACCGACTAGAATTCGCGGCAAGGCAGCCGAATATCCGAAGACATCCGGCAGCCAGAGATTACGAATATCTTGATCAAATTCTTTGCGAAAGAATCTCTTACCCAAGAGCATCTGTCGAATCAAAGACTCGCCTGCAGGGATATTCGTGTCAGATTCGACCCAGGCGGCTCCTTGCGGCTCGATCCGTCCTGCTTTGACGGCGGCTTTTATTCTTCTGTAAAGGCTCGGGTAGTTTTCCTTCATCCACAGAAAGAGTTGAGGCTGACTCGCGCCAAAGACATACTTGGGGTACTTTTCGATAAGGTCCAGGGCGGTAGCGAATGTACGAGCACCTTTACGAATTGATTCTCGAATCGGCCACAACCATGCCAGATCCAGATGAGCATGGCCGACCGCACTGATGTTCAGCGAAGGATCGCCGTTTTTCGTTTTCAGCAAAGGACTCAGGATCTTCCTGGCTTTGCGGATATCCTTGTCGCCGTCATTGACAAGAATATCGCAGGCTTTGTGAAGGGCCGCGAGTATCTTCTGGTGACGGGCAGAGTCTTCAGGCAACTGCTGACGCAATTCTTCGAGGACTTGCATGTCATAATAAAGTGAGCGAGCCACCGTGTTGCAGATTGCGATATCTGCCTGCTTGACAACACCGTTTTCTCGAACGCCCCCAAAGAGGTCATTGAAGCTTGCATCCGCCCACAAGTCTATCTTCTCATTGCCCTTTGCCTTGGGAGTGAGTTCGAAGACACGTTTAACCGGCTCACCAAGTCTGTAATCAAAGAAGCTGGATTTATTCGTGAGTCCACGAACTGGCGAACCGGTCCTATCAACTATGACAAGCTCACCGTTTACGTCGATCAGTGCGACAACTTTTTGTCCTTTCGCAGCAGATGGGATCTTGCCAACAAAGTTGAACCACGCACAATCGAAAACTTCTTCTCCCCAGGATTGGCCGATATCAAGCTTACGCTTATTCCCGCACGTGCGATCCTTATACGACAAAGGCTCTTTGGAAGTCCAAGCGGTTATCGAAAGACGACCAACAACAACATACGCGCTGTTCTTGAGACGCTTGATCGTATTTGAAATCACGCGGTGGTCATAGCTTCTAAGATTTGGCATTATTCATTTCCTGACAAGATTACAGGTCCACATGAGTCGATCCAGGAGACTCTGGAAAAGCCGGGACACAATACTAGTTTTCAACTAGGCTGAAAAGACAGCGGATTTCTTAGAGAGATTTATGTCGCGGAAAACTAGTTTTGTGTATCGGTTTTCCCATGAGAGATTGCCGCGTCGTTCGCTTTGCGAACTCCTCGCAATGACACCAAAGTCAATCACATATTGTCATTGCGAGCGAAGCGAAGCAATCTTTCCCCGACGAGAAGACATCTTTCAATCGATGCTTTACCTTCACCCCGAAATTCATGTATCGACTCAGGTCCACATCTTGTTGTTCCTGAGCAGTTGGGTTTACAACGATAATACACTTTTTGTGTAAGGTCAAAACCGCAATCGGGGTGTTTCGCATTCCGGAAGACGGAGCAGGTTTGGCTCTCTCTGGGGCGAGGAATGGCGCAAGTGGAGCGTTACATTTTGTGACATTCCATACATTGACAGTATCTTGATTCGCGTGTTACTTTTGCGCAGTCAAGAGAGCCGTATATTTTCAGGCGAGAGCCTATGCAATCACTTCCATAGGAGCCGTCGAGATGATCAGCAAGTCATTGGTTTTGTGTCTGGTGTTCGTAGTGTGTGTCGTGAGCATGTTTGATTCCGCTGTTGCGGCTGAACCAACCTACATTTTCAGAGAGGCCGAAGACTTTGATGTGGTGAAAGGCGATTGGGAGGCAAAGCCGTGGGGGACGAACTATTACGCTGCGACAGCGGCGAACACGTTTCTTAGCCGCCTGGCTTACCTTGGTGGAAGCGAACAGGGCAAGTCAGTGGCAGTGACAGAGATCGATGTCCCTGTCGCAGATGACTACCTCGTGCTTTGCCGGTATGAGGCAGTCTACCAGTATGAAACGCAGTTTGGCATCAAGATAAAACAGAACGGCAAAGTTGTTTTCGACAGATTGTATGGAGCCAGAGCAAATCCGAAAATATGGTTCTTCGGCAAATACTTCGGCGAGAAGAAAACCGTCCAGCCCGAAATGCGATTGGGTTGGGGCCCTGTCGAAAATATTGTCTGGGAAGGCCATACAAACAAGGTCAAGCTTCAGCCCGGCAAGGTAACGGTCACGCTCTACAAAGGGAAACAGGCGACACCGGCAGCCAAGCGAAACATCGATATCCTGATGATCACGAACGACGAGAAGGAAGTCCTTCATCGTGTGGAGAATGAAGCCTATCTTCCGCTCGACGGACTCATGACTCAGGAAGGAAGCCTGTATCTCAAAGTGAAGAATGATGCTGACTCGCCCGTGCCGATGCTTTTCGGCGCGGTAGTCGGCTTCTATGAACACTCGCCTTATTGGATTCACCCGCGAAACTGGAAGAGCAAGACGATTGGTAAAGGCGGTGTGGTAATTGAAGGCAACCCTGGCGGGATTCCTTGGGCTGAGGTGGCGAAGGTCGAAGATGACAAGTGGCTCCAGCCCGGACAGGAATCGTCTTGGGTCGAAATCGGCTCTGGATTTGATTCGCTCAACGACAGCGGTTGGACGCCAAGTTCCATAGCCAAAGGTGTCATGAACATTAAGGACGGTCCGGCCCCGAAATACACACTCACCTTCGCAGTTCCCGGCGATGACGGCGAACTCGAAGTCATCCGTGTTATGGAAGGCATGACAGACCGGAAGCCCATGTTCGCTATGTCGGGCAATGTTGCCGGCAAGAAGGAAATTCTTCTCGGACCCGAATTGGCAGAGAAAGTCGCTGACATGATTCGCTCCTTCCCAAAGAAGGGAAAGAAGCCGGAGCTTATATCGTTCTATCCTGCCAAGGCGTTCTATCCGTTTGGAGAAGTGTATCGAGATGCTCTCGGCCTCAATACCGATTATTTCAGAGACGAAAATGGCGAGATAATCGGCTCAGACTATCTCCATCTCGGGTGGCGAGTGCGTGGTGAAGCTCTTGAGAAGAAGCTGAAAGAACTCGTCGACAAAGGCATGGCGGACAAGGTCAAGTATGTCTGTCTCGGCGATGAAGGAGCACCAGGTATCGCCGCTCCGTATCCGGGATCTCACGAGCGATTTCGTGAATGGCTGAAGGGGCAGGGGTTGAAGCCTTCGGATATCGTCCCCGACGCGACCGATTGGGAAAGCATCGAGATGGATCCGGAGATTGTGCGTTTTGTCAGAGAGGGTTTTGGACAGTACAGAATCGAATGCTGGGAGACGGATAACCCAAAGCTCTATTATTACTCCGGCATATTCGGCGCGAAGGAGAATCGAGATATAAGCTTCAAGACAGTGACCGACAGGTGCCGCGAGGTGTTGCCGAATGCGTTGATCAGCGCAAACAACACGCCACACATCGCATTCTATTGGCCGCTTGTGCGCGAGGCGGTCAAGCCTTTCCGCGAAGAGGCGATGACAATGCCATGGGGCGAGGACTATGTCTATCAGGTGCCGGTGACTTCGACACAGGTATTCGGCTTCCTGATGGAGGGACATCGGGCCGGCGCGAGGACGCACAACCAGCGGATGTACACATACCTCATGCCGCAGTGTCCCGGCAACAGGGATGACAACTTCAGGCGGCTCTTCTACACCGACATCGCTTACGGCAATACCATCTTCAACCTGTTTACACTCGACCCACCCGCGATTGAGTACAGCGAAAACAACGTCCACCAGGACTGCGAGGAGATGTTCCGCGCGATGTACGACGTTATTCACGAGACGGGACTTTTCGAGGACATTGTTTATCCTGGCAAGGTGCGTGATGGCGAAGTCGCGATGCTTCTCTCCGAATCGTCGGAGCTGTGGTATGGCACAAACATTTTCAACTCCGAGAAGCAGCACATCTGGATGGCGCTCAAAGGAGCACAGGTGCCCGTCAACTTCGTGATAGAGGAAGACGTGATCGACGGCTACCTCGACGACTACAAGGTGCTCTACATTGCCGACCCGTGCATAAACGAGAAGGCATCCGCAGCCTTGGTGGAATGGGTTAAGAACGGCGGACAACTCTTTGCAGTTGCTGGCGCTGGTACTCAAAACGAATTTGCCCAAGCCAATGCAACAATGATGAAGCTATATGGCATCAACCCTAAGAAGCTGGAGCTGGAGGATCTCGGGGATGAAGTGGCGTTCTTCGGCAAGGAGCATCTGCCGTGGCTTGATCCGATGGATCATGTCAAGCTTTCATTCTTCAAGAAGCTGCCTGTGATGATCGGACAGCAGAAATTTGAGCTTGCGAAGCCGGAGACGTTCTATTCTGACATCGTGAAGTTTAAGAGCGGTGGTCCTGCGATGGTCACTCGCCAGGTAGGGAAGGGCACGGTGACGTATGCTGGCTTCTTCCCCGGCATGGCATATGTGAAACCAGCCATACCGCAACTGCCGTGCGACCGCAGCTCGGCTCCCGACGCATTTTCACATTTCACCCCGTATGATTTCGATAAGGCAGCCAAGAAGCTGATTCTCGAGCCGGTCAAACGTGCCAATGTGGATATCCCCATCGAGTCGTCAGTGCCATTGGTCGAGGTGGCGTGGATCGAATCAGCAGACGGAATCGCAGTGCCCCTGGTTTACTGGCACGAGGAGAAGAAGGCAGAGAACGTCGAGATTCGAATCAAGAAGCCCGGCAAAATCAGCAAGGTCGAGCTTGCCAGCGAAAGGCCGGTCGAATGGCGCTATGACGGGGATGACGTCGTTGCGAAACTGGACCTTGAGATTGCTGATCTAATCATGTTGAGGAGATGAACTTGTTGAAGACATACGCGCTCGTAATGTCCGTGCTGTCATTGGCGATCTCGCTGAACAGCCTGGCTGAAGAAGAGATCGGCTGCAAGGTGTCGGTCCGCGATGACCGTACTTTCCTGGTCAATGGCGAGCCATTCTTCCCCATCGGTGCTTATCGGTGTGGCGACATTGTGGCGGACGAGACGGGGAAGCTGCTCGGCATTCTTCGTGACATGGGGTTTAACACCGTCTTCTATCACGGTTATCCCAGTGAGACTGCCAGGAAGGATCTGGACCGAATTGCCAATGCGGGTCTTCGCGCATGGTATCGGAACGGCCAGGTGTATCCGAATACCGATGTGTTGAAGAATTTCGCAGAGGCTTTCAAAACTCATCCGGCGCTGTTGTTCTGGGAAGTGGACGATGAGCCGATAGTTAACAAACAGACTTACGACAACTGGGTCGGGTCGGTCGAAATCATGAAGAAGCTTGATCCCGACCATCCTGTATACATCGTCGACTTTCCCTACCTGGACAAGCAGGACGAGCTTGCGCGCTGGGCGAAACTCGCCGATGTGTACGCCTTTGACCATTATCCCATACCCCTCAAGAATCTGGGGTCATGGATTGATGAGATGCCGCCGGATTGGCCACGTTCGATCGCGGTCATGGGCAAGGTCACGCAACTGTGGCAAAAGCTGGCACCCGGCAAGCCGGTGATCGCCGTCTGCCAGGCGTTTTCCCACGGCAACGAGCCAGACGGTTTTCCAACGTATCAGCAAAGCCGCTTTATGGCTTATGACGTGATCATCAATGGAGCCAACGGCATTTTCTATTATCCAGGCCCAACGGCTGAGATCGTTGAAAGACTGGGTGCTCAGGAGATTCCTCAAGAAAGGGACAATTTCTGGTTCTGGTCATATCACAAGCAAGTCGTGAAAGAGCTTGCTGAGATGGCGCCGGTTTTTGCCGCGCGCGATGCCGATTGGAAGCCGAAGGTCACCATCATCGGAGATACGCTGACGAAGCCGGAGCAGATCGAGTACCGCGTCAAGCAGAACGGCAAATACCCGGTCATCTTGACAGCCAACACCTCGGATTACCCGGCGACTGTCCAGATCAAAGCACCAGAGCTTAGGCTCAGAAAAATCCACTGCTGGTACGAAGACCATCGACTTCGCGCTAGCTGGGGAGGGGCCTTCAGCGATAGGCTGGAGCCATACGCAGTGAAGATATATTCGACAAAGCCGAGGCCGCAGCAGTAAGAAGCGGGAGGCATGATCATTATTGCGGCAGAACTGTGCTTTCTCAATGTTGACTCGCACTATCCAGAATGTCTCAATGCCTGAGGCGGATAAGAGCGACAGCGCAATATGAATGGAGGCGTAAGTTGATGTCCAGACTCAGAATCACTGTATTTTGTCTGTCGAGCTTCATTCTGGTTGCTGGAATGGCCTTTGGTACTGAGGAAGACCTCGCAGCATTTTTTATGAATCCTCCGAATTCCGCCAAGCCCCACACATGGTGGCACTGGATAAATGGCAACATATCTAAGGAAGGAATAACCGCAGATCTCGAGGCGATGAAGCGCGTCGGCATTGGCGGAGCGCAGATTTTCGACGCGGACTGCGGGATTCCATCCGGCACCGTGAAGTTCATGACTGACGAGTGGCGCCAAATGATGAAACACACGGTCGAGGAGGCAGAACGTCTCGGTATTGAGCTTTGCATGCACAATTGCGCTGGGTGGGCGAATAGCGGTGGACCGTGGATTTCTCCCAAACATGCCATGCAGATGGTGGTTACAAGCGAGGTGCAAGTCGCCGGACCAAAGCACTTTTCCGAACAACTGCCACAGCCGGAAACACGTCACGAATTTTATCGCGATATCGCTGTTCTTGCCTTTCAAACCCCGACCGAGGGCACGCCAATTGACAATCTGAAGGCAAAGACGGGTATGACGACGGGACCAATTCCAAGCCCGGAACCGTCGGAAATGCCGATCGCGTCGCCAGCTTCCGTGATAGACCCACGAGAAATAGTGAATTTGACCAACCAATTGGATAAGGAAGGCGTCCTTTCCTGGCAAGTGCCGGAGGGGGAGTGGACCATCCTGCGAATCGGACATACGCTCACCGGCGAGATCAATCATCCCGCGGTTCCGGAAGGTCGGGGTCTTGAGTGCGATAAGATGAGCCGGGAGGCGCTGGACATTCACTGGGCTGGCATGATGGAAAAGATCATATCCGACATCGGCCCGCTGGCAGGGAAGGTTCTGAACAATTCGCTGATAGACAGCTATGAGAAGTACGGTCAAAACTGGACTCCACTCTTTCGCCAGGAGTTTGAGCGGCGACGAGGTTACAAGCTGTTGGATTACCTGCCAGTGTTTACGGGTCGCATTGTGGAGAGCCGGGAAATATCAGAGCGATTCCTATGGGATCTACGACTTACCATCGCAGAGCTTTTTGCAGAGAACTACTTTGGCCGTTTCAGCGAGCTTTGCCACAAGAATGGAATGATGTCCTCTGCAGAAGCTTACGGGAATGGACCGTTCGATGCCATAACCTGCGGTGGGCGAGCAGACATACCTATGGCCGAGTTCTTTGTCATGTGGAGCATTGACGGCGTGGGCAAGATAGCTGCTTCTACAGCGCACATTTATGGAAAGACAATTGTCGGTGCAGAGGCATTCACTGCAATCCCCGGAGAGGGGAGGTGGAAGAACGATCCGTACGGACTGAAAAGCCTGGGCGATCTCACCTTCACCGAGGGCATCAACCGCCTGATATTCCACCGCTACACGCATCAACCCTGGAAGGACGTGAAACCCGGAATGACTATGGGCCAGTGGGGCTTCCACTTCGAAAGGACAGTCACATGGTTTGAGCAGGGACGAGCCTGGCTTGAGTACCTGGCCCGGTGCCAGTATATGCTCCAAAAGGGCCTTCTTGCAGCGGACGTATGCTATTTTGCCGGTGAAAGTCCTTACGCAGATTTTCCCATACATCCGGAATTAAAAACGACAGGTTACGATTACGATGTGTGCAACACAGAGGTGCTTCTTACTCGCATGACCGTACAGAACGGTCGGCTGGTTCTCCCGGATGGCATGAGCTACAGCTTGCTCGTCCTGCCCGATAGCAGGTTTATGACTCCCCAAACACTCGCCAGGATCAGGAAGCTGGTTCACGACGGGGCTACGGTTCTTGGTCGCAGGCCCGAGGAGTCGCCCAGCCTTACCGACTATCCAATGTGCGACCGAAAGGTAAAGGATTTGGCGGACGAGTTGTGGGGAGATGGTGAGGGTGAAAGCACCGGGGAGCGTATTTTTGGCAAGGGCAGGGTGATATGGGGTGAACCGTTGAAGCAGGTGCTGCGGAAGATGGGACTTAGGCCTGATTTCGAATACCTGAAGCCAGATGCAAAACTATCCTTCATTCACCTTGTGGTGAACGAGACTGACATCTACTT
>Ga0180433_10002667_pt1 | contig 27132 bp, 21 predicted proteins | sample SS_ome_8_FD_132980 | JGI IMG/M metagenome (GOLD analysis project Ga0180433, IMG submission 132980) | Hypersaline lake sediment archaeal communities from the Salton Sea, California, USA - SS_1_D_1 metaG | ecosystem: Environmental > Aquatic > Non-marine Saline and Alkaline > Hypersaline >... | reverse complement strand
GTATCAATCTTCTTCATCCCACATACAGGGCATGGCAGCAAACAAATATCGTGCACAGACCAACAGGGACAGTACCTAACGATGGGATGTGTGTTGGCAGGGTGCTGTCCCGTCTATTTGCAAATATTTTTCTTACCTTTATAATAGAAATAAACAAAATATGTGGTTTAAATAAATTGTTAACCAAATAATAGAATAAAATAAATGGATATAATAAACATAGTTACCGGTATCTTTTTGATTTTATTAGGGTTGATAATAAAACATGGGAAAATGTATTTCCTTATTGCCGGTTATAACACAATGCCTGAAGAAAAGAAAAAGAATTATGATATTTCTGGGTTTGCAACCTTAATGAGGAATTATTTTATTCTGATGGGAATCATTATCATTGCAGGACATTATATTCTGGCTTATTTTGAATTATTCGAAATGAACCGTTATTTGATTTTAATCACAATCACAGTAATTATACCAATATTGTTAATTAAAGGGAGGAATTATAATAATAGTCCAGGCCAGCCGGATCAATAAAAATTTATCTGACAATTATATATCATGGAAAAACAAAGTGTCTTAAGTTTTATATTATTGGTAATGATCATGGTAACCTCTGGTTGTAAACAAACAGAGAAACATGAAATCATTCATGAAGAAAATGTCATACAGGGAGATTATTTCGGACAAAAACCTCCCGGGAAAAAAGCAGAACTATTTGCACCGGGCATAATGTCAACAGGACTGATCGAACTGAATGCAGTATTCTTCCCTGATCAAAAAGAGGTTATTTTTTCCGTGGCATTAGTGCCGTTGCAGTCAATGGAATGGAGACTGGTAATGATGAAACAGGAAAATGGCAAATGGTCAAAGCCCGAAATAGCAGAATTTAACAAAGACTATAGCGGGGTGGATCCGTTTGTGACTGCTGAAGGCAACAGGATATATTTTTGTTCAAACCGACCATTATCCGGTGAGGGTGAGCCTGAAGATAATTTTGATATCTGGTATGTTGACAGAACTGAGTCCGGCTGGACAGAACCGGTTAATCCGGGACCTCCCATCAATAGTGATAAGCATGATTTTTACCCGTCATTGACTGAAGACGGAACAATATATTTTCAATCAAGGCGGGAAGGAGGATTCGGCGAAAGTGATATTTATTTTTCAAAACCTGTTGATGGAAAATATTTAACAGCAGAAATCCTGCCTGAACCTCTTAACAGCAAAAATTCCGAAGGTGATGTTTTTATTGCTCCTGATGAAAGCTATATAATAATATCTGCTGAAAGGGAAGAAAATAATATCGGAATGTCAGACCTGTGGATCAGTTTCAGGGAAGCGGCAGGGGAGTGGTCTGATATTGTAAATATGGGAGCAGGGATCAATTCGAAAGGAGGTGAGAACTGTCCGATACTTTCTCCTTGTGGAAAATATCTGTTTTTTACAAGCAGGCGGTCAGTGCAAAAAACAGATTCGTCTTCGGTTACCTATGATAAAATTCAGAAGGCATGGATATCTCCGCAAAACTCACCATGGTTCGGGGATATATACTGGGTTGATGCTGGGGTTATTAATGATTTGAGGGATAGTATGCTGGTAAATAAAAAGGATACACATGAAGAATAATCCGAATAAAAATGAAAAGAAGTTCCCAAAAGGACATTTTCTCGGAATGTGGATGGGAATAGGAGTTGCCATTTTTACGGGAATTGGCGTTCCTCTTTGTTTTGCTACAAAGAATCCCGGACTGATCGGAATTGGACCTGCGATAGGAGTAGGTTTCGGATTATCAGTTGGACAGGCAATAGAAAATAAATATGAAAAAGAGGGAAGAATAAGACCTTTGACTGAAACGGAAAATAAGAAAAGGAAATATGCAGTGATGATTGGAACGGGGTTACTTATTTTGGGAGTTTTGGCCTTTATATTAATACTATTTAATACATAGTTTTTTCCGCCAGTGATCCGCAATCAATATTACACCCTAAATAAAAAATACCCTCGCTCAGCGTAGTCTGCAGATTACACTGTCTTTGGATGGCAGTTTGTCCCGAAGGGATTCCTTCGGAATAACTACCAAACCTTTAAACATATCGGCATATATCAAAGATAATATGATTGTATTGTTTATGCAAGTAAATCAGGTTTGATATCAGTGCTTCGCAATTGTGTTAGTTTAAAAACGAACTTCCATTTTCAAATTGATCCGGCATCCGGCAATCAATCAATCTCTTCAATCTTTTTCACCCTGCGGGTGATCAGTCTTCCTGCCTGCCGGTTTACCTGCCGGAGGTATGGCAGGCAGGCGGCTGACAATCATCCAATCAATCCCTATTTCTTGTCCTCAAGCCGGACGGGCTCATACTTTTTACCTCCCACATAAAAAGTATGCAAAAAGGTCACCCACAATATGAAATATTTACTGAATTGCTATGAAAAATTTATTGGCTTTGGTCACATATAAAATTTTTTCTTACCCACATTCTTTTCTAAAAATTTTGCGGATGTGACCAGTTCACTCTTACCCACCTTAAATAAATTTTTCTTGAATTATACGTAAACATTTCAATGTGGGAAATACCGTTCCTGTTTCCATCCGTTGTTAACTCTGGTATTTAGCATTATTTTTGAAATTTGTCTTTTGTCTTTTTTAATCCCTTCGCTCGATCAATCTCATTCAATCTCTTCAATCTTCTTCAATCCGGCATCTATTTCATCCAATCACCCAATCATCCAATCAATCCCCCTCTCTCCATCGTTCAATCGTTCCTTCGCTCCATCGCTCTTTCCCGAAGGGATGCCTATGGCACAATCTCGTATCAATCTTCTTCATCCCACATACAGGGCATGGCAGCAAACAAATATCGTGCACAGACCAACAGGGACAGTACCTAACGATGGGATGTGTGTTGGCAGGGTACTGTCCCGTCTATTTGCATGGCAGCAACCAGATTCCATGTAGTGTTTTTGCTTTGCAAACATAGGGGCTAATTTCCGACGTAGTCCCTATTCCCACATGCCAACACCACCAGACTACGCCGATCGGGGGGGCTTATTCCTGAACAAGTAATTATTGGCATTGAATCCAACAGGCTTTGATCAAGACAGCAATCTTCCGGCCTGAATTTTTCACAGCAATATTTTAAATCTTCTTCATATCTTTTGCAGATATAAAAATAAATTTCTATTAACTTTAGTGTTTTTGCTTCGAGAATCATGTCTTAAATGTTTAGTTGATAATACATCTAAGATACTGATTCTCTGGCTGTTAAACAATTTTTCAGAAAACTATTTATCTGATTATCAGATATTTATATCAACAGTCAATTGTTAATATCCAACTCTTGATTCACATTAATAATGAAAATAATAAGATTGCTGAACTGAAAGCCGGTATTTATTCGACTTTTTTTTAACAACTGGCTTTATAATATTCAAGAAAATAGATTTATTTTGATTGATATAGAAGATATTTTAAAGAATTAACACGCTCTACAGCAAACAAACCCAATAGCTGCCTGCGGAAGCCAAAGTGTTTGTTTGTTTTCGTTACAGTGCATTTAAAGAAACTGTAATTGCATGATTTAAAACAGACAAAAAATGTACTTAATTGATAAATATACTAAACAGATGAAAAAACAGATTTCTTTTTTTTCTCTATTAATAGTATTTGTTATTTATTTCCCATTATGTTTAGCAGCTGAAAAGGTTGAAGCTATATCTCCCGAAACAGAAGCTAAAATTCAATCCCTTGTTATGAAAGGGAATCTGCCTTCTCTTCAAGTGGCAGTTATTTCCGAAAACCAAATTGTATGGTTGAAAACTTTTGGGCAGCCCGCAGGTATTAATAATCTTTACAAAATCGGATCTATCCAAAAAGTGCTTATTTCTACAGCCGTTCTACTGCTACATGAAAGAGGTTTAGTTGATATTAATAAAGATATTGGTGAATACATCCCTTTTCTTGTCAGACACCCTAATTACCATTGCATTCCTATTACAATAAAAATGCTGCTTGCTCATAGGTCAGGACTGGATATATTTAGATTTCAGTATGAATGGGATACACGATTATTAAAGTACAATAAACCGGAAACACAGAACACAAACAAAATACTCAACTTGTCGAGAGATGAGTTTTTGAAAGAATCATTAGATTCAACAGCAGCTAACTATGATACAACAGTATGGAAATTCAAACCAGGAACAGGCTTCCACTACTCTAACTCTGCATATCTTATTCTTTCGTATCTGATAGAAAAGGTTTCAGGAGAATCATTTGCACAATTTGTAGATGAGAATATTTTAAAACAACTGGAAATGGATCGCACTGTTTTTATATATCAGGATTCAGCGAAAAGAGATGTAACTGCATATACTCGAAAAGATGATCAAAACATTGAATTGCCATTCTGGGAAGGGATGTTTACTACAGCTGAAGACATGTCGAAATTTATGATAGCACTTTTAAATAACGGAAAGTACAAAGACAAATATTTACTAAAACCGGAGACAATCGACCTGATGCGAGAAAAACATTCTCAAGAACAAAGTTTATATAATCTTTCAGATGATTGCCCTTTTCCGGGATATGGTCTGGGAATTATCTATTATGGGGATAATTGGTATGGTCACGGAGGATCGACTGTCGGATATCAGAGTTTATGGAGTTTTAATAAATCAAGCAAAAAAGGATATGTTATTCTAACTAATATAAATGGCCTTTGTCATGGCAGAAAAAATTTTGATTCGGTATGGGCGACTGTTTCTGCTGTTGAAAAAGAGCTAAAAAGTGAGTTGAGAGGAATAGGATATAGAAACTATTATATTGCGGGTGTAGTAGTCATGATTATTATACTTGTATCTATTCGCATTTTGAAAAAATAAAATCCATAAAAGGCATAAAAGAAAAAAAAATAGCAAAAACAGGAAAACACCCCCAATACCCCTGGATTTTTGAACCAAATACACCAAAGAATGTTAACTTTACAGCGATGATCTAAAATTTTAAATTCAGGAATTTTAAATTTTAAATGTTCAATGTTTAGTTATAAAAGATAAAGTGTTTTATTATGGAAGAGTTTGATAGAATTTTTTATCCTGATACAGTAGCTGTTGTAGGGGCATCCAACAACCCTGTTAAAGCAGGATATCATATTACAAGAACAATGATAGATGAAAAATTCAAAGGTATGATATATCCTGTTAATGCCAGGGAAAAGGAAGTGGCAGGCCTGAAATGTTATGCTTCAATACTGGATATTAAAGATAAGCTGGATTTGATAGTGATAGTAGTGCCTGCACAGTATGTATATGATGTTTTTGTTGAGGCTGACAAGAGGGGGGATGTGAAGGGAGCGATAATCCTGACCGCCGGATTCAGCGAGACCGGTGACCCAAAGCTTATGGATCTTGAAGACAGGATCGTTGAGCTTGCACGAAAGACCAATATACGTGTGTTTGGTCCTAACTGTCTTGGGATCATCAATTTTGATAATAACCTGATAACCGGATTTGCACCGGGATTAAAGATGACCCAGCGTGATATCGGGTTTGTCTCCCAGAGTGGTGCATTAGGCAGTTCGGTGCTAATGCTGGCAGGAGAGCAGCCTATACCGCTTGGATTTAATAAGTGGGGGCATATCGGTAATATGTGTGATGTTAGCAATCTTGATCTGCTGAATTATTTCGGGCAGGACAAAAGGATAAACACTATCGGGATGTACACAGAAGGAGTGAAGGACGGAAGGCAATTCCTTAAATCATCCAGGGAAGTGTCTGCGCAGAAACCTGTTTTCCTGTTTAAGGTGGGCAGGACTCACATGAGCAAAAAGGCTGCATTATCCCACACCGGTAATCTTGCAGGATCAGATAACCTGTACAAGGCTGCTTTCAGGCAGGGCGGTATTGTCAGGGTTGAGAATATGGAAGAGATGGTTGACTCCTGTAAAGCTTCATCCATGCTTCCTCGTGCAAAGGGCAGGAGGGTGTGTGTATTGACAAATGCAGGGGGACCGGGTATAATAGCTATGGATGAGATAGAGAAAGACAGGTATGTACAACTGGCTCCTGTATCGCAAAAGTCAATAAAGAAGCTCAGTAAAGTACTGCCGTCAATGGCTATGATATGTGAGCCGAACGGATATATAGATATGACAGCCGCTGCTATGGAATATGAGCATACCGAATCCCTGAAGATAGTGCTGGAAGATGAAAATGTTGACGCTGTAGTTCTGATAGCTATTCCTCCTGTATATCTGAATCCTGTGAGTCTTGCCAAAGCAATTGAAGATGCGCTGGAAAAATATAATAAGCCGGTCACTATCTGTTTTATGAGAAGCGAAATAATGGATGAAGCAAGAAAGTACCTCGAAGAAAGGGATCTCCCTACTTTTGATACTCCTGACAGAACTACAAGGGCGTTAATTAATGTGATAAAAGCCTCTGATAACCTGGGTATTGAATATCCCGAGAATAATATTATACCTGAACCTTATCCGAAAATTAAAAACTGGGTAAAGGAGCATCGTAATCCTTTTGAACATGAAGGTCTGAAAATGCTTAAATATTATGGTATAAAAACAATGAAGAACGGGTTTGCCTCAAGCGTTGATGAAGCTATTGCCCTGGCTAAGGACATCGGTTTTCCGGTGGTAATGAAAATAGTATCGCCTGATATTATTCATAAGACCGAATCAGGGGGCATACAGTTGAATATCCGGAATGAGCATGAAGCGGAGGCGGCTTATTTTGCTATAACCGGCATTGTAAAAAGAAAATTCCCAAAAGCAAAGATCTCCGGCGTTTTTGTAGCGCCGTATATTCATGAAGGCATTGAGATCATAACCGGCATGTCTGTGGATGGTCAGTTCGGGCAGGTAGTGATGTTTGGGTTAGGGGGTGTTACTGTTGAATTGTTCAAGGATGTGAGTTTCGGTATTGCACCGTTTGACAGGGATGAGGCATTGAAAATGATCCATGAAACCAAAGCTGCGGAGTTGTTGGCAGGAATAAGAGGGGATAAGCCTAAAGATATTAATATGGTTGCAGATCTTCTTGTTAGGATATCGGAGTTATCCGTTGCCAATCCGGAAATTTCAGAGATTGATCTGAACCCTGTGAAGATAACTGACGATGGATATTACATCCTGGATACCAGGATAATAATATAAACCTGTCAGGTTTGAAAAAACCTGACAGGTTTTATTTTAAACTACCCATGTCTTTGTATAGACAGAGCCGATGGCTCCTTTCTTAAATAGTTTGGAACCCATAAAATTACCTGCGATCTTACACTGAATTGATATTGCATCATCCAGTGATGCACCACATGTATTTTCTATGGCTTCGAGAATTGTCTTACGACCTTCTTCAAGTACCGGGTCGCCTAATTCTTCGAGCTGAGGCATAGATTTCGTAACATTGTCTATCTTACCTTCATTGACTTCGCGTTTCTGAAGTCCGTGATCACCTCCTGATGCTATTTTCCATGCCATCTTAATGGAGTCTTCCATATTCCCTGCGTAGTCCGTAAGCCATCCAACACAATCTTTTGCTCTTACAGGTTTTCCTGTCAGCAATAGTTTAAGCAGGTCAGGATAGTTTTCGGGCTTCACCTTTCTAAATGGCCAGTGGCAACCTTCCATTCCCGGAACGACCGGTAGAGTGGCTTCAGGCATACCAAGTGAGGCATTCTCTTCAGCAACAACGTAATGACAATGCATCATGAGCTCGAGGAATCCTCCAAGGCATCTTTTTCCGTTGACAAATCCCACAGATGTTTTAAAGTCACTGTAAAGCCTTCTTGCAGTGGTTGTCCATGAGTTGCACAGTGCCACGCCTTTTTCAGTATCTTCCACAGCAGGGAAGAAATCCGATGTGTCAGCTCCGATCATCTGTGTTGACAGATGGAAATCACCGGTGACTATGACATTTTCTATACCTGCTGACTCCAGCCAGTCTATTGCCCTGTTCAGCTCTTCATTAACATCATAGTTATAGCTTTCGCGGTTTATTGAGATAACACCTGTGCTTCCGTCATGCTCTGCATTGACGTATAATTGTTGCCATTCGTGGTTATCCATATTATCAAATGCTTCGGGATACCATGCTTTTTCCGAAGCTGAAGGTTGAAGCTTATGATAATTCTCAACATATTTACGTGCTTCGTCAGCTCCGTAACTTCTAATCGCAGCAACTATTCCTTTTCTGAACTGGGCACAAAGTTCGCCGATCAGGTTCATCTGGGAAAGGTGTGTGCGTTTTTCATGAAGCATCAGGCTTGCCATCTGAAACATACTACCGAGAACCCATGCATTCATTTCCTCTTCTTCTTCCTCGTTCAGTGACCAGTCCACGAGAGGTCTGAAGTGGTTTAAAGGGTACCAGTTCTGACCGCTGTCCTTCATCTCATCAAATTTCGGAGTGGGAGCGAAGAGGTCGCCGTAATGCTTGCTCAGATGATGCAGGCATGACCATGAAAGGAAAGTAGCGCCTGCTGCACCGATAGCATCATGAGCTCTGAAAGGATTTGGTCCCAGTAGCTTACGAATATATTTATCTGCTTTCCAGAAAGGCATATTCGTTGCTTCGCAGTACCGTGTTCCTGCAAGAGTCAGCCCGCAGAACAGCACGTCAAGTACAAACGACCAGTCGTCGCTGACAGGCATAGGTATCATTCCTAAAGCCCACAGCAGTTTTGAGCTTGCTGACGGTTCCGGTTCCACGATCTCCCATATCTTGTTTATCTCGTGCGGGAATGCAGGGTGTGCGATACCGACGCCCAGTTGTGAACGCGGGAATCCTGAAGTTACCGACCATATATTAATATCAGGGAATTTGCTCCTGAATGTTTCGTAATGGTTCTTTTTGATATCAAGGATCTCGGGAATAGCTTCGAGAAGGAATTTCGGATTGTATGTTGACAGTCCTTCGGGCAAAGTATTTCCGTCATAAGAAAATTTTATAATATTTCCCATGATCCTGTTGGCATTCTCTTTTCCGAAAGAGCTTGCAAGCCCCGGATATTGTTTTGCCAGACCATCGGGCACACCCGGGAAGTCAAGCGCAATGACCGGTATTCCGTAAGGCTCAAGCCTGGATCCGAGTTGCATGGTTTTTCCTGCACCTACAATACCGTTGGCTCCGGATATGACGAGAGCACCCCGTTCTCCTGCTTTACCAAATACCTGGTCAACAAGTTCATCTGCAGTAACAGGTAATTTTCCATTCTGAAAGATATCTATTACTGATCCTAACCCCAGTGTCTGGAGTGTTGATTGTCTCATTTGATTTTCCATAGTTACTCCTCCTTACGATATTTTAAATATTGCAGCTATTCCAACATCACCGGCAGCACAACCGAATACCAGGGCATAACCTCCGCCCAGGTCAACTGCCTCTTCAATGGCTTCTATCAGTATTCTCGTAAGGGTCGGCCCCTGTGGGTGTCCCCATACAAGTGAACAACCTGTCTGGTTCATCTTACGCCAGTCATAATCCAAAACTTTGGCAAAAATAGCATCATTCACGGCAAATGGATTGTGGTTTTTTACTACTGCCATGTCATCCATTGTCAGTCCTGTTCGCTGTAACAGTTTCTGGACGGCAACAGCCGGTGATTCAGGCATAAATCCGGGAAGTACACGTACTTCCGTCTTTCCTATGAACTGTATATCAATTTCAGGTTTCAGGCTCAATTCTTTGGCTTTTTCAGGAGAAGCTACAAGCATTGTTGCCATACCGTCAGAAGCATGGGTCTGAGTACCACCTGTTATACAGGTATCGAGCTCAAACATCCCTCTCAGGCTTTGAAGGGATACCTGACGTACTCCATAGTCATCATCCACTTTTCCTAATAACCTGCCCTGCATATTGAGAATGTCAAACGGGAACAGGATACGGTCTAGAAAGCCGGAATTTTTTGCATTAAAATACTGTTCATATCTCAGGTATGTAAGATCATCTACCTCAGCACGGTTTATCTTATACTTGCGTGCAGTGACACCTGCTGTAGATATCATGGCGCCACCTGTTGCAGGGTCAAAAGCGAAACTATCCCATACATCAGAAATAACTTCCGTCCTTCTGTAAGTACGTCGTTCAGGAAAAACTCCTACGGAAGAGTCGCTTGTTCTGTCAAATGTCAGTACCCCTACAGTGTCATAAGTGCCTGCGTTTACTTCAGCACCCGCCATGATTGCAGCATTCAGCCCTGTAGCACAGGCCTGCTCCATGTGAAACCCCGGAAGCCTTTCTCCAAGGCAGCTTGCCACCATAGTGGCATTCCAGAATTTCCAGTGATATGGTATTGTTGATCCTATTACCAGGTATTCCAATACGCTACGGGGAATCTTGCGCTTTCCCAGTATCTTTGCCATGGACTCGCCGGCAAACTGAGCAATATTAACTTCTGCCAGTACCGAAGTCTGCCATGCAGGGAAATAACTGCTGCCCCATGTGCCATAAGGAATCCTTGCTTTTGGAAACATTGATTCCACTTCTTTCATATAAACCTCCTTTTATATTTTATTTTTAATTTTTGTTTTTAAAGAACGTAAATATAGTATATTTTCTTTAACAGATAACTTCAAACTTCAAACTTCAAACCTCAAACTTCAAACTTTATTTATTATGTAAAATTCCTTTTTCAACCAACTTATCAATCTGCTCTTTTGTATATCCCAGTATGTCTGAAAATACGTCATAATTGTGTTCGCCGAGAGATGGAGAAGGATCGTTCACGCGAGCAGGCGTTTCAGAGAATTTAACCGGAATACTGGTTACCTTTCTTTTTCCTGATACAGGATGTTCGATCTCTGTGAACACTCCTCTTTTTTCATTATGAGCATTGTTAAAAGTCTCATAGACTGTCCGTATTTTCCCAACCGGGAGCTTATTTTCCTTAAAGATTTTTACCACTTCATCGGAAGTATGTTCTTTTGTCCACTGTTCGATCATCATGTCAATTTTTTTCCAGTGTTTGATCCGTCCTTTCAGTGTGTTGTATGACTGATCACTTATCAGCTCTTTTTTACCGATAATTTTAAGCAGTGCATGCCACATGGCGTTTGACAGTTGAGTATGTGCAATATAACCGTCAAGTGTTTTATATATACCATGGGGTGCAGCATCAGGGTGGCGATTCCCGGTATTTAGCAATCCGAGTTGTTCCTGGTCTGCTCCCTTTTCAATATCATCGCGAAAAGCATCGCAGATCAGAAAAGTATTATCCATAAAAGAGATCAGGGAGTCATACATTGCAACATCAATATACTGCCCTTTACCTGTTCTGTCATGATGATACAATGCTGATGCCAGTCCCAATGCGCCATAAGTAGCTGCTGCATAGTCTGCAACACTTAGAGGGCTGCGTAAAGGTCTGCCTTGTTCAGGAAGCCCGTTTAGTGATGTCAGCCCGGTCTCTGCCTGCACCATAATATCATAGGCAAGCCGGTCGGAATAATCGTTGTTTTGTCCGTATCCTGAAACAGACAGGTATATAATATCCTCTTTTATCTCTCTGACTTCATCATATCCCAGTCCGAGCTTTTTCATTACGCCGGGCGTGAAATTTTCAGTAACAGCATCGAAGTGTGGTATTAATTTTTTTATCAGTTCAATACCTTCCTGTTTTTTCAGGTCTATGCATATACTTTTTTTATTACGGCTTTTATGAAGGAAGAAAGAGCTTTCGCCTTTGATCCGCGGGCCTACCAGCCGCATTGTATCGCCTGTGCCGGGAGGCTCAACTTTCACAACTTCAGCTCCGAGGTCTGCCATGATAGTTGTGCTGTAACCACCGGCGATCACCTGGCAGAAATCCAAAATGCGAATATCCTGAAATATATTTGTCCTGTTTGTATCCATAATTAATATTATTACTGTCAGTCCGAAAAAAACAGGAAAATATCCGGTACGGAAAGTAACGATTCAGTTGCAGAGTAAGGTAGTATGTAGAAAAAATATCAGGAGATCGATGCAAGTCTCTTTTTTAGATTTTCTGTGAACTCTTCCTCAACTTTTTTTGCTTTGGCTTTCATGATCCTGTTTCCGAACATTGCCAGTTTCCCAACAATATTGGCATCACATTTATATGATATTTCAACCTCTTCGTTTCCAACTTCTTTATAATCAATAGTTGTTTTCATTGTGAAACGTCCGGCTTTTCCGATATCTTCACCTTCGCCTTCCATCTCAACATGGTTAGGCGGGTCCAGTTTTGTAAGGACTATTTTGAATTTAAATCTGACACCTATAGGGCCGACCTTTTGTTTTACAATACAGTCATAGGTTTTATCATCAAGCCTCTCTATTTTTTCAGCTCCGGGTACACAGGCACGGAGTGTTTCTTCTTCCAGCAGTGATTCCCATAGCTTTTCAATGGGAGCTTTTAATGAAAAATTTCCTTCTAATAACATATTGAATAACGATTAATGATTAACGATTAACGATTTTAGATTTATGAAGTATTATTATTTTATTCAACTTCAAAAATCACAGATCGTTAATCCCTGCCTGCCGGTAGGCAGGGATGTTCTTAAATCAATTATTTAATCCACTTGTTCCGCTTCTTTTTCAAGCAGGTCAGCAAGTTTTTTATATCCTTTGTTGCCAGGCTCCATTGTCTGAAGCAGCAACAGTTCAATAAAATTCAGGCCTTTTGAGTTAACCCAGTCTTTATGAGCCTGGTCCCCGGTCCCGAAAATATGTCTGGCAAGATTCATGGTATCCGGCCATATCTTGCCGCATGACGGACATTTGTATCCCAAAACTATCCTCCTATTTTATTATTTACTATTAAGTACCCACCTCTATTCCCCTTTAGCAAAGGGGGTTAGGGGGTTGTTTTCCCCTACTTTTAAAAAGAGGGTTGTAAAAACAATTTATTTTTTCTTCTTCTTCTTCTTCTTCTTTTCTTCCTTTTCCCTCAATGCTTCAAGTATCTTTTCCGGTGTGAACGGAAGTTCTTTGATACTTACTCCTGCAGCATGATAAATAGCATTGCTAAGTGCTCCTGCTGTGGGATTTGTCAGACCTTCCCCTGCTTCTTTTGCACCGAACGGTCCTTCCGGTTCATAAGTTTCCACCTCTATAACTTCAGTCTCAGGCATCTCTGTTGTTCTCAGAACTTTATAGTCAACAAGATTAGGGTTCATGATCTTCCCATCCTCCATTGGCAGGTCTTCTGTAAATCCGTATCCTGCTGCCATGGCGATTGCCCCTTCGAGTTGACCTTCAACGCCTATAGGGTTAATAACCTTCCCGCAGTCATGAGCCGTAATGCAGTTCTTAAGTGATATTTTTCCTGTTTCAGGGTCAACATGAGTTTCCACAGCCTGCACTCCGAAACTGTATGCCGGTGATATCATACCCTTACGGTGTGGTGTATAATGTCCCCTGCCGATAATAGTCTGTCCTTCCTTACCGCGGATAGCTTCCTTAACAACGTCGAAATAGGAAAGACCTCTTTCAGGACGTGAAACGAGATGTACCCACTGTTCTTTGATATCCAGATCATATACAATATTCGGCGAGAGTTTTGCTGAAGCAAATTCAATGATCTGTTTCTTTGCATCTGCCGCAGCCATTTTGACTGCATTGCCCTGCATAAGAGTCTCCCTGCTTCCCCATGCTCCCAGGTCAACAGGACATTTATCCGTGTCACCCATGTGGAGCCTGATATCTTCGACCTTAACACCGAGTTCTTCAGCACATATCATTGCCATTGTCGTATTGGATCCCTGTCCCATATCCTGTGAACCGATATAAAGGTCAACTTTGCCGTCAATATTTATCTGCACCACTGCAGAAGAAAATGCATAAGGAGTATCGAACCAGTTAAATATACCTCCTGACATAAAGCCATACGCAGCAATCCCGATCCCATGATCTTTGGGCAGCTTGCCTCTTTTTTTGATCCAGTTATCAATTTTATCCAGGCATTCCATAAGTCCGCAGCTCTGGATTTTTGCCTGCCCGGGAACGACATAACCTGCATACATTGCATTTTTACGTCTTATATCGATATAGTCTATTCCGAGGTCATCTGCCAGCAGGTCGATCTGTGTTTCTGCGCAATATGTAGCCTGTGGAGCTCCGAAACCGCGCATTGCAGATGCAGGCGTAGTATTTGTATATACCCTGTATCCATCATACCTGTAACTGGGCCATACATACGGGAATGCCTGGAAGAAGCCTGTCAGGTACAGTGCAGTTGCTCCCATGGCAGTGTATGCGCCTCCTTCTGTGAACACTCTTGCTTCTTTTGCTACAAAGGAACCGTCTTTTTTTACTCCTGTTCTAAGATAATAGAACATAGCAGTACGGCGTTTGGTAGCCATAAATTCCTCTTCACGCGTAAGGATTATTTTAACAGGTTTGAAAAGTTTCATTGATAACAGCGAGCTGCAAAACTGGGCAGAGTCAAGCTCGAACTTGCTTCCGAATCCGCCGCCGGTATATCTTGACAGCACCCTGACATCATTTTCCCTTAGCCCGAGTGTCCATGCCAGTAAAACCTGTATATAATAATGACTTTGTGTTGTAGTCCATACTGTAAGTTTTTTGTCTTTGCTGAAACTTGCAACAGCAGAATGTGTTTCCATACACACGTGAGCCTGGGAGGAGCATCTGAACCAGTCTTCGCGGACATGATCAGCCTTCAGGAACGCTTCATCAACATCGCCCCATTCGATATGCCGCGTCACATTGATATTCCTTTCGGCATGCTCATGCAACTGTGGAGCGCCTTCCTTTATTGCATCCAGTGGTTCATACACTGCAGGAAGCGGTTCGTATTCCACTTCGATCAGATCAAGAGCTTCTTCTGCAGTATCCTCGTCAACAGCTGCGACTGCTGCTACAGGTTCACCAATATACCTTACAATGTCCCTTGCAAGGATCTCTTCATCGCACAGCTCTTTAAAGCGTCTCCAGATACCCTGTTTTACTCCAATAGTATCCTTACCTGTGACAATACCTTTGACACCGGTCAGTGATTCTGCATTGCGTGTGTCGATATTAAGTATTCTTGCATGCGCATACGGACTTCTTAGTATTTTGCCGTACAGCATGTTAGGAAGATTCACATCAAATGTGTATTCGGCGCCGCCCGTGATCTTTGCTATACCATCAATATTATGGACAGGCGTGTTTATTACTGTTAATCTTTGTTTTTCCATTATTTACCCTCCTTGTATTTACCGTCAGCTACTGCCTTTATTGCCCTTATTATACTATTATACCCGGTGCAGCGGCAGATATTACCATGCATTGCTTCTTTGATTTGCGGTACTGTTGGTTTTGGATTATCATTTAAAAGTGCGGTTGCCGACATCAGCATACCTGAAGTGCAGAATCCGCATTGGAAAGCCCCATGGTCCAGAAAGGATTTCTGTAATGGTACCAGTTCGCCGCTTGCAGCAAGGCTTTCAACAGTTATCACATTGCAACCGTCAGCCTGCATTGCCAGTACTGAACAGGATTTAACTGCCACACCGTTGAGAATGACAGTACATGCGCAACATGCCCCCGTATTACAACCTCTTTTTGTACCTGTTAACCCAAGCTCATCCCTTATTACTTCTACAAGCAGCTTTTTAGGTTTTATATAAAGTTCATGGTACTCATTATTGACCGTTATATGTAATAGTTGTTTTTCCATATTATTCTCCTCCTTATTTAACTGAAGACTTAACCTTTTTCCATGCCCTGTTGATCATTCTTTTTGTCAGCACATTTACCAGATGTCTCCTGTATTCTTCTGAAGCATGGATATCAGATACCGGATCAGACATGTCTGCAGCCTTTTGTGCAGCACTCTCTATGAGTTTGCCTGTAAGCTTTTTACCATTAAGCACCTGCTCGGCTTCTGTTGCACGGAACGGGACTGATGCCGCACCTCCCAGAACGATCTTTGTTTCTTCGCATGTTACTCCGTCCTTAGCAGTAGTCAATGATATGGCAACAGAGATTATTCCCTGGTCGTTCTTGACAATATTAAACTTTTCATAAATAACTTCTGTCCTGGGCTTTATGACAGGTATTTGAGCCTCAAGAAGAAGTTCTCCCTCTTCAAGCGAGGTTTCAAAATAATCAATAAAAAATTCTGCTATAGGTATTGTCCTTTTATTCTTTTTATTTGCAATAGTAACTGTTGCATCAAGGACAAGAAATACAGGTCCCGGATCTCCTGTCGGATCCCCGTGACACAGGTTGCCTCCGATCGTACCCCAGTTACGTGTCTGGTCAGAAGCAAGATTCTCTTCCATCTCCTTTAGCAGAGGATAATGCTTTTTAATTACTCCGGATCTTTCAACATCCCTGTGAGTAGTAGTAGCGCCGATCTTTAATCCTTTTTTCGGATCAAAATCAATGTAGCTTAATTCCTGCACATTTTTAATGTCTATAAGATATTCCGGAGCCACAAGACCCTGCCTCATTAAGATAAGAAGAGACTGCCCCCCGCATATTACCTTATAGTCATCTTTGTGCTTGTCCAGTAAGTCAAGAGCTTCCTTTACCGTGGAAGCTTTTGCATAATTAAAATCTCGTATCATTTGTCTTTATAATATGTCTTTTCAATTAAAGTATTCAGTGCTAACCATCCCGGTTCCGGAGATAAGTCCAGAGGCATTTCAAATCCTTTCGCTCCTCTCATTCCGGACTCTTTTTCCGATGATTTCTTTTTTCCAAGATAACCCCGGTATTTATTCTTGTAACATAAATAATGATGTCTTCCCCTGAACAAAGGGCATTCTATACAAAGCCTGTCAGAGAAAGGACATAACATTTCTTTTTTTGCCATTTTTTGATCTCCTTGTATTTTTTTAAGAAAGCAAACAAATATAATTAATTAAATCTTTTTTGCTAATTTGCTATATGAAAAAAGTCTGAACAGTGAAAAATCAGCGTTTAAAAATAATAGTAAAATTGCGGGTTGAAAAATAATTATGAGGTCATTCATTCGAAATTTGTTCTGATATATATATTAAAACATTTTAGTCAAATCACCTAACTTTACACTTATAGTACATTATCATATTTTACTATCTTTACAAACCTTGAAAAGAAAATAAAATGTAAATGTTTATTCCGGATTTTAATTATCACAAACCCGCATCTCTGAAGGAGGCTGTTGAGATACTCGAAAAAAATAATGACAGTGTCCCTGTTGCAGGCGGGACAGACCTTCTTGTTGAGATAAAGCAGGGATTGCGGTATCATAATAATATAGTGTCCATTGCGGGTCTTAAGGAATTGAAAAGTATTGTTAAGGACAAAAACGAGCTTTATATTGGTGGGGGCGTAACCCATAATGAGATTATCCTTTCACAGGAGATCATGGATTGCATACCTGTACTTTCTGAAGTGGCTTCACAAATAGGAACTGAACAAATACGTAATACAGGTACAATAGGAGGGAATCTTTGCACAGGTTCGTCATGTTGTGATACTGCTCCTGTTCTTATAGCCCTGGGTGCGTCTGTAGAGATCATGGGAAGTTCGGGTTCAAGAATTGTCCCGATAAGTGATTTTTTTATTGATCACAGAAAAACTCAGGTGAAAAACGGAGAGATACTTACCAGGGTAATGATCCGGATCCCGGAACCGGGAACTGGAGTATTTTATAAGAAGTTCGGGTTACGTGAAGCTGCTGCAATATCAGTTGCTTCTTCTGCAGTGATGGTAAGGCTGGAGAATGATATCTGTATTGATGTTTCTGTTGTTACCGGGGCCGTTGCTCCAACTCCGGCAATATGTGATAAAGCAGCAGATATCCTGAAAGGGAAAAATATAGCGGAGATCAGATCAAACACCGAAATTATTGAAGCAGCAGTAGAAGCAGCAGCCGGTGATTCATCTCCGATCGATGATGTAAGAGGAAGTGCGGAATACAGGAGATCGCTAGTCGGTGTTTTGGTTAAGCGTGCTATCCTTGAAGCATTGAGCAGGGCGGAGCAGAGTTAATTTGGAACTCTGAGCCCTGATAGATCGGGGCGATCACGAGCTGATTGTGTACAGGGATGTGGGAGTGAGTAAATGTGACAATTTGGAAATGTGACAATTTGGAAATTTGATAATTTGATAATTTGGAAATCGAAGCAGATAAACTGAGAAACTGGTATAAAAATGAAGCATATAGTAAAGATAAATGTAAACGATGTTGATCATGAAGTGGCTGTAAAGCCCGGAACAACATTACTTGACCTTCTAAGGGAGGATTTGAATCTTACAGGTACAAAAAAGGGCTGTGAAGTAGGTGATTGTGGGGCGTGCACCGTGATCCTTGACGGAAAAGCTGTAAATTCATGTATTGTTCTTGCAAGGGAAGCAGACGGGAAGAAAGTTGAAACAATAGAGGGGCTTGCACAAGGTGGTGATCTGCATTTTATACAACAGGCTTTTGTTGAGACAGGGGCAATACAATGCGGGTACTGCACACCTGGTATGATACTGCGTACAAAATCGCTTCTTAATGCCAACCCTGATCCGACACAGGAAGATATCAGGAAAGCCTTAAGCGGTAATTTATGCCGTTGTACAGGATATACAAAGATCATCAAAGCTGTTGAAAGAGCCATTGAATATATGAAGGGCAAAGAACCTGAAGAGCTGGAGTTCCAGCCTCAGAAGTCTGCAGCAGACCTTTCTGTAGTGGGCAGGAGGCTGCCAAAGATCGATGCACCTGATAAAGCAACAGGAAGGGCTGTCTATACTGATGATATCAAGTTGCAGAATATGATCTATGGCAAGCTTTTATTAAGCCCTGTTCCGCATGCAAGAATAAAGTCCATTAATACTAAAAAAGCATTGGAGCTTAAAGGAGTAAAAGCAATACTTACAGGTGATGATGTCCCTGACGTAACCTGGGGAGTCTCGCCGGCCAGGTATGATGAAAATGTGCTGGCAAAGGGAAAAGTGAGATTTATAGGTGATGTGGTTGCTGCTGTTGCTGCTATTGATGAGGAGACATGTCATGAAGCGCTTAAGCTGATAGAGGTGGACTATGAGGAGCTGCCTGCCGTGTTTGATCCTGATGAAGCTATGAAAGACGGTGCTCCCAGACTTTTTGATGATAAATATGAAAACAATATCAATACACATGTTGACCAGCATTTCGGAGATGTGGAAAAAGGCTTTATAGAGGCTGATCATATTCGTGAAGGTCGTTACGTTGGTAACAGGACATATCAGAATCCTATGGAGCCTCATTGTGCTATTGCGGAATGGGATCGTCATGGGAGAGTAACGGTTTATACTTCAACCCAGGTATTACACTATGTACATTACCAGCTATCAAGGGTGCTGAGCCTGCCACTGGGAAAGGTAAGGGTGATAATGACCAATTGCGGTGGAGGTTTCGGAGCAAAAGCTGCTACCAATACTCTTGAGGTAATGTCCTGTTTCCTGGCAAAAAAGACAGGACAACCTGTAAAGATGCGGTTTAACCGTGAGGAGATGTACCTGTTCGGAAGGGGAAGACATAAACAATATATAGACCTTAAAATAGGCGTTAAAAAGGACGGTACAATCACTGCGGTTGAGCAGAAAGCAGTGCTTGAGGGAGGAGCTTATTCGAGCTTTGGTGTGGTATCTACATACTATGCAGGATCCATGCTTACAACTCTTTATAAATTCCCTAATTACAGATATGAGGGATTCCGCGTTAATACAAACCTGCCGCCATGCGGCGCCTTTCGCGGTCACGGATGTCCGCACCCGAGGTTTGCCTTTGAGTCATTATTATCAGATATTGCTGATGATATAGGAATGGACCATATAGATATACGTTTGAAAAATGCCATGGAACCGGAATACCGGACTTGCAATGATCTGGATATTCATTCCTGTGAATTTACTGCATGCCTTGAACGTGTTAAAGAAAAATCTGGGTGGAAGGAAAAGAAAGGTAAACTACCGAAAGGCAGGGGTATAGGAATTGGTTGCGGGGGTTTTGTGTCAGGTGCAGGTTATCCTATCTACAGATCGAAATTTCCGCATTCCAATGCAATGATAAAAGTTGAGGAAGACGGCTCAAAAGCAGTTCTTTTTATCGGAGATGCAGATATTGGTCAGGGATCGGACACTGTACTGGCTATGACTGCCTGTGAAGCAATGGGAATTACTTTTGACAGGATAAGTGTGGTATCGACAGATAGCGACATCACTCCCCTGGGATTCGGCGCTTATTCGAGCCGTGTTACTCTGATGGGAGGTAATGCATCCAAGATGGCAGGCGAAGAAATAAGGGATCAGGTAATAACTGCTGCTGCAGAGATCCTTGAGACAGATAAACAAGGTCTTGAGGCAAGGGATAATAAAATATTTGTGGCTGATAAACCTGAAATGTCTGTCCCGTGGGAGCAGGCTGCTGCTCATCATTTCTCAATAAAAGGTCCTCTTGTAGGCAAAGGACATTATTCTCCACCCGAAGGATTAGGGGGGACATATAAAGGCGCTGCAGTGGGGACATCACCGGCATATTCTTTTTCTGCCACAGTATGCGAGGTAGAGGTTGACATGGAAACGGGAAAGGTCAGAGTATTGAATTTCTGGGATGCCCATGATTGCGGCACAGCAGTTAACCCGATGGCTGTTGAAGGGCAGGCGGAAGGAGCTGTGCTTATGGGAATGAGCGAAGTGTTATTTGAAGATGAGGCTTTTGATAAGAATGGAAAAATGATAAATGCAGACCTACATAATTACCTGATCGCAACATCGGCAGATATGCCTGAAATCGATTCCTCAATAGTTGACAGTTATGAACCTGAGGGGCCTTATGGCGCAAAAGAAATTGGAGAAGGAGCAACATTGCCGGTACTGGGCGCTATTGCAAATGCTATAGCTGATGCGATCGGCGTAAGGGTGTTTGAATTACCAATTACACCGGAGAAAGTGCTGGAAGCTATAAGAAAAAATCAAAATGGTTTATTATTGAAATAGAGGATTTTTTCCGGTATGAATAGCAAGATATTTATCATTTGGAAATTATTTTCTTTTTTCTATTTTTGTCAGCAACAGAACAGGAAAATAAAATAAAATCATTAAAAAATATTGAAAAATTCAACATTAATCATTAAAAATTAAAACATAGTACTATGGATGAAAATAAGATATATTCATGGCAAATGAATGAAAAAAAAGCGGATTTTTCACTTGTTGAAAAACCCGTGCCGGAACTAAATGAAAATGAGGTTCTGGTAAAAGTAGCCGGATGTGGAGTATGCCATACTGATCTTAGTTTCTGGTATTTCGGTGTTCCTACCAAACAGGAGCTGCCCCTTACACTGGGACATGAGATCAGTGGCACTGTCGTAAAAGGTCCTGCCGAATGGCTGAACAGAAAAGTTATTATACCGGCAGTATTGCCTTGCGGTGAGTGCGAATTATGTAAGAAAGGACGTGGTAATATTTGTCAGAACCAGTTAATGCCGGGAAATGATTTTGACGGCGGATTTGCTTCGCATATTAAGGTCCCGTACAGGTTTTTATGCCCCGTTCCGGATACTGTTCTGGAGAAATATCCTTTGGAAAAGCTTTCTGTAATAGCTGATGCAATAACAACACCATACCAGGTTATTAAAAAGTCCGATCTTCAATCCGGTGATTTTGCCATCATCATAGGAGTCGGCGGAGTTGGAATATATGGTGCCCTTATTGCCAGGATACTTGGTGCAAAAGTACTGGCGCTTGATATTGATGATTCAAAATTGAATATTGCTAAAGAAAATGGCATTGATGCCACATTGAATATTAAAGGGCTTGATATTAAAGAGATCAAAGGTAAGGTGAAAGAAATAGCAAAAGAATTAGGTGTGTCAAGGTATCTGTGGAAAATATATGAGATGTCGGGCACAAAAGCAGGTCAGGAGCTGGGATATGCCCTTGTTGGTTTTACATCAACATTATCTATAGTAGGCTTTACACTTGATAAATCAGAAGTACGCCTGAGCAACCTTATGGCTTTTGATGCTAATGTGATAGGAACTTGGGGATGTAAACCGGAATTATATCCTGATGTTGTTGATATGGTTGCAACTGATAAGCTTAAGATCGACCGGTTCGTTGAGACTTTCCCTATGTCTCAGATCAATGAGGTCTTTAAAAATACACTGGAACATAAATACACGAAGCGTTCTGTTATGGTTCCTGATTTTGAATAATAAATAATAGTAATAATAACCCTAAAATTTAAAGATATGTTATTTTCACACAATTTAGTTGACAATGTAGAATTTCCGGGCGTGATATACGAAAAACGTCCATGCCTGGATGTAAATGGAAATCCGTGCGAAGGAGTTTACAATGCATGGATCATTCTGGATAATCCTAAACAGTATAACTCTTATACCACTGATATGGTAAAGGGAGTTGTAATGTATATGCGTGAAGCCTCAAACGACAGAAGCGTGTCAAGTGTAATATTTACTGCTGTCGGTGATAAGGCATTCTGTACAGGAGGTAATACAAAGGAATATGCCGAGTACTATGCGAATAATCCGCAGGAATATAAACAGTATATGCGGTTATTCAACGATATGGTCTCATCCATACTCATGAATGATAAGCCTGTGATCTGCAGGGTAAACGGAATGCGTATAGGAGGGGGACAGGAAATAGGTATGGCTTGTGATTTTACAGTTGCACAGGACCTTGCCCGTTTCGGGCAGGCAGGACCTAAACACGGAAGTGCACCGATAGGCGGCTCAACTGATTTTCTGCCATTATATGTGGGAGTGGAGCTGGCTATGTATTCATGCACTGCATGTGATCCCTGGTCTGCACATGAAGCTTACAGGTATGGATTGTTAACAGATATAGCGCCGGCTTTAAAAGTAAACGGTGAATTTGTGCCAAATCCAATGGTATATACTGATAAATGGATAGATGAAAATGGGAAGCTTGTTTATGGAACAATGAAAAAAGGAGAAGACCTGGCTAAAGCTAAAGAACTGATGAAATCAGGAGAAGTTGATCTGTCAATGCTTGATCAGGCTGTTGAAAAACTTGCAACCAAACTGATGATGACATTCCCGAACTGTACAAGTAAAACAATGAATATGGTGCGTTCTCATAAACTTGCACACTGGGATAAAAACAAAGAAAGTCACCGCGACTGGCTGGCACTGAATATGATGACGGAAGCCAAAGCAGGTTTCAGGGCATTTAATGAAGGTGAAAAAGGAAACCAAGAATGTGATTTTGTCAAAATGAGACAAATGCTGGCAGAAGGGCATGAATGGGATGACGAGATGATCAGGGCTATATCGCCGCAATATAAGTAGGCAGTAGGCAGTAGGCAGCAGGCAATTTAATACTAATATTTACTTATTATGGAAAAGATCAAAGTTGAATATACACATGATGGTGCTGTGGCAAGAATAATTCTTGATGACGGTAAAGGTAATGTGCTGGACAATGTTATGATGAACGACCTTCATCAGTTGTTTGCCGAATTAAAGGACAATAATGATATTAAACTGATATCTTTTGAAGGAGCAGGCAAACATTTTTCTTTTGGTGCAAGTGTGCCTGAACATACTAAAGAAAAAGCCGCTGATATGCTGGATAGCTTTCACCGGCTTTTTTACGAAATAGCAGACATGTCGATCCCGACAATGGCGAAAATATCAGGACAATGCCTGGGTGGGGGAATGGAACTTGCTCTTGCATGCAATTTCCTTTATGCAGACAAGACAGCTATGCTGGGTCAACCTGAGATAATGCTGGGCGTTTATGCACCACCGGCTTCAATCCTTTTACCTTTAAAAATAGGAAATGCTAAAGCAGAGGATCTGCTTATCACAGGAAAGAGCATTACTGCGGACGAAGCCTGCAGGATAGGGCTTGTCAATGAGGTCTTTGAAGACAGGGATGCTATGGATACAGCGCTTGATGAATGGATAAACAAAACTTTTGTACCTAAAAGTGCATCTTCATTGAGGTATGCAGTGAGAGTAGCCAGGAAGGTTTTTAACAAGACCGTAAAGACCGAATTGCCGGAGCTGGAAAAAATATATGTCTCGGAGCTCATGGAAACCAATGACGCCAATGAAGGTATCAATTCGTTCCTTGAGAAAAGAAAACCTGAATGGAAAAATTGCTAACAGCAGGATAATAATAATAATATAAATATGGCAGAAACAAATGGTAAAATGATCCTGACAGACGGATCACGAATAATAATTGAATCTCTTGTTAGTTCCGGTGCGGAAGCTTATGTCGGATATCCTATAACACCTGCAAACCTGCTTTATGCTTTTGCAAGTCAGCGTTTTCCTGTGTTTCAGGCCGCACCGGATGAAATAACAGCGCTTCAATGGGTGTCAGGAATGGCTGCGGCCGGTAAGCTGGCAGTAACAGCTACTTCTTTTGCGGGCTTTGCCTTGATGATGGAAACCCTTAACATGGCTTACATGATGGAATTGCCACTGGTGATAGTTCTGGTACAACGGCTGGGGCCTAGTACAGGTTCCGCAACATCAGGAGCACAAGGTGAACTCCTCATGCTGCGCTCATGTATTTCAGGCGGTTATCCTGTACCTGTTTTTTGCCCTTCTGATTATCCGGATTGCTGGAATCTCGCTCATCAAAGCCTTTCTGCAGCAGTAAAACTAAGATCCCCGGTGATCCTTCTTACTTCAAAAGAAATGGCGATGACAAGTCTCAGCATTGATACATCAGAGTTTCCTCCACTTCCACGTGTAGAGAAAAAGTATTATGATGGAGAATCTAAATATATGCCTTACCTTGCTGATGATACTTTTGTGCCACCATTCTTATCCCTGGCAAATAATGATCATCAGGTCAGGATCAATTCATCAACACATAATCCTGAAGGGTTCATTCAAAAAGCAACTCCTGAAGCACTGGGTAATACAATGAGACTTAAAGAAAAAACAGAAAAAAATATTTTTTCTGATTATACCTTTTATTCACTGGATAAGGAAGATGATTCAGATGTGCTTGTATTAACTTACGGTATTACTGCCAATGCTGCACGTGATGCAGTAAATAAAATGCGGGCAGAAGGGAAGAAAGTCTCACTGCTTATTTTAAAGACATTACTGCCGATAAATCCTGATATCTATGATATTTTAGATCAATATAGTAATTTGATCATTGCTGAAGAGAATATATCAGGGGCGCTTAATGAGATATTATTTGGTAATTGCCGGAAAGACAACGTCAGAAAAGTAAATAAGATCGGGAGTATGATCAGCCCGTCAGAAATAATTAAGGAGGTAGAGCTATGCAAGTAAGTATGAAAACCGATAAAAAGATGCCATATTGTCCGGGGTGCGGCCATCACGGAGCTACAAACAGTCTTGCTAAAGCATTGGAGAAATCAGGATTGGATCCCCTGGATGTTATAGTTGCTACGGATATTGGTTGTTGCGGACTGTTAGACCCTCTGCTTACATGCCATACTATCCACGGATTGCACGGTAGGGCAGTTGCTCTGGCAACAGGTGTCACACTGGGATTGAATGATCCGGGTAAAAAGGTGGTAGCTGTACTGGGTGACGGTGGAGCTACTATAGGTATTCAGCATATCCTTGAAGGATCCAGGAGGAATATCAATATGACCATAATTATCCAGAATAATATGGTATATGGAATGACAGGCGGACAAATAAGCGGTCTTTCTGCTAAAGAGCTGAAAGCTATTAAATTACCGGAAGAGAGTGATTCGCCTCCTTATGATATTTGCGAATTGGCACATAAGGCGGGTGCTGCTCATGCAGCAAGGATCATTGCAAAAGGGGATTTCTCAGATAAGCTGGCAGAAGCAATTAATACCGAAGGATTTTCTGTGGTTGAACTTATATGTATGTGTACAGCTTACGGATATAAAAAGATAAGTGAGATAGAAAATATCCCGTTTAAGGAAAAAACACTGAAGAATGACAGGAAAGTGCATCATCTTTATACAGATGAAAAGACTTCGCTGTTTGAATCTGTCCCTTCTGTACAAACAGGTTCTTCATCAGGATTGAAATCAAGGATTGAAATCGTCATTGCAGGATCAGCCGGTGAAAGTATTCAGTCAGCAGCAGAACTTCTTGCTTTGGCAGGAATGAAATCGGGTGTTAATTCAACAAAAAAAGGTGAGTACCCGATAACTGTCGGTACGGGTTTTTCTGTTTCCGAGATCATTCTGTCTAATGAAAAGATCAATTATACAGGAATAGAAACACCTGATCTGTTGATAATTACATCAGAGGATGGATTGAACAAGGTAAAGGGACTGATCAATGAAAATACAAAACTGATAATTGATGAAAGTCTGGAAGCACCTTCCTGCAAAGAAGTTGTTAAAAAAGATTTTCGTAAACTGAGCGGAAAAAAAGGGGCTTGTCTGGCAGCCATTACATATTGGCTGGCTACTGAAAATATATTGCCGGTAGAAGCTCTGAAAAATGCAGCGGAAAAGCATAAACATTCCGCAGCATTACTGGGGACAATAGACAAGACCATTGATCTTGTTGAAAAAGAGAGATAAGTGACAGGGCGGATTTATTATGCCGGCTAAATTAAAACAGCAGTGTTTTTTGACAAATAAATAAAGGAGATCAACTATTGAAAAAGACAGGAACAGCAGGAAACAGAGGTGATAAAGTAAGGTCCGATTGCTATGTGTCTGTCAGCCTGAAAAAAACAGGGGGATTAAAAATCGACCTGACTAGTAAGGTTGAACAGTTATTTGGTGATTCAATTCTTGCTTTATGTAAAGATATTTTTAAATATTTTAATATCAGACATGCTCTGGTGACTATTGAGGACAAGGGAGCATTACCTTTTGTTATGGCAGCAAGGATTGAAGCTGCAATAAAAAATGTTATAGACACAGATAAGGATTATATCCCTGATATTTTGTATGCTGACGATTTCAGGTGTGTGAGGGAACGCGAAAGGAGATCCCGCCTGTATATTCCGGGGAATGACCCAAAGCTGATGATAAATGCAGGAATACATGGTGCTGACGGTATTATTCTGGACCTTGAAGATGCTGTTGCGCCACCGAAAAAACATGAAGCCAGATTTCTTGTCAGGAATGCTCTTTGCCAGGTGAATTTTTATAATTCGGAACGTTATGTGAGGATAAACCAGATACCTGCCGGTCTT
>Ga0180433_10002665_pt1 | contig 27161 bp, 25 predicted proteins | sample SS_ome_8_FD_132980 | JGI IMG/M metagenome (GOLD analysis project Ga0180433, IMG submission 132980) | Hypersaline lake sediment archaeal communities from the Salton Sea, California, USA - SS_1_D_1 metaG | ecosystem: Environmental > Aquatic > Non-marine Saline and Alkaline > Hypersaline >... | reverse complement strand
CGGCGATGCCCTGCATCGCCTTCAGACCCAGCGCGACGAACTCCTCCAGCTCAAGTCCCAGCGTGCTGCAGCTGGCGATCTGCTCCCGGTTGGCGCCGGCGGCGAACCGCTTCTCGCCGAAGCGCTTCATCAGCGACTCCACCTTCAGCCCCTCCAGCTTCTTGTCGGGACGCACCAGCGCCCCGGCCACGATCAGGCCGGTCAGCGGGTCGGCGCAGAACAGCGCCTTATCCAGCAGCGACTCCGGTGGCAGGCCGTGCGCCTCGTTGTGCCGCAGTATCGCCTGCGCCATCTCCTCGGTGGCGCCCAGCTCCCGCGCGATGTCGGCACCCAGCGCGCTGTGGGCGCTCATGTCGCCCTCGGTTAGCTCGACGTCGATGTCGTGGAGCAGGCCGGTGAGCCCCCAGACGTCCTCGTCCTCGCCGAAACGCAGCGCCAGTGCCCGCATGATCGCTTCGGTGGCCAGCATGTGGTTGATCAGGTTCCTGCTCTCCACGTTGATCACGATGGAGTCGAGGACATCATCCCTGTTCATGTATATCTACACTCTCTATATCGGATCAAGCCAAGCCCCTTTCCACCACTCGTACGCATTCAAAGGACATTGAATATGCTCCGTCCATCGCTCACCTCCCAAAATGTCCGCGAGAAGCGAGGTGTACTAGGCGATCCCACGCGTTACCCCACAGGTTACCGATGCGTATCATGTGTAGTATGGTATCTATGGTCGCAGCACCCTCTGCACCGTACTCCTGCTCCAGTCGGGATACTGCCTCAACCTCTGGCCTTGCATCGGTATCCGCCCAGTGCTGGGCATAGATCAGCGCCACCATTTCCTCATCGAGGCAACCCTCAACGCTGCCCGCCAGCAATCCCTCGATCTCCTCCCTGCCGACGCCGTGTCGCAGGGCTGCGCCGGTATGCGCCCATGTGCAGTAGCGGCATCCGTAGACGGATATTACTGCCAGCATCAGCCTCTCGCGGAAGGCATGCGAGATAAGGCTGCCCCGCGATGCTTTCAGCATCCACCTCAAATTCCGCGATAAGTACACCGTATCCGACAGTACGAAGATAAAACTGCGCCACAGGCTTATATCGAGATTGGCGGGGGTCAGTGTACCACTTTCATGCACCAACGGTCTCCAGCCTTTCGCGATGCCTCTCGAATACGCTCTTCAGGTACTGCCCGGTGTACGACGCATCGACCCCGGCAATCTCCTCCGGCGTGCCGGTGGCGATGACGTGACCGCCGCGGTCGCCGGCGCCGGGCCCGAGGTCTATAATATAATCCGCATTCTTTATCATGTCCAGATGGTGCTCGATGAGCACCACCGTGTTGCCGCCGTCGACCAGCCGATGCAGCACCCGCAGCAGGGCGGCGGCATCCTCGAACGACAGGCCGGTGGTCGGCTCGTCGAGGATGTACAGCGTCCGCCCCGTGGAGCGCCTGGACAGCTCGGTGGCCAGCTTCACCCGCTGCGCCTCGCCGCCGGAGAGGGTGGTAGCCGGCTGCCCCAGACGGATGTAGCCCAGCCCCACCGCATCCAGCGTCTCCAGCTTATTTTTTATCTTGGGGAAATGGTCGAAGAAGGCCAGCGCCTCGGAGACGCTCATGTCCAGCACCTCGGCGATGTTCTTGCCCTTGAACCGGATCTCCAGCGCCTCGCGGTTGTAGCGATTGCCGTGGCATACCTCGCAGGGGACGGTGACGTCGGGCAGGAACTGCATCTCGATCTGGATGTAGCCCTCACCGCCGCAGGACTCGCAGCGGCCGCCCTTGACGTTGAACGAGAATCGCCCCGGTCGGTAGCCGCGGGCGCGGGCCTCGGGAACGGTGGCGAACAGCTCACGTATCGGGGTGAAGGTGCCGGTGTAGGTGGCAGGGTTGGAGCGCGGGGTGCGCCCGATGGGCGACTGGTCGATGTCCACCACCTTGTCGATGTGTTCCAAACCCACGATCGCATCGCAGTCGCCGGGGCGGTCCTTGGCCCGGTAGAATATCTGCGCCAGCTTCTTGTACAGTATGTCCTCTATAAGCGTGCTCTTGCCCGACCCCGACACGCCGGTGATGCACACCAGCCGGCCCAGCGGTATGCTCACGTCGATGTTCTTGAGGTTGTTCTGCCGCGCCCCCCTGATTACGAGCTCCTCGCCGGAGCCGAGGCGCCGGCTCTCAGGGAGGGGTATCTCCCTCCTACCGCTGAGGTAATCGCCGGTGCTGGAGCCCTCGTGTGCCATTATATCCTCGATGGTCCCAGCGGCCACCACCTCGCCCCCGTGCTCCCCGGCGCCGGGCCCCATGTCGATGACATAATCGGCGGCGCGCATCATCGCCTCGTCGTGCTCCACCACCAGTATGGTGTTGCCCAGTTCCTTCAGCTTCTTCAGCGTATCGATCAGGCGGTGGTCGTCGGCGGGGTGCAGGCCCACCGTCGGCTCGTCGCAGATGTATAGCACCCCCATCAGCCCGCTGCCGATCTGGGTGGCGAGCCGTATTCGCTGTGCCTCACCGCCGGAGAGGGTGCTCGCCGGGCGGTCTATGCTCAGGTAATCAAGGCCGACGTCCTTGAGGAAGCCGATACGGGTGCCGATCTCCTTGAGTATCTGGCGGGCGATCAGCAGCTCGCGCTCATTGAGCAGCGGCTTCCCGCCACCGCCGCCGCCGAGCGAATCGAGCCATGCCGTCGCCTGCTCGATGGACATGGCGCTCACCCCGGCGATGTTCTCTCCGGCGACGGTCACCGCCAGCGACTCGGGCTTCAGCCGCTGCCCCTGGCAGGCGGGGCAGGGGTGCGTGGTCATGTAGCGCTCTATCTCGGTGCGAATATAATCAGAGGTGGTCTCCTTGAAACGCCGCTCCAGGTTGGGGATCACCCCCTCGAACGAGGTTTCGTACTCGTAGGTCTTGCCCAGCTGGGTCTCGTGCCTCATGGTAACCGTGCGGTTGCCGGTGCCGTACAGCACTATATCCAGCTGCTCGGCGGTCAGTCTCTTCACCGGGGCGTCCACGGAGAAGCCGTACTTGCGGGCCACTGACCCCAGCATGCTAGTGTACCACGGGCTGATGGCGCCGGCGCGGGTCCACGGGCGTACAGCCCCCTCCGAGAGCGAGAGCTCCCGGTTGGGCATCACCAGCGAGGGGTCGATCTCCATCCTGACCCCCAGTCCGCTGCAGGCCGGGCAGGCGCCGTGGGGGCTGTTGAAGCTGAAGGTCCGCGGCTGGATCTCGCCCAGGCTGATGCCGCAGCGCACGCAGGCGAAGTGCTCCGAGAACAGCAGTTCCTCGCCGTCGATCACCTGCACCAGCACCACCCCGCCGCCCAGCTTGAGCGAGGTCTCCACCGAGTCGGCCAGGCGACCGCTCAGCCCATCGCCCTCGATGACCAGGCGGTCCACCACCGCCTCGATGGTGTGCTGTTTGTAGCGGTCCAGCTCGAACTCCTCCGACAGGTCGTGCAGCTGGCTGTCGACCCGCACCCTTACGTATCCCGCCTTCCGCAGGTCGTCGAACACGCCCAGGTGCTCCCCCTTGCGGTCCTTCACCAGCGGGGCCATCACCATGATCCTGCTCCCCTGCGGCAGCCCCAGCAGCGAATCCACTATCTGCTGCACCGTCTGCTGCGCTATCTCCTGCCCGCACCGGGGGCAGTGAGGGTGGCCCACCCGGGCGAACAGCAGGCGCAGGTAGTCGTAGATCTCGGTGACGGTGCCCACCGTGGAACGGGGGTTCCGCCCCGGCCCCTTCTGGTCGATGGAGATGGCCGGGCTCAACCCCTCGATGTAGTCCACGTCCGGCTTCTCCATGCGGCCGAGGAACTGGCGGGCGTAGGCCGACAGCGATTCGACGTAGCGGCGCTGGCCCTCGGCGTAGATGGTGTCGAAGGCCAGGGAGCTCTTCCCCGAGCCGGAGACGCCGGTGATCACCACCAGCCTGTCCCGGGGGATGGAGACATCGATGTTCTTGAGGTTGTGCTCCCGCGCCCCTTTAACCAGAATCTTGTCCAGCGGCATTGCTTCTACGCTCAAATGCACGTCGATACACGATGTGCTCGGTAACCTTTAATTGTATCACGTGCAGACTCCACGAACAAGGGTGATATATTTGACAAAGCTCAGCGGTAGGATATACTGTGGTCAGGGTGAAACCCGTGCGGCGAGGCCCCCTTCGCGGACCCGCCCGCTGACCACAGGAGGGCGCTATGAATATCGGTGCCTGTATCGTTAAGTTCCGCCTCCCCGAGAACGAATCGCTGAAGGGTAAACGCCAGGTCGCCAAGTCGCTGATCGAGCGGGTGAAGAACAGGTTCAATGTGTCTATCGCCGAGGTGGAGGACAACGACCGCTGGCGGACGCTGTCACTGGGGATAACCTGCGTCTCCACCAGCGGGCCGCACGCCAACGAGATGCTGTCCAAGGTGGTGGACTTCATCCAGAACAGCAAGTTCGATGTGGAGCTGCTGGACTACGAGATCGAGATCATCCACGCCTTCTAGCCGGGTTTCACGGCACTACGGCATACTCAAGATCGCAACCTACCGCGAAAAAATGGAAACGGCAGCCTTCCTCGACCGTCTGAGGCAGCACCAGGCCTATAAGGACCAGATTGTCCATATCGAGCATGTGCACCCGCGCATGGCCCGCTACGGCGAGCTGGACCGGGAGCTGCACCCCGACCTCCGGCAAGCGCTGGAGGGGGCGGGCTTCCCTCGTCTGTACATCCATCAGGCGCAGGCCATCAACGCCGCACTGGCAGGCAGGAACGCCTTCGTCGTGACCCCCTCCGCCAGCGGCAAGACCCTGTGCTACAACGTCCCGGTGCTCGACCGGGCGCTGCGGGAGAAGAGGAGCCGCGCCCTGTACCTGTTCCCCACCAAGGCCCTGGCGCAGGACCAGCTGCGGGGGCTGAACCGGCTCGGCTCTTCCTTCGGCATACAGGGAGCCACATTCGACGGAGATACGCCGGTGGAGGAGCGGGGCGAGGTTAAACGCTCGGCGCGGCTGGTGCTCACCAACCCCGACATGCTGCACCTCGGCATCCTGCCCAACCACGAGTCCTGGTCCGGATTCCTGCGCAACCTTCGGTACGTGGTCGTCGACGAGGCCCATGTTTACCGCGGCGTGTTCGGCTCCCACGTGGCCAACGTGCTGCGGCGGCTGCGGCGGCTGTGCGACATCTACGGCTCGGACCCGCAGTTCATCTGCTGTTCGGCCACCATCGCCAACCCGCGGGAGCACATTGAGGGGCTGGTGGGCCTGCCGTTCGACGTCATCGAGGAGGACGGCGCTCCCTACGGCGGCAAGGATTTCGTATTCTGGAACCCGCCGATCATCGATACCCTCGGCGCGGCGCGGCGCAGTGCCAACACCGAGGCCACCCTGCTCTTCACCGAGCTGGTGAAGCAGGAATGGCGCACCATCGCCTTCGCCCGGGCGCGCAAGCTCATCGAGCTGATATACATCTACTCCCGCGACCTGCTGGAGAAGGAGCACGCCCCCCAGGCGCAGCGCATCAGCTCGTACCGCGCCGGATACCTGCCCCGGGAGCGGCGCGAGATCGAGCGCCGGCTGTTCGACGGCGAGCTGCTGGGCATCGTGTCCACCAGCGCCATGGAGCTGGGGGTGGACATCGGCGACCTGGACGCCACGGTGCTCACCGGCTACCCCGGCAGCATCGCCAGCGCGTGGCAGCAGGCGGGGCGCAGCGGCCGCAGGGGAGAGAGGTCACTGAGCTTCCTCGTGGCCCTCGACAACCCGCTGGACCAGTACCTGATGCGCCACCCCGATGCCTTCTTCGATAAGGCGTTCGAGAACGCCCTCACCAACAAGGACAACCCCTACATCCTCAAGCAGCACCTGCTGTGCGCCGCCTGGGAGCGCCCGCTGGACCGGGCCGACGGCGAGCTGTTCAGCGGCAGGTTCGAGCAGGCCAGGGACGAGCTTGCCGCCGAGGGCTCGCTCAAGTGCCGCAAGGGCAGGTGGTACCTCTCGCCCAGCGTACCCTACCCCGCGGAGGGGGTGAACATACGCTCGGCCACTTCCGAGCGCTACGCCGTTATCGACACCTCGCGGGGGAACATGGAGATCGACTCGGCGGACGCATCGGTGGCCTTCCTCCAGGTGCACCCCGGGGCGGTTTACCTGCACCAGGGAGAATCGCACCTCGTCGACGAGCTGGATATCCCGTCGCGCACGGCATACGTCAGGCCGGTGGATGTCGATTTCTACACCCAGCCCAAGGACCTGACCGACATATCGATAACGAAGGTTTCAGGCGAGAAGGAAGCCGGTGGGGTGAAGGTGTACCTCGGTGAAGTGGACGTCACCATGACGGTGGTCAGCTACCGCAAGCGCCGGCAGTACACCGAGGAGATCATCGCCGAGGAGCCGCTGGACCTGCCGCCGCAGAGCTTCGCCACCGTGGCCCTGTGGTTCGACATACCCCAGTCGGCCATCAGGCGCATCGAGGAGCAGGCGTACGACTTCGCCGGCGGGCTGCACGCCGCCGAGCACGCCGCCATCGCCATGCTGCCGCTGTACGCTCTGTGCGACAGGAACGATATCGGCGGGCTGTCCACACCGGCGCACCCCGACACCGGCAGGCCTCAGGTGTTCATCTACGATGCCTACCCCGGCGGCATCGGCATCTCGGAGAAGGGATACGAGCTCATCGACGAGCTGTGGGGCGCGACCCTGAAGGCGGTCGCCGAGTGCCCCTGCAGCGCCGGCTGCCCCTCCTGCATCCAGTCACCCAAGTGCGGCAACAACAACGAGCCGCTGGACAAGCGCGCGGCGCAGGTGATACTGGAAGCGCTTGTAGCCCATGATTGTTAGACAATCAGTTCGTAAACAATACAGCAAGTTCTCGGGGAGCACTGATGAATCCCGTATCCCTCTTTGATTGACATACCCACCTATAACGCGATATAAAATGCTATAAGAAGGTTATCTTTAGACAGGGAGGGTGTTTATGGGTGATGTTTTCGATGAGGCGCAGGGACTGATACAGTGCAAGTCCTGCCCCTGGTACAAGAATTGCGTGCTGCCCATACGGGTAACAGAGGAGGATTTGAGGAGGCAGATGGAATCTTCCATGCCCGGCGGCTCAGTGCCGGGGGCCGCGTACGGGATGTCCCAACTCCTGTCCAGCATGGCAACGGCGGCTCAGAATTCCCTGCTTGAGGGTTGCCCTGTATTCATCGATAGGCTGCGCTCGGACCCCAATCTCGCGCAGAGGATAAAGCAGATGATGCAGGATTGGTCGCAAGAGGGTCAGGAGTAGCATCGCATGAAACCGATCGGCCCCTTGATGAGAGAGCACAGGCTCATCGAGCGGATGGTGCGGTTGATGGAGCGGGACCTGGGTGGCATCAGTGGCGGGAAAGAGGCGAACCCGCTCGTTATCGGTTCAGCCGTCGGCTTTTCAAGACCTATGCCGACAGGACACACCACGGCAAGGAAGAGGACATCCTCTTCCGGGAACTCTCCGGGAAGCGGTTTGCGCCCAGCGCTCCCATGTATTGATATTACCTTGTTTGCCAGAGCAAGGGGCTAATGCCTCCGCCCGACGAGGACTCGACCCGATATCGCCTTTACCGCCGAAACGGAGTCCCGCTAACCATGCTTCCTAGCTGAGTCCCGCCTCGCTGATGATCTCCGGCACAAGCTCGTCCCATCCCAGCGGCATGATGTGTACCCCCTGGCAGAGCGGCTGAACCTGTTTAATGATGCGGACGGTGATCTCCACAGCCTTCTTCTTGCGGTCTTCCTTCTTGGTGTCTTCCATCTCCTTGATGATGCTGTCCGGCACGCTGATGCCGGCTACGTTCGCATTCATGAATTTGGCCATGGCGGCACCCTTGAGCACCACGATCCCGGCGATGACCGGCACTTTGAAGCCCTGCACCTGCTTCATGAAGCTCTCGAATTTCTCCGGCTCGTAGATGGCCTGGGTCTGGAAGAACATGGCCCCCGCGTCAATCTTCTTCTTCATCTTGATAATCTGCGGCTCCAGCGGTTCGGCGGCCGGTGTGACCACCGCACCCAGGAAGAAGTCCGGATTGCTATCGAGGTCATGGCCCGCCATATCGCGGCCCTGGTTCAGCGTGCTGGCCCCCTTGAGCAACTGCACGGAATCGAGGTCATAGACGGGCTTGGCTTCGGTATGATCGCCGAGGACGGGATGGTCGCCGGTGAGGCACAGCACATTCTCTATGCCCAAAGTCCAGGCACTCAGCAGGTCTGACTGCAGTGCCAGCCGGTTGCGGTCGCGGCAGGTAAGCTGGAAGACCGGCTCCAGCCCTCGCTCGATCAGTCGGCTGGACACCGCCAGCGAGCCGATGCGCAGGACTGCGCTCTGCAGATCGGTTACATTTATGGCGGTTACATGATCCCGCAACAGGTCGGCATCATGCAGGCATTGATCCAGCTTCACCCCCTTGGGCGGGCCGATCTCCCCGGTGACCACGAATTTCCCGCTTTTCAGCGCCTCTTTTAATCTGCTCATAGTATCCTTCTAACTCCTCGTTCAGATTTGATGCCGGACTAACCGCGGCTGGAGATCTTACTCTCTCCGCCGAGAGATTTGAAGGTCGCTTCCCAATCGCCGATGGTGAGGGAGCGCGGCCGGCTCCAGCGCGAATTGTTCTTGGGCTCGCGGTATATATCCATCTCCTGCAGGCGGCCGAGCGCCTTGAGCCGATCGTATATCAGCTGCCAGCCGCAATCGCGATCACGATCCACCTCGCACTTGCCGTCCTTCGCCCCGCCGCAGGGGCCATTGAGCAGGCTCTTGGCGCAGAGCGTGACCGGGCACAGGCCCCCGGTGTACTCCACCACGCATTCGCCGCACAGGGAGCAATACTCGGTGATGAAGTTGTCGGTCACGGTCTCGCCGCCGAAGATGGTATCGCAGCCGGGGTGGACCATACCGCCGTCGGTGGCATCCATCACGGTGTGAAACCCCTGCCCGCAGGCTAGAACCAGGAATGAGTCCGCTGCCTTGACCTGCTCGCCGTACTCCTCCTCCAGCACCTTCTTAGTGTTTGAGAGCTTGCACAGAGATATCCCTTTAGGCTGGGGTACGCACCACCCGATTACGTTCACCCCTTTATGCTTCAACCGGTTCGCCATCTCCTCAGTCTCGGGGATACCCCCCGAGTGACATTTGGCGGCGCAGTTGTCGCAGCCGACGATGAACACCTTCTCTCCGGGCTTGAAATAACCCGCTATCTCGTCGATAGATTTTTGGATCGTCGCATGCATATGGTTCTCCCTTTCTGTGTGTGTTTATCGCTATCTGTGGACCGGACGTGACATGATACAATGATTCGTATGACATGGTTCGAGCAACTGGCGGCGGCGCTTCGACCGATTATATTATACCCCCCCAGGGTATAATATAGCAATACCCGACCGAACGGGCGGTGGCCTGGAAGGTTGCCCTGCTTCGATGTGAGGCGAAGCACGCAGGTAAATCACCGCTCCAGGCCAGTTATCGTGCAGCCATCAGCAATAAGCCTGGGAGTACACCGTCACGCCGGTCGCTCGTGATGGCCTCTTGCAGGGTGCGCCGCGCAAAAGTGAAGGGCCGGGGTGCGTCCCCAGCCCTTTCTTATCTTATCAACCCGGCGATTGCCGGTCACGGTGACCATGTGGGGTAGTAGTCGGTATAGTGCAGGTTGTCGGTGAGCCTGGTTTCTGCGGTGCCGTCAGGCTTGATGGTGAATATCTCGGCATCGCCATCGCGATAAGTGGTGAAGGCGATGGTGGTTCCGTCGGGGGACCATGCCGGCTGTGAATCCTTCTGGGCGGAGAGCAGCTTCTGCCCGCTGCCGTCGGCGTTCATCACCCACAGCTCCCACTTGCCGCCGCGGTTGGCCGAGAAGGCGATCCTGGAGCCGTCCGGTGACCATGTCGGCTCGGCCTCATCTATGGTGTTGGTGGTGAGCCGCTGTTCATTCGATCCGTCGGAGTTCATGGTGTATATCTCCCAGTTGCCGTCGCGGTTGGACAGGAACACTATCCCGGAGCTGTCCGGCGACCACTGGGGATATTCCTCGCCGGTATTGGTGAGAATCTGCGGGTTGGAGCCATCGGCGTTCATCACCACTATCCCCCGCTTGCCGTCGCGAAGGGAGGAGCAGGCGATCCTGGTGCCGTCCGGGGACCACACCGGCTGCTTGTCCTTCTCAGATGAGATCCGCTTCAGGTTCAGGCCGTCGTGGTCAACCACCATCATGCCGTTGGTGACGTCGCGATAGGTGGTGAACAGTATCTTCCTGCCGTCCGGCGACCAGATGGGATAGTCTTCCTCCCCGGTGACCTCGACGATCTTGGTCTGCTGGGTGCCGTCGGGGTTCATGGTGTATATGCCGTAGGCGTTTATGCGGTAGGAAATGAATGCTATTTTGGAACCGCCCGGCGACCACATGGGGGCCCAGTCGCGGTACTGCTTGTTATCGTTGGTGATGTTCTTCGGGTTGGTGCCGTCGTCGTTCATGGTGTAGATTTCCCAGTTGCCCAGCTCCATCCAGCGGTCGGAGAGGAACATTATCTTGCCCTGCGTCGGCGCCGCCGTCTGTGTGGGGGCTACCGTCGGTGTCGCTGTCGGCTGAGCGCCGCCGTCCCCACCGCACGCCGCCGGCGCCAGCACCAGCGCGGAGATGATGATAGCCGCTGCCGTCATCTGCCAGTTTCTGCGCATGACCCACCTCCTGTTATGTCTGTGCAAGCGCATTATATACCCTTTTCGCTGTCTGTCAAGTTGCACGCTTGATTTTCGCTCTCTTGTGGCATATAATCCCGTAATCTGAGATCGGCGCGGATGAGGGAATAATCCTTTCTATAGAATGGAGCAGTAGATGGTTAACGATTCGTTTACAGGCACGTGGAAGCTGGTATCGTACGAAGTAAGGAGCGCGGACGGGAAGGTTATATACCCCTGGGGGGAGGGGCCGGAGGGTCGTTTGATGTACACGGATGATGGGCACGTGTCGGTAGCGATGATGGCGCCGGACCGCCCCCGGTTCGAGGCGCGGGAGCTCAAACAGGGTACGGCGGAGGAGAAGGTCGCCGCCGTCGACAAATACATATCCTACGCCGGCAGGTACGAGGTGCAGGGAGGTAAGGTGGTGCATCATGTGGATGTGTGCCTGTTCCCCAACTGGGTAGGCAAGGACCAGAAGCGGAACTTCAGGTTCGAGGGCAACCGGCTGTACCTGAGCACTGATCCCGACCCGCGCGACGAGAAGCAGAAAACGGGGTATCTAATCTGGGAGCGTGTCTGATTGAAGACGAAAGAGCCTGCTGTTGAGGCAGGCTCTCTTCATGGGCCTTTTAACTAACTATAACGACACGGCGGCCAAAAGGTTAGGGCAGTACCTCCGGCTGCGATGTATTTATGATGGCGTCGGGTGTCGCGGTGGCGTTGATGCTGGCGCTCGCGGTGGGTGTTGTCGTCGGCGTTGGCGTGGGCAGGGCCGGCTGGCGGGCGCCGCGCTGCGTCTCTATGGTGTTGAATACCGACTTGTAGCTGGTCCACATCGTCGCCCGGGCAACGGCTATATCGTCTTTGGAATCGATGGGCGCCTTGGCCTCGGCGCTGATGGTGAGGTCGGTGTCCTTGAAATAGTTGCGCCTCAGGTTTTGCTCCAGCTGCTCCAGTTCGCCGTCGCCGTCCTGCTGTTGCTCTTTCTGCGCGATGGACACCGCCAACTGCTCCACGCCCTGCAGGTGTTCCTGGAGGTCCGAGGTGAGGGTCTCGATGCTGGTGGAGTCGATGTCGGATGCCATGCGCTCCATCTCCGTGATGCGGCGGCTGGCGAGGTCGGCGTGCAGGTTAGCCTTCCCCGTATCGGAGAAGGTGAAGGCCAGCTGTATGTCCTCGAAGGCGAGCTTCACCGGGTACAGGATGTCCCCGGGACTGCTGCCGGAGGAGGCGGCGAAGACGCAGCCACCGCAGAAGATGACGGTCAGCACTGCCACTATGCCCATGCTGGCCCACTGCGGCATCCAGTCGAAGAAGGACACGTGGTTGGCCCTGATCCGGCGCTGCCGGGCCTCCATCTGCGACTGCACCATGTCGGTGACCCGCGCCTTGAGCTGGGGAGGCGGCTGTATGGCTTGCGTGGCCTCGCGTGCGGATATGGCCGCGCGCAGCAGGGGCTCGAGGCGCTCCGCATGCTGCGGGTAGCGCTGCAGGCACTGCTCCAGGCTCTCCCCCTCGAGCAGCGCATCGATGCACTCGCTGAGTATCCGCTTGAACCCTCTGTTCATCATTTCCCTGTATCTTCCTGAAATACTATCCGCCGCAGTTTAACCACGGCATCGTGCTGCAGCGCCTTGATGGCGCCCTGCCTCTTGCCCATCACGACGGCGGTCTCGGCGATCGAGAGCTCGCTGCCGAAGCGCAGGTATATGACCTCCCGCTGCGCCTCCGAGAGCTGGTCGCACGCTGCCGCCAGTTGCGCCACCGTCATCCGCTGCTCGGTTATCGATGCCGGATCATCGGGCGCTACGGTTATCGCCTCGTCCAGCGGCACTTCTCCTTCCTTGCTCACCCTCCTGAAGTGATCGACAACCTGGTTATGGGCGATCCTGAACAGCCAGGAGGCGAACGGCAGCCCCTTCCAGCGGTAGGAACCGATGGCCTCGGTGGCCTTAAGGAACGCTTGCTGGGTCAGGTCCTCGGCGTCGGCCCGGTTTCTGACCTTCAGCGCCACGTACCGGTATATCCTGTCGAAGTGCGCCTCACACAGCAGGGCGAAAGCCTCCGTATCTCCCTGCTGTGCCCGACGTACCAGCTCCTCTTCACTATGCACCGGATAACCTCAAAATCACGTTCGGATGATACCCGGTGCTAATTATATCCTATTTATGGATATAACGAAAAAGGCGGCTGAAGGATAGGGGTCTGACGGGGCTGCCACCGGTCGGCGTGACGGTTCCGGGGATAGCTACTGACGCTCGGTTCGGCGCTAGGGCCGGCCTGTTTCGGGCGGCACGGTGAGCCGGGCCACCTGCGGCGATTCGAGAAATTCCCACCTGCCGCGCACGCCGCAGTCGAGGGCGGCGACGTCGATGTGCAGCATGGCGATGCCGCAGTCGAGTCGCTTGGAGAAGGTAAATTCGCGCCCGGGGCTATCCACCGATACGGTAATGCTGTTCGGCTCCAGGTGGAAGCGCCACGGCTGTCGGTTGTATGCAGAAGGGGCCAGCCTGGCGGACTCCAGCCCCGCCCGCATCCACCGGGGCCATGCGCTTTCTTCCATGCCGAAGGTCAGCCCTGGCAGGGGTTTGCGCCTGTGAGCGCGGACCACAGCCGGCAGCAGTTTCTCTCCGAACGTGAAACTGTCAGGGGCATAGCCGATGGGAGTGACCGCTATTATTTTTTCGTTTCGAGCCAATCCGACAGCCGCTGAAGCGGCCTTGCGGCGAAACGAGCCGGCCACCCAGCAGGTGGCCAGCCCCATGGTCGTGGCCTCCAATACGATACCTTCGCCCGTATAACCGACCTTCTCCTGTACGTGTGGGTCATCGATATCGCCGATGAAGGCGATGAAGGCGCCGGCACCTTTGATGATGCCGTAGCTGCCTCTAATGCCGCCGAGGACCGCATCGGCGGATTCGGTCACCAGCTCGGCATGCGCCCCGGCAAAGGGTACGAATCCGCGGCAGATGTCCCTGATGCGGGCAATCGTGTCGGGGGCAAGCTGCGTCAGGCCGTACTGGCGGCGGGCCCTCCTGATCGGGATGGCGGCGTTCCATTCTGCGGCCGGTATATCCATAGTCGCCTGTCTATTTTGACTGTGGTTGCTTTCGGACGATGGCCGCCGCCGGGCATATGTCGGCGCACAGGCCGCAGCCGTCGCAGTCGGTGTCGACCAGACGGTCGCCTCCGAAGGGCACGACCACCGTCCGGTCGCCGCGGAAGGCGTAGTTCAGTGCCCCTATGCCCCGCTGCTCCAGGCAGGCCCATATGCACTTCCCGCACACGATGCACTTACTGGGGTTGAGCAATATATTAGGGTGGCTGTCGTCGATCGGCAGATCGCGATACTTGGCGCGGAAACGCTTGGGCTTGAGCTTGACCTTGAGGAATGCCGCATTGCGTTGCAGATCGCAGTTGCCGTTGGCCGGGCAGTTGGCGCAGTCGGTTGGATGCGATGCCAGGATCAATTCCAGTGCCGTGCGCTGCAGGCGGCGGACATGGTCGGTATCGGTGTGCACCACCATGCCATCTGCCACCTCTTCGGTGCAGGATGTAACCGGTCTGCTGCGCCCCTCGATCTCCACGAAACACATGCGGCAGCCGGTATGAGGCTTGGCATCGCGTATGGCGCACAGGTTGGGGATGTGTATGCCGGCATCCAGCGCGGCGAACAGCACCTTCTGCCCCCGCTTCGCCTCGACGGGCTGTCCGTCAATGGTCAGATGCACAGTATTTTCACTCATCGTCCTTCTTAATATCCGCAGGCCTCGGCTCCGCTGGCGGCAGTTCGCTGAGCGGGGAGATCCTGTCTATGGCGTGATACTGAGGCGGGCATGCGGTGACGCAGGTGCCGCACTTCACGCATTTGTCCTGATCGATGACCTTGATTCCCTTCCTGCCGCTGAAGATGGCATCGGTGGGGCAGGTGCCGACGCAGGCATCGCAGGAACGCTCGCATCTCTGGGGGACGATGTAGAATGCGGTCAGCGCCTCGCAGACCCTGGCCGGGCAGCGTTTCTCCTCGATATGGGCGGCATACTCGTCCTTGAAATATCGCAGGGTGGTCAGCACCGGGTTCGGCGCGGTCTTGCCCAGGCCGCACAGCGCCCCCTCCCTGATATCGGCTGCCACCCCCTCGAGGAGCGGCAGGTGCTCCGGCTTGCCCTTGCCCACAGTGATGTCTTCGAGGACGTCCAGCATCTGCGCCGTGCCAAGGCGGCAGAAGGTGCACTTGCCGCACGATTCGTGGCGGGTGAAGTCGAGGAAATAGCGAGCGGTGTCCACCATGCAATTATCCTCGTCGAGGATCACCATGCCCCCGGAACCCATCATTGCTCCGGCGCCGGTGAGGGAATCGAAGTCGATGGGCAGGTCCAGCAGGCTCTCCGGTATGCAGCCCCCGGATGGGCCCCCGATCTGCACCGCTTTGAATCTGCGGCCGTTGGGGATGCCGCCGCCGACGTCGAAGATGACCTGCCGCAGTGTGGTGCCCATGGGGACCTCGGTTAGGCCGGTGTTCAGCACCTTTCCCGCCAGGGCGAAGACGGCGGTGCCTTTGGATGTGTCGGTGCCTATATCGGCGAACCAGTCCGCCCCGTTGGCCAGTATCGGCGACAGGTATGCCAGCGTCTTGACGTTGTCGATCAGGGTCGGCTGTCCCCACAGTCCTTCGGTGGCGGGGAAGGGGGGGCGGTGATGGGGCCATCCCCGTTTGCCCTCGAGAGATGCGATCATCGCCGTTTCCTCGCCGCAGACGAACGCGCCCGAGCCGCGCACCACCTCGATGTCGAAGCTGAAGCCGCTGTTCAATATGTTATCGCCGAGCAGGCCGAGCTCCCTGGCCTGTTGGATCGCCGTCATGATCCGTTCGACGGCCAGGGGATACTCGATGCGCACGTAGATGTAGCCGTTGTGGGCGCCCACGGCGTAGGCGGCGATGATCATGCCTTCGATAACGGAGTGCGGGTCGCTCTCGATGATAGCGCGGTCCATGAAGGCGCCGGGGTCTCCCTCGTCGGCGTTGCATATCACATACTTGGTGGAGTTTCCGGCGGAGCGGCATATGTTGAACTTCTCGCCGGTGGGGAAGCCGGCGCCGCCGCGCCCCCTGAGGCATGAGCGGTCGATTTCAGAGATGATCTCACCGGGATCAAGCTGAAGCGCCTTGGCCAGCGCGGCGTAACCGTCGTTAGCTATGTACTGATTGATTTCCGCGGGATCTATGTGGCCGCAGCGGCGCAGGATGATGCGTTTCTCGTACTGGAATCTGGGCTGGTCGAATATCGATGGTATCAGGTCGTTCTCCTCGAGGGCGCCGAGGGCGAATTCGAAGCATGGGTCATCTCCCAGGATGTAATCGGAGATGAGCCTTGAGGCCACCCCCGGTGTGACATAGCCGTAGCAGATGGGGGGATTGCCCGGCTTGGAGACGACCACATACGGGTCGGCGTAGCAGTAGCCCATGCACCCCACCTGGCTCAGCTCGGCATCGACGTGTTTGTCCGCAAGCTCCTGCCGGAGGGCGTCCAGGGTTTCCATCGCGCCGGCCGCCCGGCCGCAGGTAGCGGTGCCGATAGTGATACGGGGTTTTGGGTTGTTCACCCATGACTCCCAATCGGACACCGCTCGCTGCCGAAGATGTTCGAAGGTCGCCTGTGGAGATTTATTCGGGTTCTTCTTTGCCATTTCCCTTTCTTCTCTCGAGGTCAAAGGCGAGGAGGACCCCCTTGACCCGGGTCGGCGATACGTTACCCTCCACCCGCTCATCCACCACCGTCACCGGGGCCATGGCGCAGCAGCCGACGCAGGCCACCCGTTCCAGGCTGAACTCCCGGTCAGCGCTGGTCTCACCCTCTTTGATATCCAGCTCCCGCTCCCACGATTCTAGGATGATCTTTCCGCCCTTGATCTGGCATGCCGTCCCCAGGCACACCTTTATCTGATGCCTGCCCGGGGGGATAAAGCGGAACTGGTTATAGAAAGTGGCTACGGAATACACCTCGCTGGCCGGAATCCGCAGGTAACCGGCTATCTCCTGCATCGCCTCCCGCGGCAGATAACCGAGCTTGACCTGCGTTTCCTGCAAGATGCGGATGAGCTTACCTCGTTTCCTAGGGTGTGACTCAAGGATGCGATGTGTCTGCCGTTTTATCTCTGCCTCTTCTGACATGGGATGTATTCTAAAAAAGACGCTCGAAGATTTTTGAACCTGTGGATTATTATAACATTACGTCAATCTTGATGTTAAGGCTTATAAGCACTTTACACCGATATATGTTTCTGCTAGAATACTTCATGGCTTTTCGGTGGTTTGAGCGAGGTGGCCCCACCCGTTCCCATCCCGAACACGGCAGTGAAACGCCTCAGCGCAGACGATACTTGTCGCGCACGCGGCTGCGGAAAATATGCCACTGCCGAAAAGCCTTTTCACTTGACACTTAAACGGCGGGTGGCTAGAATACTGACGACATCGCACGGTAGGAAAGGGGGGATTGTGTGGCTGAGGTAAGGCTTGAGGAAAGCGAGAGCTTCGATAACCTTCTCAGGCGGTTCAATCGCAAGGTGCAGCAGGCCGGTATACTCTCCGAATTTCGGCGAAGGGAGTATTTCGAGAAGCCGTGCACCACGCGCAAGAAGAAAGAAGCGGCAAAAAGGCGCAAGAGCGTCCGCAATAGCTGAGGACCCTGTACCAGGTGGCGATGATGCTGAAGGAGAGGATATCGGCAGATCTGAGGCAGGCGCAGAAGAGCGGCGATAAGGCGCGTATGACAGTACTGAGGCTGGTGGTGGCCGGGATCAAGAATGCCGAGATCGATAAGCGCGCCGTACTGGACGACGCCGGCGTAATCGAGGTGCTCACCCGGGAGGCGAAGCAGCATCGCGAGAGCATCACTGAGTTCGCCAAGGGCAAGCGGCAGGACCTGGTAGACAGGAACGAGGAAGAGCTCGCCATACTGATGGAATATCTGCCACAGCAGATGAGCCGTGAAGAGATACGGTCGCTGGCGAGGCAGGTGATAGAACAGGTCGGCGCCAGGGGGCCGGCCGAAAAAGGGAAGGTGATGGGCCAGTTGATGCCTCAGGTGAAGGGCAAGGCGGACGGTCAAGTGGTGAACGAGGCGGTTACCGAATTGCTGGCTGGGATGTAGCACCGTTAGATCGATAACCGGGTCGGCCCGACCGTCCATGATAGTCGGGCCTTCGTGTTTTAGACAGCACCGTGTTCGGTGCGGTGCGCATCGTCCGGCACTAAGTGGAACGGTAAGGGCGGGTGTCCTTGTGGATACCATCATGGTGGATTATAATATGGTCATTCAGACCCCGTTTAAGGAGAATTTATGAGAGTCATCTTAATACGTGATGTGGACCGGCTCGGCACAGCGGGGGAGGTCAAAGATGTGGCCGATGGATACGGGCGCAATTACCTTCTGCCGAAGGGGTTGGCCGAGTTAGCCTCAGCGGACGGGCTGAAGCGTGCCGATGAGTACCGCCAGGCAGAGGAGCGGCGGCACGAGGCGCTCAATGCTGAGATGCAGGGGCTGGCCGGCATTCTGGATGGTCTCGAGGTCAGCATTAAGGCCAAGGCGGGCGATAAGGGACGCCTGTACGGCTCGGTCACCAGCGCGGACATCGCCGAAGAAACGCAGCGCCTCACCGGACACGATATCGATAAACGCAAGGTCGAGCTGCCCGAGCCGATTCACCAGCTGGGCGAGTACGAGGTCACGGTGAAGCTGTCCAGGGATTTGACCCCGGCGTTAAAGGTCATCGTGATCGCTGAGGGCATGGAGGGCCGGGTAGCGGAGCAGGATGACGAGCCTGTTGCCAAGGACCAGAAGAAGGCCAAGAAAAGGGATATGGAATCTGAGCCAGATTTAGATACGGCAGAGGCTGCTGTCGCGGAGTCTGTAGAGGCTGCTGACGGTGACAATGCGGATGCCCCTGTGGAATCATCCGCACCGCAGACGGACGAAGTTGCCGGGGATACACCAAGAGATTCATCATAGCAGAGTGACGGGCTATGTCCACCGATAGGTTGCCGCCCCACGATATCGAGGCCGAGGAAGCGGTGCTGGGCGCCCTGCTAATAGACGGTGGCGCCATATTCAGGATCGCCACATTCCTCAAGCCGGAGGACTTCTACCGCGAGAAGAACCAGTGGGTTTATGCCGCCTGCTGTCGGTTGTATGATAGGAACGAGGCCATAGACCAAGTTACGGTGGCGCATGATTTGAGCCAACAGGAGCGCCTTGAGGCGATAGGAGGTGCCGCCTATCTCAGCCATGTGGTATCCAATGTGGCCACCTCGGTGCATGTTGAGCACTACGCCCAGATAGTGCACCGCATGTCAGTTATGCGCCGTTTGATTAGCGCGGCGGTTCAGATCGAGGCCATCGGCTACGAGGGCGGTCCGGACGTAGAAGATGCCCTCAGCAGGGCGGAGAACGTGCTGCTGAAGCTGCGCAGGGGGCAGCGGCCGTGGGACTTCGTGCCCATACGTGAACTCCTCCACCGTTACTTCGAGGATGCCGAGGAGAGCAGCCCCTTCGAGGGTGAAGTAGTGTACACCGGTTTCAGGGCGCTGGACGACCTGCTGGGCGGTTTGAGGCGCTCCGACATGATCGTACTCGCCGCCAGGCCCAGTCTGGGCAAGACCAGCCTCGCCCTGAGCATCGCCAGGAATGCCGCGGTCAACCAGAAGGCTCGCGTGGCCATATTCAGCGTGGAGATGTCGCGGGACCAGCTGGTGCAGCGGCTGCTCTCCAGCGAGGCGGGTGTGGACTCTCACCGTTTGCGTCAGGGGAAGGGATCGGATGCGGAGAGCGAGCGGCTGATGGAGGCTACGGGCATACTGTCGGAAGCGCCGATATTCATCGACGATTCACCCGCATTGAGGGTCACGGAGATGAAATCGAAGGCGAGGCAGCTCGATTTCGAGCGCGGCATCGACCTGATAATAGTCGATTACCTGCAGCTTCTGCGGGGGGACGGCAGGGAGAATAGGGTGCAGGAGATCACCGAGATATCTCGATCGCTTAAAGAGCTGGCCCGTGAGCTCAACGTGCCCCTGATCGCCGTCTCTCAGCTCTCCAGAGCTATAGAGTGGCGTTCTTCCCACAAGCCCCAGCTTTCCGACCTCAGGGAGAGCGGATCCATCGAGCAGGACGCCGATGTGGTCATCTTCATCTCGCGGGAGGACAAGTATGTCAAGGAGGATGAATGGGATAAGGAGCACCCCGGGGAGAAGTACCCCCGTGGGGTGGCCGATATCATCATCGCCAAGCACCGCAACGGTCCCATCGGCGAGGGGAAGCTGCGCTTCATCGAGAAAACGGTGAAATTCGCCGATTATGAGGTGGAGCGGACGGCATGAGAGCCTTCGCTGGTTTTCCCGAGGACGCTCGCTTTGGGGGAATACCCAGGGTATTCTTCAGCCAGCTTCTTCCCCAGATAGATGACCTGGCTGAATTGAAAGTAACGATACACCTCCTGTACATTCTCTATGAGAGGAAGGGGTATCCCCGCTACATTACCGGTCGTGATCTGGTCGCCGACAGGGCGCTGATGCGGGGTGTCGGCGGTGAAAGCGCCCTGCGCAGCGGTCTGGACCGGGCTGTGCGCCGGGGGGTGATACTGCGCCTGGCAATGGAGAGCGAGGGCAGGCCGGTGGAGCTCTATTTACTGAACACGCAGAGCGATAGGGAGGCGCGGTCCAAGATCGAGAGCGGCGAGATAGATATCGGCCTGTTGCCCGGCGGCGAACCTTTCAATATGAACGGGGAGCGACCCAATATCTTCGCCCTGTACGAGGAAAATATCGGGATGCTGAGCCCCATGATCGCCGAGGAGCTCAAGGATGCCGAGAAGCGGTATCCGCAAAGCTGGATCGAGGACGCTTTCAAAGAAGCGGTGAGCCTGAACAAGCGCAACTGGAGGTATATCGAAGCCATATTGAAACGCTGGGAAAGTGAAGGAAAGGGCCATGGAGAGCCTGGGCGAGGTTCTAAAACGGATAGGGACAAGTACATCAAAGGCAAATACGGACACGTCGTTAAGCGCTGAGGAGGTCGAGGCTGCCTCCGAGGGTGAGGGGTGCCCTATCTGCAAGGGGGCGGGGTTCGTTCACCCCACGCTCTCTTCAGGTGCCCCTGATTTCACCAGGTTAGTCCCCTGCCAGTGTTCCGGGAGAGAGACCGAGGAAAGTCGCATGTTGCGCCTCAGGCGTGGCAGCGGTGACTTGAATTCGAAGTTGTTGCGTAACATGACCTTCGATAGTTTTGACTGTAAAAGGGTCAATCTGCCAACCGAAGAGCGGGAGAATCTGGAGCGGGTCTTCAGGACGGCCCGGAAGTTCGCCAAGGAGCCGGATGGCTGGCTGGTACTGATGGGTTCCAACGGTTGCGGGAAGACACATCTGGCTGCCGCCATCGGCAACTACCGGCTGCGGAAGGGCGAACCGGTGCTTTTCGTTTTCGTTCCCGACTTTCTGGATCATCTGCGCTCCAGCTTCATGCCGGAAAGCAGGACAACGTATGACGAGCTCTTCGAGAGGGTCAGAATGGCGCCGCTTCTCATACTGGATGATTTCGGCGAGCAGGCGAGCACCCCGTGGGCTCACGAGAAGATATACCAGGTGATCAATTATCGCTATAATGAGCGTATCCCTACGGTAATAACTACATGTCTGTCATTGGATGATATGGAACCCCGGATAGGCTCACGCCTCGCTGACACCGGCCTTTGCACCCCGTGCAATATCATGGCCCCGGATTACCGATCCGGGCCGGGGAAAAAGGGAAGGTAGTGGTCATGGTTAATTCGCCTGTTTTGGTGTTGAACCAGAACTACGAGCCGCTCAATGTGGCCAGGGTGCGGCGGGCGGTGGTTATGGTAATGCAGGGCAAGGCGGAGATGCTGGAGAACGGCACCGGGGTGATCCATACCGGCAGCGGGGAAGTGCCTCAGCCTTCGGTGATACGTCTGGTATACCTGATCAGGCGCCCCCGTCAGCAGAAGAAGCTGAGTCGCCACGAGGTGTTCCACCGCGACAAATACACCTGCCAGTATTGCGGCCTGGAGACCAAGCATCTAACACTGGATCATGTATTGCCGCGCCACCGTGGCGGCAGGCATGTATGGGAGAACGTGGTGAGCGCCTGCAGCCGGTGCAACAGCCGTAAGGCGGGCCATACCCCCGAAGAGGCCGGGATGAGGCTAATCCACGAGCCGTTTGCCCCCTATGTGAGCGGCTACTACGTCCCGTACGAGTATATCCAGAAGCACAACGGGTGGCAGAAATTCCTTCCCCTGCAGCAGACAGGCGTGGGGGATTAACCCCCCCTCTTCCTGTTCGGCCGTTTCCCCTGCCGTCTGATGTCGCTGACGGGGAGCTCCGCAGTGGCCTCGCTCTCGAACTTCACCAGCACCGTCTGTTTCAACGGGTTCCCGCCTATCACAGTGGCAGTGCCGTTAGGGGTATTCACCTGCTGGCCGGCAGGGGGCAGATTCTCCTTGAGGTTGTGGTACTGGGCGCTTTCATACCCCAGGCAGCAGAGCAGCCTGCCGCAGATGCCGGATATCTTTACCGGGTTCAACGGCAGGTCCTGCTCCTTGGCCATCCTTATCGAGACCGGGGTGAACTCGGAAAGGTGGGTGGTGCAGCAGAGGGGAAGGCCGCACCTCCCGTATCCGCCAACTATCTTCGCCTCATCGCGGGGCCCCACCTGACGCAGCTCGATGCGGCTCTTGGCGGTGGAGGTGAGCTCCTTGAGGAGGTCGCGGAAATCGATCCGCCCCTCGGCGCTGAAGCATATGGTGACCCGGCTGTAGTCCAGGTTATAGCTCGCTGAGATGAATTTCATCGGCAATCCGAGCTTGGCGCTTACCTCGCGGCACCGTTCCAGGATTTTCTGCTCCTTGGGGGCGGCATCGCTGCTTTTGCTCAGGTCTTCCTCCCCGGCCTTGCGCATCACCGGCTTCAACGGCTCCGTTATCTCGTTGTCAGCCACCTGTTTGGGAGCGACAACGACACGGCCCAACTCGGGGCCGCGTCCCGTGTCGAGAACGACGTAATCGCCTACCTCCAGATCGATACCGACGGGGTCGAAGTGATATATCTTGCCCGCTGTTTTGAATCTTATCCCGACTACTTCAGACATGTCTATATGTTCATCCCCTTACCGGTTCGGGTATATTCAGCATGAGAACTTCCAGCACCAAGCGGGGGTTGGAATTCTGCCCCAGCGCGCGGGCGGCGTCCGCCAGGCTATCGATGAAGCCCTTGATCTGCGGGAGTTGGTATCGGGACGCCTCATTCGACAGGGCGCGTTTCTGATCTGCATTGGTGATGAACTCAATACACCCTTCCTTGGTCAGCATGATATCACGCCACCAGCAGGACCACAAGTTCAATATGTCCACGGCCGTCGGCCGGTCCCTGGTGAACTGGTTCGCCAGGTCGTTGGCATAGGCGAAGCGTGATGACCGCCCCTGGGCGGCGAGCTGTTGCAGGTCATTGAGCCTGGAGGTGCGCTCGCTGAGGATGCTGTCGTCACGCGAGGCCCGCACCGCCCAGCCGGGACAGCCTGCCGAGAGCCTCGCCAGCAGGCCGGCCTGCTCCGGTGCTACGTTCCAGCGCTGGATGAGGGCCTGTTCCACCTTGGCCGTCGGCACCGGCCTCAGCTCCAGCTTGTGGCAGCGCGACAGCACCGTCGGCAGCAGCAGCCGCTCGTTGGAGGCGAGCAATATCAGCTGGACGTAGGGCGGCGGCTCCTCAAGCGTCTTGAGCAGGGAGTTCGCCGCCTCCAGTGAAAGCCTCTCAGCGCCGTCGATTATGAACACCCGGGTTCTGCCCTCGAAGGGTCTAAGGGTGGCGGACTGCTCCAGGTCTCGGATCTGGTCGATGCCGATCTCCGTCCGCCCGTTAGGCTCAAGTATCTGGACATCGGCGTGTATCCGGCTGACGATGCGCCGGCACTGGGGACACGAGCCGCAGGGCTGCTCTGCCTCCCCCGTTACGCAATTCAAGACCTGGGCTAAATTCAAGGCGAGGGTCATCTTGCCCACGCTCCCGGGTCCGAGGAATAGGTAGGCGTGCGATAGCCTATCGCTCTTCAGGCTGTTCTGGAGAAGGGCGAGGGACGTTTCGTGCCCCACTACCTGCCACATGGATGATACCTCAACATTTCAATTCGTTATCCTCCATCGCTGACGCTGTTGGATTGAGACGTATTGCTTCAAACCAGGTCGCACCGCATCAGGTCTTCATAGGTCTCTCGGCGGCGGATAAGCCGCGCCGCGCCGTCCCCGACCAGGACGATGGCCGGTCTTGGCGAGGAGTTATAGTTCGATGCCAGGGACAGGCAGTAAGCCCCGCAGCAGGGCAGGGCTATGATGTCTCCGGGCGACAGTGCCGGCAACTCGACATCCCTGATGAGTATGTCCCCCGATTCGCAGAACTTCCCCGCCAGCGTGACCCTCTCGCTATTGGCGCCTTCCACATTGCTGGCGACGACGGCATCATACTCGGCACCGTAAAGGGCGGGGCGTATGTTATCCCCCATGCCGCCATCCACGGAGACGTATTTACGAACACCTTCGATCTCTTTAGCAGCGCCCACGGTGTAAAGGACCACCCCGGCCTGACCAACAACGGACCTGCCCGGCTCGACGACGAGACGCGGCGGTCGAATGCCGAACTCGCCACACTTTGTAGTAATGATACCGGCTATGGTTTCAGCGAACGCATCCACAGCGGGCGGCTGCTGCCCCTCGCTGTATGCTATGCCCAGGCCGCCGCCGATGCTCAGCTCTTTGAGCTCGAAGACGTGTTTGCTTGCCATGTCGGCGGCGAAGTCGAGCACCAGACCCGCCGCCTGCCCGAACGGCGCCAGATCCAGTATCTGCGAGCCGATGTGGTAGTGCAGGCCGGCAAGGTCGAGCCCCGGGGTTGCCATGGCCTCGACGATCGCTTTCTCGGCATGGGGCAGGGGGAAGCCGAACTTGCTGTCGACCAGCCCGGTCTTCAGGTGGGCATGGGTGTGAGGGTCGATCCCTGGCGAGATGCGGATGAGGATTTTCAGCGGTTTTTCACTGCTGCTGCCGGGGACGATATCACCGAGCATCTTTAGCTCATGGAAGCTGTCAACCACGATGCATCCCACCCCCGACCCTATCGCCGCCTCCAGCTCATCGCGGGACTTGTTATTGCCGTTGAAATACACTCGCCCCATGGGGAAGCCCGCCGAACGGGCAATCGCCAGCTCACCGCCGGATACCACGTCCAGCCCCAAGCCCTCCTCGTCGAAGATGCGAGCCAGGGCGCGGTTGATGAAAGCCTTGCAGGCGTAGCAAACCAGGCTGTCCGGATATCGCTTATTGAATCCGTCGCGATAATCGGCGCATCTCTGCCTCAGGGTCGTCTCATCGAACACGTAGAGCGGCGTGCCGAACTCGCCGGCCAAATCAACCGTATCGCACCCGCCGATAATGAGGTGATTCCCTGCCACCGTGGCGGTTCGCGGGAATAGCGTCAAATGCCCTCTCCCCCTCATGATTACTTCATCCGGTAACGGGTGTCACTGCCGTTTCCGCTCACCGATACCCTCCCTTCCTGCTCCAGCTTCACCAGGTGGGCCGATATCTGCCCCTTGGCCACGGCGCGAAGGAAGCCGGTGAGCTCGGGGTACATCTGGCCTACCATCTCCTTTATCGTGTCCTTGCCCTGCCGCAACAGGCCGACTACCTGCTCTTCCCGCTCCAGGCGATGCCGGATCAGCTGCTCAACCCGCTGCCGCGGCTCCGTCACCGGTGGGCCGTGAGACGGCAGCATCAGTTCGATATCGTAATCGAGGAGCTTCCTCAGGGACGCGATGTATTGTGACATGTCGCCCCACGGCGGCTGCAGCGCGGTGGTGCTGCTGGACAGGACGTGGTCTCCGGTAAACATTATCTTCTCCCGCCTTATATACAGGCAGATGTGGCCCGGATTGTGGCCCGGGGTGTGCACTACCTCCAGTTCGATCCCGCCCAGGGAGATGATGTCGCCGTTCTCTACCACCCGGTCTACCGGTATGTCGGTTTTTTCCGCCGAGTGCAGCACGATATCGGCGCCGGTCCCTCTCTTTATCCCCGTAGCGCCGCTGATATGGTCGGGGTGGGCATGGGTTATTACTATATATGCAAGCTGAAGCTGCGGGAACTCGCCCAGGTACCGTATCAGCCTGGCGGTGCACTTATTGTCGCCGTATGCCGAGTCGATAACGGCTGCCTCACTGCCGGCTACGAGATAGACCTTGGGGGCGAGGAACCCCATCGCAGATTCAAGGCCGATAGGCACGTCATGTATACCGGGGGCGATCTCCATTGCAGCTTCCTGTTAGTTCATATTAGCAATTGGACTTTGCAAAGTCAACAAAACGCTATCGCAGCCGCCCCGGCTTAGGGCAGGGGTGTATTTGACAGCGATGCGGCGGGCAACTAGAATTTGCCTGAGGTACTGTATGCATCACAAAACTGTTATTGGGAACGGGCTTCGGGTCATCAGCACCCGTATGCCGCATACCAAGGCGGTCAGCGTTGCGGTCTTCGTCAGCTCCGGCTCACGATACGAGAGGGAGGATGAGGCCGGGTGCTCACACTTCATCGAGCATCTGTGTTTCAAGGGCACGCAACGTCGCCCCACGGCTAAAGAGATAGCCGAGACCGTCGATGGCGTCGGGGGGTTGCTGAACGGGGGGACGGATAAGGAGTTCACTATATACTGGTGTAAGATGGCGAGGCAGCATTTCGCCCGCGCACTCGACCTGCTGGCAGATATGATACGCTGCTCCAAATTCGAAGATCAAGACATAGAGCGGGAGCGCCAGGTCATCATAGAGGAGCTGAACGAGAGCATGGATTCGCCTCAGGACAGGGTGAACCGCCTGATAGATGAGGTGGTCTGGCCCGGCCAGCCGCTGGGGCGTGAGATCGTAGGCACCAGGGAGACGGTGAGCAACATCAGTCGCCGTATGCTGCTGGATTATATGGATTGCCAGTACGGCCCCGGCAGTGCCGTGGTAAGCGTCGCCGGCGATATCGGGCAGGACGAGGTTTTATCTCATATAGAGAGGGCATTCGGCGATTGGGGGGTGACATCTCCCAGAACGCCTGTGCCTGCTGACGACAGGCAGGCAGAGCCTTTCCTCCGCATCGAGAGGCGGGATACCGAGCAGGCCCACCTGTGTCTGGCGGTACGCGGCCTCTCATTTGCTCACCCGGACCGATTCAACCTGGACCTGCTGAATATCATCCTCGGTGGCGGGATGAGCAGCCGTCTGAATCTGGAGATACGGGAGAGAAGGGGCCTGGCCTACGATATACACAGCTATTCGCAGTATTTTCTAGACTCCGGCGACGTCATCATCTATGCCGGTGTGGACCCGCGGAATGCGGCCGACACCATATCCGCTAT